>Ga0233425_10000842_pt1 | contig 74383 bp, 63 predicted proteins | sample Watercolumn_Towu_2_FD_181712 | JGI IMG/M metagenome (GOLD analysis project Ga0233425, IMG submission 181712) | Freshwater microbial communities from Lake Towuti, South Sulawesi, Indonesia - Watercolumn_Towuti2014_140_MG | ecosystem: Environmental > Aquatic > Freshwater > Lake | place... | reverse complement strand
CGCAAGATGGCCAAGCTCATCCCGATGACAGCGCAGCCGCTACCTGCCTGAGCCAGTCAGCGGCTTTCAGCGCAGACCAGCCGCCGATTATCTCCGCGCCAGACGCCGACTTCTTCAACACAATCGCTAAATTGCGGACGTTCACCCTTAGCTGCATCATGATTCCATGAAGGAACCCTCAAGCCCTTGCTGTTGCGCATCTCTACCCGACTTGGCCGCAGTGCCAATGGGTGGCGACGGTCTCGACGAGCGCGTGTTCGCAACGGTCAACACCATTGTCGATCATGGCGGAGACGCATGGTGGCTTCACCTTTCGCAGTGTTGTGCCTGTGGTCAGCATTGGATGATCGCTCAGGAAGAGCGCATTTTCGATGAGCACTTCCTACGGCGCTTGAGCGTTGCCGAGGCCAACCGCGATGTTCTTAGCGCTTTCGCCTACTTCCGAAACGTATCCGCCGCGTCACTCGCCAGCCGGTCGGCCCGCTCGTTATCCGGGTGGCCGGCATGGCCCTTCACCCATTTCCATTCGATCTGGTGCCGCTCGGCGGCGGCGAGCAGGGCTTGCCAGAGTTCGGCGTTCTTGACCGGCTTCTTGTCCGCCGTGCGCCAGCCATTGCGCTTCCAGCCGTGAATCCATTTGGTCAGGCCGTCCATCACATAGCGGCTGTCGGTCGAGAGCGTGACGGCGCAAGGCCGCTTCAGGGCGTTTAGCGCCTCGATCGCGGCCATCAACTCCATGCGGTTGTTGGTGGTCAGGGCCTCGCCGCCGGACAATTCCTTTTCATGCGCGCCCGAGCGGATCAGCGCGCCCCAGCCGCCGGGGCCGGGATTGCCCTTGCACGCGCCGTCGGTGGCGATCTCGACATGGGTCACTGGGGGCGTCACAGTCCGGCCTTTCCGTCGCGATAGGCGATATAGCGCCGCCAATAAGCGAGCGGGTCTTTCCGCGTCACCAGCGCGTCGGCGGGGGTGTTGAGCCAATCCCAGGCGCGCGACAGGGCAAAGCGCAGGCAGGCGCCCATGGCGAGGCGCGCAAAGGCGGCACGGTCCTGCCCGGTCAGCGGGAAGTGGCGTTCATACCCTTCGACCAACGCCGCGCCGATGGCGGGGGCATAGGTTTCGCCGCTGGCGTCGAAGCTCCAGGCGGAATGCATGACGGCCAGGTCGTAGACCCGGTAATCGGTGCAGGCGAAATAGAAGTCGATCAGCCCCGTGACGCGGTCGCCCAGCACCAGCACATTGTCGGGGAACAGGTCGGCATGGATGACGCAAGCGTCGAGGCCCTGCGCGTCCCAGCCGTCCAGCACCGCGTCCAGCGCTTCGCCCATCGCGTCGTGCAGGCCCGGCTCGATCCGGTCGAGGTCGCGTCCGCATTGCTCGAACAGCGGCCGCCAACTGGCATGGCCCATCGAATTGGCGCGGTTCTGCGGGAAGTCCGCCACCGCCCGGTGCATCGCCGCCATCGCCTCCGCCGCCGCCAGCGCCTGGGCCGGGGTCGGGTGCGACAGCGACACGCCGGTCAGGAACTGGATCAGACAGGCGGGGCGGCCCGCCAACTCCTGGATTTCGACGCCCTGCCGGTCCTTGATCGCGGGCGGCACGGGCAGCCCCTTGGCCGCCAGATGGTCGAGCAGCGCGAGGAAGAAGGGCAGATCGCCCGCCGCCACGCGCTTTTCGTACAGCGTCAGGATGAACCGTGCGGTCGTGGTGTCGACCAGATAATTGCTGTTCTCGACGCCTTCCGCGATCCCCTTGGCGGAGATCAGTTGCCCAGCGTCATAGCGTGCCAGAAACGCCGACAGCGCTTCGGCCGAAACCTGCGTATAGACGGCCATGGATCAGGCGGCCGCTTCCAGCCCGCGCGGCAGCTTGAAGGCGATCGTCTCGCGCGTCGTCTCTTCCTCGCGCTCGCTGACGGTAAAGCGCTCGGAGAGGCGATCGACCAGTTCGCGCACCAGCAACTCGGGCGCGGAGGCCCCGGCGGTCAGGCCCAAGGTCTTCACGCCGTTGAGGAACGTCCAGTCGAGATCAGCGGCGCGCTGGATCAGCTGTGCGCGCTTGCCCGCCCGCTCGGCGACTTCGACCAGGCGCAGCGAATTGGACGAGTTGGGCGCACCGATCACCAGCACCGCGTCGCACTCGGCGGCGATCGCCTTGACGGCGGCCTGGCGGTTGGAGGTGGCGTAGCAGATGTCCTCGCCGCGCGGGGCCAGGATGTCGGGGAAACGACGCTGCAATGCCTCGATGGTGGCGGCGGTGTCGTCGACCGACAGGGTGGTCTGGGTCAGGAAGGCGAGGTTGTCGGGGTCGGTGGGCGTGAACGCCTCGACATCGGCGACCGTCTCGATGAGCGACATGGAACCCTGCGGCACCTGGCCGAACGTGCCGATGACCTCGGGATGTCCGGCATGGCCGATGAAGACGATATGGCGGCCCATCTCGACCAGCCGTTCGGCCTGGCGATGAACCTTCGAAACGAGCGGGCAGGTGGCGTCGAGATAGTCGAGGCCCCGGCTCTCGGCATCCGCAGGCACCGATTTGGGCACGCCATGCGCGGAAAAGACGACATGCGCGTTGGCGGGCACCTCGTCCAGCTCCTCGACAAAGATCGCGCCCTTGGCCTTCAGGCTGTCGACGACGAACTTGTTGTGGACGATCTCGTGCCGGACATAGACCGGCGCGCCGTGCTTTTCGAGCGCAAGTTCGACGATCCGGATGGCGCGGTCGACACCCGCGCAGAAACCGCGCGGGGCGGCGATCAACAGGTCGAGCGGCGGCTTGAAGGCATCGGTCATGGGCATGGCTCTACGCCATTGCTTGCGCGCGTCCAACCCGGTTCCTATGCTGGCGACCAAACCGTCATACCCTAGATAGGCGTCCCGACCTGTGAAAGCACCGATTCTCGTCCCCGTCGCCCTTGCGCTTGCTCTGGGCGGCTGTGCCCGCACCGGCGAGATCGACGCCTCGGGCGGCATCACCGCCGTCCGCTCGGCCTGTCCGGTCGTCGGCGTCGCGGCGGGCACCGGCGACATCACCTTGTTCAAGACGCCGGGTGCGACCGATGAGAAGTCGATCGACGTGATCGCCAACATGACCAATGTCCGCGGCAACTGCGCCGATGCGGGCGCGGACATCGTGACGACGGTCGGCTTTACCGTCGAGGCGCGGCGGACCGATACGGCGGCGGCGCGCGACCTCATACTGCCTTATTATGTCGCGATCGTGCGCGGCGGCACCAATGTCGTCGCCAAGCGGGTCGGCCGCGTGAACGTGCATTTCGATGCGGGCCAGGCGCGCGGCCAGGTGGCGGGCGAGGCTTCCACGACTATCTCGCGGGCGGCCGCGACCCTGCCCGACGATGTCCGCGAGAAGCTGACCCGTCGTCGCAAGGCCGGGGATGAGGATGCGGCGGTCGATCCGCTGACCCAGCCCGAGGTCCGGCAGGCGGTGGCGAGCGCCAGTTTCGAGGCGCTGGTCGGATTCCAGTTGACCGACGCACAACTGCGGTACAACGCGACCCGGTAACTTCTTATTCGTCCCCTTGCAGGGGAGGAATATTGCCGGACAATCCACAAGATTGATCGCGCCGTCACCGTTCCCGATTGACTTGCCATCACCCGCCCGGCAGAGGCCACCGCGTCGATGCCGGACATATCCGGCATAGGCGCGCGCGGGAGAGCGTCGGGTGGGTCTTTCAGGCCGGCAAAACCCGGCCGCCGAAGGAGCAACCGCCCCGGAATCTCTCAGGCAAATGGGACCGCGCGATCGCCATCGACACTCTGGAAAGCGCATCGGCGGTTCATCCCGCGCGATGCCACCGAAGGGGTAAGCCGGAAAACCCGGCGAAAGCTCTCAGGTTCCGTGACAGAGGGGGATCGGATCGGGTAAGGACAGCCTCGTCCCTAGCCGACACCCTTTGACGGAGACCGGCCCCGTGAGTGACGCAACCGACCTGAATGTAGAAGACACCCCCGAGGGTCAGGACATCATCCAGACGCTGCCGCTGGACGCATGGCATCGTGCGCGGGCTGCGCGGATGGTCCCGTTCGCTGGCTATGAAATGCCCGTTCAGTATGAAGGCATCATGGCCGAGCATCTCTGGACCCGCGAGTCGGCCGGGCTGTTCGATGTCAGCCATATGGGCCAGGTGGTCTTTACCGGCGACAATGGTCTGGCGCCCGTCATCGCCGCGCTGGAAAAGGTCCTGCCGGGCGACATCGCCGGCCTTGGTGATCGCAAGAACCGCTATTCGCTGTTGCTCAACGAAGAGGGCGGCATCCTCGACGACCTGATGGTGACGAAGCGCACGCTCGACGGTGCCGAGGAACTCTACATGGTCGTCAACGGCGCGACCAAATATGACGACATCGCCTATCTGCTCGATTTCATCCCCGACGATGCGACGCTGAACCTGCTCGACGAGCAGGCGCTGCTGGCGCTCCAGGGGCCGAAGGCGGTCGATGCGCTGTCGCGGATCGTGCCGGGCGTCGAGGCTTTGGTGTTCATGACCGCCGCCGACTTCACCTGGAACGACGTGCCGCTGTGGATCAGCCGTTCGGGCTATACCGGCGAGGACGGTTACGAGATTTCGATCCCGGCCGAACACGCGGCTGCCTTCGCCGACCTGCTCTGCGAGCAGGCCGAGGTAAAGCCGATCGGCCTGGGCGCGCGCGACTCGCTGCGCCTGGAGGCGGGGCTTCCGCTCTACGGCCATGACCTCGACCCCGAGACCACGCCGGTCATGGCCGATCTGGGCTTCGCGCTCGCCAAGAAGCGCCGGGAGGCGGCGGACTTCCTGGGTGCCGAGCGCATCCTCGCCGAGCGTGAGAACGGCCCCGCCGTCAAGCGTGTCGGCCTGACCGTCGCGGGCCGCCAGCCGGTGCGCGAGGGCGCCTCGGTGGTCGCCGAGGACGGCTCGGTCATCGGGCGCGTGACGAGCGGCGGCTTTGCCCCCTCGATGGGCGCGCCGATCGCCATGGCCTATGTCCCCACCGAGCTGGCGACGCCCGGCACGGTCCTCAAACTGCTTCAGCGCGGCAAGACCCATGACGCCACCGTCACGGCGATGCCCTTCGTCCCCCATCGTTACGTTCGTTCAGGAGCCAAGTGACCATGAGCCGCTATTTCACCGAAGATCATGAGTGGATCGACGTCGACGGTGATGTCGGCACGGTCGGCATTTCCGATTACGCGCAGGGTGCGCTGGGCGACATCGTGTTCGTCGACGTCCCCGAGGAGGGCCGTGAGCTGTCCAAGGGCGACGAGGCGGCCGTGGTCGAGTCGGTCAAGGCCGCGTCGGACGTGTATGCGCCCGTCTCGGGCACCGTGGTCGAGGGCAATGCCCAGCTGTCCGACGAGCCGGGTCTGGTCAACACCGATCCGGAGGGCGAGGGCTGGTTCTTCAAGATCACCCTGTCCGACGCCTCGGAGCTGGACGGCCTGATGGACGAAACCGCCTACGCCGCGTTCGTCGCGAAGCTCTAACCTTCTTGCTCCCCTCCCGCAGGCGGGAGGGGCTGGGGGAGGGGGCTCGCTCTCCCCCGACCATCAGGCTTGTTGAAGCCGACTGCCCTCCCCCGACCCCTCCCGCCTGCGGGAGGGGAGAAGAAGGGGGCGGGCGATGACCCCTCGATCCGCGAGGTTTTCGGGGTGAGGGGCGGAGAAATGGAACGCATGCGCTACCTGCCCCTTACCTCTTCCGATCGGGCCGAGATGCTCTCGGTCATCGGTGCCGGATCGGTCGACGACCTGTTCGTCGACGTGCCCGAATCCGCCCGCCTGTCCGGCCCCATCGAGGGTTTGCCCAATCACGCCTCCGAACTGGCGGTCGAGCGGCACATGACCGCGCTCGCCCGCAAGAACATGGTCGCGGGCGACGTGCCCTTCTTCCTGGGCTGCGGTGCCTATCGCCATCACGTCCCAGCCAGCGTCGATCACCTGATCCAGCGCGGCGAGTTCTTGACCGCCTATACGCCCTATCAGCCGGAAATCGCGCAGGGCACGCTGCAGATGCTGTTCGAGTTCCAGACGCAGGTCGCGCGTCTGCTCGGCACCGATGTCGCCAACGCGTCGATGTATGACGGCTCGACCGCCTGCTGGGAAGCGATCGGCATGGCGCGGCGCATCACCAAGAAGTCCAAAGCGATCCTGTCCTCGGGCCTGCACCCGCATTATGTCTCGGTCGCCAAGACCATGGCAAAGTACACCGGCGACACGCTGGAGACGGGCACGCCCGTCCTGACCGCCGAGACCGACATCGACCAGATGATCGCGGCGATCGACGGCGACACCTCGTGCGTCGTCGTCCAATACCCGGACATTCTTGGTCGCATCGCCGACCTGACCACGCTGGCCGAGGCGTGCCACGCCAAGAAGGCGCTGCTGATCGCCGTCGTGACCGAGCCGGTCGCGCTGGGCGCGATCCGTTCGCCGGGCGAGATGGATGCCGACATCGTCGTTGGCGAGGGCCAGTCGCTGGGCGTCGGGCTTCAGTTCGGCGGACCCTATGTCGGCCTGATGGGCTGCAAGGATAAGTATATCCGCCAGATGCCCGGCCGCTTCTGTGGCGAGACGGTGGACGCGGACGGCAAGCGCGGTTTCGTGCTGACGCTCTCGACCCGCGAGCAGCATATCCGCCGCGAAAAGGCGACGTCGAACATCTGCACCAATTCGGGGCTGTGTGCGCTCGCCTTCTCGATCCACATGACGCTGCTGGGCGAGGCGGGTCTGCGCCGCATGGCGGGGATCAACCATGCCAATGCCTGCCGCGCGGCGGATCGCCTGGCCAAGGTGCCGGGCGTGAAGCTGGTCAACGACGTGTTCTTCAACGAGTTCACGCTCGACCTGGGTCGCGAGGCGCGGCCGATCGTGCGGACGCTCGCCGAGCGCGGCGTGCTGGCGGGCGTGTCGCTCGGCCGGCTCTATCCGGGTGAAGACGCGCTTGCGAACGGACTGGTTGTAGCAGTCACCGAGACGGTGACGGCGGAGGATATCGAGACGCTTGCCAAGGCTCTCGAGGAGGTGCTGGCATGACGATCAACCAGAGCGGCTGGAAGCCCACGAGCCCTGAAGCCAAGGACGGCGAGGTCGCGGCGACCTTCACCGGCAACCGCGCGCTGATGCTGGAAGAAAAACTGATCTTCGAGATCGGCGACAGCGAGACGACCGGCGTCGACTTTGCGGATGGCGATGTTTCGGGTTCGCGTCTCGGCAACCTGACCCGCAAGGACCCGATCGGCCTGCCGGGCCTGTCGGAGCCGGAGACGGTGCGCCATTACACCCGTCTGTCGCGTCAGAATTACGCGATCGACCTGGGTCTCTTCCCGCTCGGCTCGTGCACGATGAAGCACAATCCGCGCCTGAACGAGAAGATGGCGCGGCTGGGCGGCTTCAGCGACGTTCACCCGCTCCAGCCCGTCGACACGGTGCAGGGTGCGTTGGAGGTCATTCACCAGCTGGCGCACTGGCTGGTCACGCTGACCGGCATGACCTCGGTCGCGATGAGCCCCAAGGCGGGCGCGCATGGCGAGCTGTGCGGCATCCTGGCGATCAAGGCGGCGCTGGAGAAGCGTGGTGAGGGTCATCGCAAGGTGATCCTGGTGCCGGAATCGGCGCACGGCACCAACCCGGCGACCGCGGCGTTCGCGGGCTTCTCGGTCGAGGACATTCCCGCAACGGCGGACGGCCGTGTCAACACGGCAGCGCTTAAAAGCCGGCTGGGGCCGGACGTGGCGGGCGTGATGATCACCAACCCGAATACGTGCGGCCTGTTCGAGCGCGACCTGAAGGACATTTCCGACGCGGTCCATGCGGCTGGCGGCTATGTCTATTGCGACGGCGCGAATTTCAACGCCATCGTCGGGCGCGTGCGTCCGGGCGATCTGGGCGTCGATGCGATGCACATCAACCTGCACAAGACCTTCTCGACCCCGCATGGCGGCGGCGGGCCGGGTTCGGGGCCGGTGGTGTTCTCGGAGGCGCTGACCCCGTTCGCACCGCTTCCCTTCGTCGAGAAGACGGGCGAAGGCTTCCGCTTGGTTGAGGAAGAAAATGCCGACGACCATCACGCCGACAGCTTCGGCCGCATGGTCGCCTTCCACGGCCAGATGGGGATGTTCACCCGTGCGCTGACCTATATCCTCAGCCACGGTGCCGACGGCCTGCGCCAGGTCGCCGAGGATGCGGTACTCAACGCCAACTACGTCCTGCGCTCGTTGGAGAACACGCTCGACGCGCCCTTCGCCAAGAGCGGGCCGTGCATGCACGAAGCCATCTTCTCGGACGAGAATCTGGCCGACGGCTTCTCGACGATCGACGTTGCCAAGGCGCTGATCGACGAGGGCTTCCACCCGATGACCATGTATTTCCCGCTGGTCGTTCACGGCGCGATGCTGGTCGAGCCGACCGAGACCGAGTCGAAGGCGGCGCTCGATCAGTTCATCGGCGCGCTGCGTTCGGTGGCGGAGCGCGCCAAGGCGGGCGACCCGTCGCTTAAGACCGCGCCGCACTTCGCACCGCGCGCGCGCCTCGATGAAACGCTGGCCGCGCGCAAGCCCGTGCTGGTGTGGAAGGACAAGGCGGCCTGATCGGCCGTTTCCCCGCGCCGTTCGTTCCAAATGGATGGCGCGGGGGACGACTTCAGAGCGCGGTAAACGGACAAATCCCGTCCAGAAATCGCCCCCGGACGCACGAACGGAGCGGGATGTTCCGGACCAGGAGGGGGAAGGGAATGCGCTTTGACGAAACTCAGGCCGCGACGCTGGAGACCATCCTGCGCTGGCGGCGGGATGTCCGGCACTTCCGGTGCGACCCCGTGGATGAAGCGGTCCTGACCAGGCTGGCCGAAGCGATGGCGTTGGCCCCATCAGTCGGCAATGCGCGGCCCTGGCGTGTGATCCGGGTCGAGGACGCGGCCCTCCGCGCCGCAGTCCGCGCCAATTTTCAGAAATGCGACGAAGCGGCGGCGGCGGATTATGCTGACGAACAGGCGGTGGCCTATCGCGCGCTGAAGCTCGCCGGGCTGGATGCCGCGCCAGTGCAATTGGCGGTCTTCACCCATATCGATCCGGCGGAGGGCCATGGCTTGGGCCGCCGCACCATGCCCGATACACTGCGCCAATCCACGACGATGGCGATCCACACGCTATGGCTGGCGGCGCGCGCGGCCAATCTGGGGATGGGGATGGTGTCGATCCTGGACCCTGCCGCCATGGAGCGGATCTTCGCCGTGCCGGAAGATTGGGCCTTCACGGCATATGTCTGCCTTGGTCATGCGGAGTGGGACGACGACACACCGCTGCTTCACCGGGCCGGGTGGCAGGAGAATGCGCCCACGCGGTGGGAGGTGCGCTGAAACTCCTCCACGGCACGGGAGGTGGCAGGCCGGAGGCCTGACGGAGGGGCGCTTCCGCATGGGACGTCCCTTGCCGCACGCCCCCTCCACCATGCTGTGCATGGTCCCCCGCCCCGTACCGGGGAGGAATAAGTTCAATCCTCCGCTGCGGCCGAACTCGTCTGCTGCTTGCCCAATCTCTGCTCGCGCCAGACGATGAACAATCCGCTGGCGATGATGACCGGCGCGCCCAGCCACGTCCCTGCGGTCGGCAGCACGCCGAAGATCAGCCAGCCATAGACGGTCGCCCAGATCAGCCCCGAATAGTCCATGGGCACTACCGCCGCGACCGGCGCCAGCCGCGACGCACCGGTCAGCGCCAGCTGTCCCAGACCACCCGCCAGCCCGATCGACACGAGCGCCACCCAGGTCAGCGGATCATGCGCCTTGAGGTGAAAGGCGTAAGGCACGGCGATGAAGGGCAGGGTCAGGATGGTGAAGTAGAAGACGGTCGTGGTCGCCGGTTCATCGCGCAACTGGCGCAGGACGATCGCGACGATCGCGACGAACATTGCCGCCATCAGCCCCACGAACGCGCCGAACAGCGACATGTCGTTCGCCCCCGGCCGCACCACGATCAGCACGCCGACAAAGCCGACCAGCACCGCGCTCCACCGCTGGATACCCGTCCGCTCGCCCAGCACCAGCGCGCCGAGCAAGGTGGCGAAGATCGGCACGGTGAACTGGAACGTCGTCGCCTCGGCCAATGGCAGCAGCATGACCGCGCCGAAGGTGAAGACCATGCCGACCAGCCCGACCATCGCCCGTTTGGCATGGCCCTTCAGCCGGGTGGTGCGCAGCGACGCCAGCCCCGGCCCCGCCATGACGAAAGCGAGCACGACCGGCAGCGCGCAAAGCTGCCGAAAGAACATGGTTTCGGACAAGGTCGCCCCGCGCGACTCGGCCAGCTTCACGAAGGCCGACATGGTCGACAGGAAGAAGATGGCGATTAGGCGCAGGCCGATGCCTTTCAGCACGCGGTCATCGGACATTGGGCCGCTCCTAGCCGGTCGAACGCCGTAGCGAAAGGCCGCAAGCGCCGCCCTCTTGGCGAAGACGGGTCTTTGCCGCTATCGGGCGGGCATGAAGCACGCTCTGTCCGTCACCCGCGACGCGGATTTCTCCGCCTGGTATCAGTCCGTCATCGCCGAAGGCGATCTGGCCGAGGAATCGGGCGTCCGCGGCTGCATGGTCATCCGCCCCTGGGGCTATGGCATCTGGGAGCGTATCCAGCGGCTGCTCGACGATCGCATCAAGGCGACCGGCCACGAGAATTGCTATTTCCCGCTCTTCATCCCGCTTTCCTATTTCGAGAAGGAAGCCGAGCATGTCGACGGCTTTGCCAAGGAAATGGCGGTCGTCACGCATCACCGGCTGATCGCGGACGGCAAGGGCGGGCTGGTCCCCGATCCCGAGGCGAAGCTGGAAGAGCCGCTGGTCGTGCGCCCGACCTCGGAAACGGTGATCGGCACCGCCTTTGCCCGCTGGGTCCAGTCGTGGCGGGACCTGCCGGTGCTCATCAACCAATGGGCGAACGTCGTCCGCTGGGAAATGCGCACCCGCATGTTCCTGCGCACCGCAGAATTCCTGTGGCAGGAGGGGCATACCGCCCATGCCACGGTGGACGAGGCGCGCGCCGAGACGCTCCAGATGCTGGAGGTCTATCGCAGCTTCGCCGAGGATTGTCTGGCCGTCCATGTCATCGCGGGCGAGAAGCCCGAGAATGAGCGCTTTCCGGGCGCGGTTTCGACCTATTCGATCGAGGCGATGATGCAGGATGGCAAAGCGCTCCAGACCGCGACCAGCCATTTCCTGGGCGATAATTTCGCGCGCGCCCAGAATATCCGCTTCCAGAATGCCGAAGGCGGGCTGGATTATGCGCAAACGACGAGCTGGGGCATGACCACCCGCACGATCGGCGCGATGATCATGGTGCACGGCGACGATGACGGGATGCGTGTGCCGCCCAAGGTCGCGCCGTGGCAGGTGGTGATCGTGCCGATGCTGCGCGACCAGCCCGAGGACGAGGCGCTGCTCGCCTATTGCCGCGACCTGCAAAAGGAACTGGTCGGCCAGTCGGCGCTGGGCGAACCGATCCGTGCGATGGTCGACGCGCGCGCGCAAAAGGCCGCCAACAAGCGCTGGGGCTGGGTCAAGAAGGGCGCGCCGGTGGTCATCGAGGTCGGCGGCCGCGACATGGCGGGCGGCAACGTTTCCGTGATCCGCCGCGACCGGCTGTACCGCGCGGACGGCAAGCTGGATTCGGTCGTTCAGCCGCGTGGGGATTTCGTGAGCGGCGTCGCGGATCTGCTCGCCGATATCCAGGCGGAGCTCCACCACCAGTCGGCCGAGCGGCTGAAGGCGCAGATTGTGCCCGTGGATGACTGGGCGGGCGTCGAGGCGCATTTCGCGGATGGGCAGAAGAACCCCGGCTGGGTCGATGTCCGCTGGGCCAAGCCCACGGGTGCCGAACTGGAGCAGGTGGTCGAAAAGCTGAAGGCCCTGAAGCTGACCATCCGCAATGCGCCGATGGGCCAGACGGGCTGCGACGATGGCCCCTGCATCTTCACCGGCCGCGAGGCGGTGGAACGCGTGCTGATCGGCCGGGCGTACTAAATCACTCCCCCTCCCGCAGGCGGGAGGGCAGTTCCTTATGTTCCCTCTCCCGCAGGCGGGAGGGCAGTTCCTTATGCTCCCCCTCCCGCAGGCGGGAGGGGGCTGGGGGAGGGCAGGTTCCAGGCGATGGTCTCGGTGAGACCCCATGCCCTCCCCAAACCCCTCCCGCCTGCGGGAGGGGCTTAGGAAGGCTTCACCAAACCCGCCCATGGCAAGTCCGGCCCCGCGGGCACGATCCCGGTCGGATTCAGCTCCAGATGGCTGGCATAATAATGCGTCTTGATGTGATCGAGATGGACCGTCTCCGCGATTGCGGGGATCGCCAGCATCCGCTCCAGCAGGCCTTCCAGGGCCGGATAGTCCTGCACCCGCCGGACATTGCATTTGAAGTGCCCGTGATAGACCGCGTCGAAGCGGACAAGCGTGGTGAACAGCCGAATGTCCGCCTCGGTCATCCGGTCCCCGACCAGCCATTCCCGACCCGTCAGCCGCTCCTCCAGCTTGTCGAGTTCGACGAATAACGGGCCGACCGCTTCGTCATAGGCCTTTTGCGTCTTGGCAAAGCCGCATTTGTAGACGCCGTTGTTCACCCGGTCATAGACGGGGGCGTTGACCGCATCGATCTCGGCACGAAGGTCGGCGGGGTAATAGTCCCCCGCCCGCGCACCCAGCCCGTCGAATGCGGTACCCAACATGCGGATGATCTCGGCTGATTCGTTGCTGACGATCGTCTCGCGTTCCTTGTCCCACAGGACCGGGACCGTGACCTTGCCGCTATAGCCGGCGCGCGCCCGACCATAGAGCTGCCACAGATATTCCGATCCATGGAGCGGATCGCCCGTGCCGCCCCGTTCGGTCGCGAAGGTCCAGCCATTTTCGCGCATCAGCGGATCGACCACCGACAGGCCGATCATCGACTCCAGCCCGTTGAGCGCCCGAACGATCATCGTGCGATGCGCCCAGGGGCAGGCATAGGAGACATAGAGGTGATAGCGCCCCGGCTCGGCGCGGTGGCCGGTCTGGCCATCGGGGCCGGGGCCGCCATCCGCCGTCACCCAGTCGCGAAAACCGGAATCGGGGCGTTTGAAGCTGCCCTTTTCATCCGACTTGAACAGACCGTCGGCGTGCCAGACGCCGTCCACCATATTACCCATGCGTGTGTCTCCTGTCGGGGAGGGTTACGCATGAGGGCGAGGGAGCGATCCCCTCCTCCCCGGCACGGGGAGGGGGACCGCCGCGAAGCGGTGGTGGAGGGGGGCTTCCTCAAAGGGCGGCCTATGTGGCGATCCCCCTCCACCAGCTTCGCTGGTCCCCCTCCCCGTGCCGGGGAGGACTTACCGCCGCTTGCCGTTGTGGCGGATATTCGCGGGGCGGCCGCGTCGTTTCAGCTCGCGTCGCGGCTCGGGCTTGGCGCCCTTGCCGTCGGGCAGCTCGAAGCGCAGCGCCCCCGATACCGGGTTCGCCTCGGCCAAACGCAGCGGCAGGCGCTGGCCCAGCTTGTAGATTTCGCGTGTCTTCTCGCCGAGCAGCTGCTGCGAACCCTCGTCATAATGGAAATAGTCGCCGCCCAGATCGCGGATCGGCATCAGTCCGTCACCGCCCACGCCGTCAACCGTCGCGAAGAAGCCGAAATTCGTCACACCGGTGATCCGCGTCTCGACCACCTGTCCAACATGCTCGGCCAGATAGGCGGCAACATAGCGGTCGATCGTCTCGCGCTCCGCCTCCATCGCGCGGCGCTCATATTGGCTGATCGACGTGCCCAGCCGCTCCATCTCGTCACCCTCGGGCAGCAATCCACCATCGCCCAGCTTGTACGCGCCGACCAGCGCGCGGTGGACGACGAGGTCAGCATAGCGCCGGATCGGCGAAGTGAAATGCGCATAGGAGCCGAGAGACAGGCCAAAATGCCCCTGATTGACCGGCGCATAATAGGCTTGCGTTTGCGAACGCAGGATCTGCTCCATCACCTGCGGCTTGAAATCCGCGTCGCCGATCTTGTCGATGATCCGGTTGAAGGTCGCCGGGCGGATCACCTGTCCCATCGCGAAGGGGATGTCGAAGGTTTCGAGATACTCCTTCAACGCGACCAGCTTGGTGCGGCTGGGCACTTCATGGACGCGGTACATGACCGGGGCCTTCTTCGCCTCCAGCGCCTTGGCGGCGGCGACATTGGCGGCGATCATGTAATCCTCGATCAGCCGGTGCGCATCCAGCCGCGCGCGCGGCGCGACCGACAGGATGCGGCCATTCTGGTCGAGCACGACCCGCCGCTCAGGAAGATCGAGGTCGAGCGGCTCGCGATCGTCGCGCGCCTTGGCGAGCGCGACCCAGCAGTCCCAGAGCGGCCGTAATGCCGTCTCGGTCAGCGGATGCGACAAATCGCCGTCGATCGCGGCCTGTGCGTCCTCGTAAGCAATGTTCGCCGCCAGCCGCACGACCGCGCGGGTGAAGCGGAAGCCCTTGAGCTTGCCGTCCTTCGTCACCTGGAGATGACAGGCGAGCGCGGCGCGGTCCTCACCCTCCTTCAGCGAACAGACGTCCGCCGACAGGATTTCGGGCAGCATCGGCACGACCCGGTCGGGGAAATAGACCGAATTGCCCCGCCGCCGCGCATCCTTGTCGATCGCCGAGCCGGGGAGGACATAGAAGCTGACATCGGCGATCGCGACGATGGCGCGCCAGCCTTCGGGATTGGCGGGATCGTCGTCGGGTGCCGCCCAGACCGCGTCGTCATGGTCGCGCGCATCGACCGGATCGATCGCGACGATGGGCAGATCGCGCAGATCCTCGCGGTCGTCGCCCAAAGGCTGGCGCGCGACTCGCTCGGCTTCTTCCAGCGTCTCGGGCTGGAAGCGGTCGGGAATCTCGAACTTGTGAATCGCGATCAGCGAGAAGCTGCGGGGGGCGAAGGGGTCGCCCAGCCGCTCGACCACCCGCGCGGTGATGCGTGGGGGCCGGCCCGCCTTCTCGGCCAGCACCAGGTCGCCCGCTTCCGCGCCGCCGGTGTCCGACACCATCATCTCGCGCCGGTCCTTCTTGTCGACGGATGTCAGCCAGAAACGCCCCGCTTCCTCGCGCAGCACGCCCAGCACCTGTTCGGAGGCGGGCGCGATCGTCTTCATGACGTGCGCGATCCAGCCGCCGCCCGCTTCCTCGGTGCGCGCCAGCACCCGCTGGCCGATGCCAAGGCTGCCGCGCTTGCGCTCGCGGATGCGCAACCGGGGAATGGGGATGCCGTCCGCTTCCCAGCGTTCGGGCTGGCCCCAGACATTGCCGCCGTCATCGACATCCACGACGCGCAGCACCGTCACCTTGGGCAGCCCGCCCATCTTGTGAAAGGCGCGGCCGGGCGCGCTGTCGATCAGCCCTTCATCGGCCATGTCCTTGAGCAGCGCCTTCAGCCCGATCTTACCTTGCGCGGACAAACCAAAGGCGCGCGCGATCTCGCGCTTGCCAGCGGGCTGGTCCGACTGTTCGATGAAGGCGAGGATTTGCTCACGGGTCGGCAGACCCGGCTGGGGTTTTTTCATGGCGTTGAGATAGGGGGTAGGGCGGGCGGCGTCACCCCTTCAATCCTCCCCGGCACGGGGAGGGGGACCAGCCGCAGGCTGGTGGAGGGGGATCGCCGCAAATGACTCGCGTTGTCGAGGTCCCCCTCCACCATGCTACGCATGGTCCCCCTCCCCTTGCAGGGGAGGAATGGAAACGTCATGATCCAATGTAATACCAGTATAGCTTGGCGGGACGGGCGGACATGATGACTCTATGGGCTTCGGCCGCGATCCTTGCGGCGGCCCCGGCGGCTCAGGCCGATCTGGACCGGTTGGCGGCCACGCTCGGCTATCGCTACACCATCCTGACCAACCAGCCGGTATCCTGCCCCACCGGCATCCCGCGCTGTTTCGAGGCGGACATTGCCATCGCGGTGCCCGAAGGCGTGCCCAGCCTTCCGGTCGAAATCCGCTATAGCTTGGTCAACCCGGTGCTGAAGATCGACAGCGATACGTTCGACAATCGCACGATCAACGGCGACCTGAACGTCCTGACGCTGAAGCCCGGCCAGCAGTTGAAGCCGGGGCAGACCTATCATGTGAAGCTGACCGGCCTGGGCGCGTTCTTCTCGCGCAATCACATGATGCCCAACGCGATGCTGGCGGCCCAAGGCCTTGCGCCGCGCATCATCGCCGCGACCCGGACCGGGACGGACCCGGAGACGGGGCTGGAAACCTTGCCCTTCGTCGCGCCCATGACCGACGAAGCGGCGCTCGCCCGCGGCGCGCCCGAAGACCAGACGGTGTGGCGGACGCCCGAGCGCGCCTTTGCGCTTTATGCCGAGCGTGGCGTGGCCACGCCGGTCGATGTCGCGATCCTGCCCAAGCCGACGAAGGTCACGCGACCTTCCGGTGCGCCGGTGGATCTGTCGAAGGGGCTGCGCGTCACCATGCAAGGCTTCACGCGCGCCGCCATCGCGCCTGCGCTGGCCGGATTGCCCATGGGAACGGTGCCGCTGACCATCCGCAAACAGGCGGGAATCGCGCCCGAGGGTTATCGCCTGGCCATCGGCCGGGGCGGCGTGACCGTAGCCGCGGCGGATGCGGCGGGGGCATCCTATGCCCTACGCTCGCTGGCCCAGCAGATGGCGGCTGAGGGAACGACGCTCCGCCCGCTCATGGTCGAGGACGCGCCGCGCTATGGCTTTCGCGGGCTACACATCGATCTGGCGCGCAACTTCCACAGCAAGGCCGAAATCCTGAAGCTGATCGAGCAGATGGCGGCGTACAAGCTCAACACGCTGCACCTGCATCTGGGCGATGACGAAGGCTGGCGGCTACAGATCGCCGCGCTCCCCGAACTGACCGAGGTCGGGGCCTATCGCTGCGCGGACCTGAGCGAAAAGACCTGTTTGTCGCCGCAACTCGGCGCCGATCCTGCGAGGGATGCGCCGACCAATGGCTATCTGACCGCCACCGACTATTCGCAAATCCTGCGTGCGGCGGCCGCCCGTCAGATCGCGGTCATCCCCTCCTTGGACATGCCGGGCCATTCGCGTGCGGCGATCCGGTCGATGGAGGTGCGTTACCAGCGGCTGATGGCCAAGGGCGACCGCGCGGAGGCGGAGCGTTTCCGATTGGTCGAGCCGGGCGACACCACCCGCTATTCCAGCGTCCAGCATTATGACGACAATACGCTGAACGTCTGTATCGACAGTACTTATCGCTTCATCGACACGGTGATCGACGACATCGCCCGGTTGCACCGGGCGGCGGGGGTGCCGCTGACCACCTATCATATCGGCGCGGACGAGACGGCGGGGGCATGGGCCAATTCGCCCGCCTGCAAGGTGATGATGGGCAAGACCGGGCTGCAACCGAAGCAGCTCGGCGCCTATTTCATCGAGCGGATTTCCGCAGATCTCGCCAAGCACGGTATCGCGGTCGCGGGGTGGAGCGATGGCCTGGGTCGTACCGACCCCGCAAAAATGCCTGCCAAGGTGCAGACCAATATCTGGAGCAACCTGCACGCGGGCGGCGTCGCCGAGGCGCATGGTCAGGCCAATCGCGGGTGGAAGACGGTGCTGTCGATCCCCGACCTCGGCTATTTCGACATGCCCTATGCCGCCGATCCGAACGAGACGGGCTATGACTGGGCTTCGCGCGGGGTCGACAGTTTTCAGGTGTTCGGCTTCATGCCGGGCAATCTGCCCGCCAATGCCGCGCTGATCCCCAACATTCTGGCGCAGCCCAAGACCATTGCGGACAGCGTGCCGCTCCAGCCCGGCCGCGCGATCGCCGGGGTGCAGGCGCAACTCTGGAGCGAGACCGTACGCCGCGACAGTCAGGTCGACTATATGCTGTTCCCGCGCCTGCTGGCGCTGGCCGAGCGTGGCTGGAGCAAGCCGGAATGGGAGCCCGCCTATGTGGCGGGCACCAGCTATGATCCCAAGGATCCGCGCGTGGACCGGGCCAGGCTGCTGACCGGCTGGCAGGATTTCGCGGGCCGGATGGGCGTGCAGATGCGGACGCTCGACCGGGCGGGCGTGACCTATCGCCTCGCTCCGCCGGGCGCACGGATCGCGAACGGCAAGCTGGAGGCCAATAGCGAGTTTCCCGCCACCCCTATCGAGTATCGCACCAAGGGCACCGCATGGCGCCGTTATGACAGGCCGGTGGCGGTGACGGGGCCGGTCGAGCTTCGCACCCGCACCCCCGATGGCCGCCGCGCCAGCCGGACAGTTACGGTTTCGCCGTAACCGCAATCAGGCCGGGCGCGTCCGCGATGAAGGTGTCGAGCACGCCATCGGCGATCTTGATCGGCCCGTCGAAGCGCACCGCGCCCTTGATGCTCTGCACGGCGGCGGCCTGAGCGGCGATCCGCTTGGCATCGGCGAAATAGCGGGTCGCCGCCGCATTGCCCTTGTCCGCTGCCTCCAGCCCGGCGGCGGTCTGTTGCAGCGCGCGACCCCAAAGCTGCATCGCCTCCAGCCAGGGTGCGGCCTGCTCGGCAAAGCTCGGATCGACCACGCCCGCGCGGATCGTGTCGGGCGCATCGGCCAGCGCATCGGCCTTGGCGTGGAACTCGGCCAATGCGGCACGGCGTTCGCTGTCGTCGCCGTCCGCCAGCGCCTCACGCACATGGTCGAGCAGGGCTTTCAGTCTTGGCGCCTGTTCCTGCCAGGGCTGGCTGCCAAAGGTGGGGGCAAGATGCTGGGTGTCGAACAATTCCAGCAGCGCAGCCGTCGCGCGCGTGTCGCCGCCCGCCAGATCGCGCGCGGCATAATGCCAGGTGCGCTGGGCATCATAGCCCTTGTCGTTCCACCCGAACGCCAGCACGCCCGTCACCGCGACGCGGCTGGGCGCTTCCTGGTTCATGGGGTTGGACAGGATGCCGGTCAGCTCGGTCGACAGCCCGGCCTCGCGCTTGGCGTAAGGGGCCAGCAGCAGCCGCCCCGCCGAGCTGGCATAGTCGTTGACCGGATAATTGTCCCAGAGCAGCGTCTTGCGCCCGAACGCCTTGGTCGCGGCCTTGGCATCGGGGACGGAGATGGCGGGCGGCACGACGTCGGTGCCGGTCCACTGCACGACGATGCGCGGGTTCAGGTTCGCCCGCAGCGCCGCCTTGTAAGGGCTTTCCTTCGCATCATAATATTCGGTCGGCACCATGATGAGCGGGCGTGAGGCGGGGTCCTGTTTCAGCAGGTCGGCCTGTACGGCGTTCAGCAGCTTGGACTGGGCGATGCCCGCCGCTTGCGCACCAGACGGACCGAAGGCGGCCTTGTCCGCGTCGCAATTCCATTTCTGATATTCGATGTCGTCGAGCGCGACGTAGAAGCTATGCACTCCGATCCCGCGCAACGCCGCGAATTTGCGCAGCAGCGCCTGCTCGTCCGCCGGGTCGGAGAAGCAGATGCTCGGCCCCGGCGAGATAGCATAGACGAAGTTCACATGATTGGCCTTGGCCCGTGCAGCCAACGTGCCCAGTCCCGCCAGCGTCGCGGCAGGATAGGGCTCGCGCCACTTATCACGCGCGAAGGGATCATCCTTGGGGCTGTAGACATAGGTGTTGGCCTTCATCTGGCCGAGGAAGTCCAGATGCTTGGTCCGGTCGGTCATCGACCACGGCTTGCCGTAGAAACCCTCGATCGTGCCGCGGATCGGCATGGCGGGATGATCGCGGATGGTCACCGCGGGAATGGTCTGGCGGGTCAGCAACTGGCGGAGGGTCTGGGCGGCGTGGAACAGCCCGTCCGCGTCATGCCCTGCCACTGTGATGAGCCCCCCCTGACCGGAGGCGTGCGTGGCCAACGTATAGCCCTCGGGCGCATCGTCGGGGCTGGCCTTGCTGCGCGACAGGGCCTCGCGCACCAGCGCCGCGCTGTCCGGGCCGATCACGATGGTCGGGCCGTCCAGCGCGGCGGGCAGACGCCTGGCCGTGACGATGTCGGTGACACCAGCCTGGCTCAGCAGGTCGCGGACCAGCGTGGCGGTTTCTGGCTCGGTGCCGGGCGCGACGATCAGCGTGACCGAGCGGCCCAGCGTCAGCGTGCCGTCGCCCAGCGTCATCGTGGCGGGGGCGGGGAAGATCGCGGGAAGGGTGGCGGGTCTTGCCTGAGCCGCCGGAGCAAGCGCCGTAAATGCGATCGCCGCCAAGGCCGCACCCGTCCATCTGTTCGCCGCCCGCGTCATCCTCAACCTCCGGTATTGAAATGGTATTGTAGGAGCCTAGGGGAGCAGGGAATGGGCTGCAAGCGCGATCATGGGCGGTGTTTCAGTGGCTTGGCTTGATACCTTAGCGAGATGACGGCTTACTCCAAACCGCCGGTCAGCCTGAACGAAGTCGGAGGGCAGGGGGGAGCTAGCGCTCAAAAATGGTACTAAACCGGCTATATCACTCGTGAAATTGCAGGCTCGCCAATCGCGCATATAGCCCGCCGCCCGCGATCAGATCGGCGTGCCGCCCTTGCTCGACGATCCGCCCGCCGTCCATCACCACGATCCGCTCGGCGGCGCGTACCGTCGCCAGCCGGTGAGCAATGACCAGCGTCGTGCGGTTCGCCATCAGCCGTTCCAGCGCCTGCTGGACCAACTGCTCGCTCTCGGCATCCAGCGCGCTGGTCGCTTCGTCGAGCAGCAGGATCGGCGCATCGCGCAGCAGCGCGCGGGCAATGGTGATCCGCTGGCGCTGGCCGCCCGACAGCCGCGCGCCGCCCTCGCCCAGGAAAGTGTCGAGCCCCTGCGGCAGGGCGCGCAGGAACTCGGCGGCATTGGCGGCTTCGGCGGCCGCCCAGAGTTCGTCGTCGCTTGCGTCCCACCGACCATAGCGTAGATTGTCGCGCGCCGAGGCACCGAAGATCACCGTCTCCTGCGGCACCATCGCGATGCGCGCGCGGATCGCGGCCGGGTCGGCATCCCGAAGCGACACGCCGTCGAGCGAGATCGTCCCGCTCTGAGGGTCATAGAAACGCTCGGCCAGCTGGAACAGCGTCGACTTGCCCGCTCCCGACGGGCCGACCACCGCCACCGTCTCACCGGGGCGGATGTCGAGCGAGAAGTCGTTCAGCGCCGCCACTTCGGGGCGGGTCGGATAGTGGAACACGACATGATCGAAGCGCAGCGCGCCCATCGGAATGACCGGCAGCACGGCCGGGGCGGGGGGTGGCGCAATCTCGGGCTCTTCGGCGAGCAACTCGGCCAGCCGTTGCGCCGCGCCCGAGGCGCGCAGGATATCCCCCCACACCTCGGTCAAAGCCTGGAACGCGCCCGCAACCAGCATCCCCGTCACCACGAACGCGGTCAGCGACCCGCCCGACAGTCGCCCGCTGGCGACATCGGCGACGGCTTCCCACAGCAGCAGCGTGAGACCGCCGAAGAACAGGCCGATGACCATCGCCGTCATCACCGCGCGCAGCAGGAACCGCTTGCGCGAGGTCGCAAAGCCGTTGCTGACCGCCAGCTCGAACCGTTCGGCCTCGCGCCGTTCCTGCCCGAAGGCCTGTACGACCTTCATCGCGCCCAGTGTCTCGACCGCCGTCGCGCCGATATCGGCCAGCCGGTCCTGGCTGTCGCGCGAATAGCTGCGCACCTTCTTGCCGAGCAGCACGATGGGCAGGACGATCAGGGGGATGCAGACCAGCAGCGACAGGGTCAGCTTGGGCGACAAGGCGAAGAGATAGATGGTGCCGCCGATTCCGATCACCGTGTTGCGCAGCGCGATCGACACGGTCGAGCCGACCACCTGCTCGATGATCGCGGTATCGGCGGTCAGGCGGCTGGCGATTTCGGAGGGGCGGTTCTCCTCGAAATAACGGGGTGCCAGTCGAAGCAGATTGGCCTGCACCGCGACACGGATATCCGCGACCGTCCGCTCCCCCAGCCAGGACACGAAATAGAATCGGAACGCGGTCGCCACCGCCAGCACCAGGACGACCGCCAGCAGCCCCTGAAAATAGGGCGCGATATTGCCCGTATCGGTCATTCGGCCAAAACCGTGATCGATCACCTTCTGAAAGGTGCGCGGGATGAACAAGGTCGCGCTGGCCGCGACCAGCAGCGACAGCGCGGCCGCCGCCAGATGCGCCGGATAGCGCAGCGTGAAGCGCCAGACCATTTTGAGGTTGCTCAGGCGGCGGCTGGGCGGAACGGCGGGCTTGGGGGCAGCGGCGGATTTGGCCATGATGGGGCCGGGCCTAGCAGTGCCGGGACACGGGCTCAACGCCAGCGGCAGCGATCGCGCATCGTTCCGACGCTTTCGGGCGTTGAGGGAGGCGATGGATCACGGGCAAAATGACGCGATGGCCATATTCTGGTCATTTTGCGCAAACGGTTTCGTGATAAGCGGGAGGCGATCATGGCTCCCGTTCGTGGAGCGCGAAGGAATCGACGATGCTGTACGACGCCTATGAAATGCAACGCTCGATGCTGGCGGGCGCCAGTGCGCTGGCCAATTTCGGCGCGGGGCTGCTCCAGAATCCGGCCAACCCCTTTGCCTATTTCGGGGGTGGCGCGATCATGGGATCGGCGCTGGAGGTCTTTGCCCATGCCTCCGCCCCTCGCGGCAAGCCCGCCTTCGGCCTGACCAAGACGGTCATCGACGGGCACGAGGTGGCGGTCCATGAGGAGATCGTGCTGCGCAAGCCCTTCGGTCAGCTCAAGCGCTTTCGGCGCGAGGGGGGGGAGGATAGCCCCAAGCTGCTGATCGTCGCGCCGATGTCGGGCCATTACGCCACGTTGCTGCGCGGAACGGTCGAGCGGATGCTGCCAGCGTGCGAGGTCTATATCACCGACTGGCGCGATGCAAAGCTGGTGCCCCTGTCGGAGGGACGTTTTGATTTCGACGACTATGTCGATTACATCATCGACTTCCTCAGCGAGATCGGTCCGAACGCGCATATGCTGGCGGTCTGCCAGCCCTCGGTGCCCTGCTATGTCGCGGCCTGCGTGATGAGCGCCGACAAGCATCCCTGCACCCCGCGCACCCTGACCCTGATGGGCGGTCCGGTCGATACGCGCGAAGCACCGACCGCAGTCAACCTGCTTGCCACCGAGCGGCCCCATGCCTGGTTCGAGCAGAATGCGATCGCCACCGTGCCGATGACCTATCCGGGCGCGGGGCGGCGCGTCTATCCGGGGTTCCTGCAGCTTGCTGGTTTCATGTCGATGAACCTGGGCAATCACATGATTTCGCACTGGGAGATGTTCAAGCATCTGGTCCAGGGCGATGATGAAAGCGCGGAGGCGACCAAGCGCTTTTATGACGAATATCGTTCGGTGTGCGACATGACCGCCGAATTCTATCTCCAAACGGTCGAACTGGTGTTCCAGCGGCACGCCCTGCCCAAGGGCGAGATGCTGCACCATGGCAAACGCGTCGATCCGGGCGCGATCACCGATATCGGCATTCTTGCGATCGAGGGCGAGCGCGACGATATCTCGGGCCTGGGCCAGACCCGCGCGGCGCTGACGCTGGCGACCAACCTGTCGGAGGACAAGAAGCGCTATTACATGGCCGAGAAGGTCGGCCATTATGGCATCTTCAATGGCTCGAAATGGCGCAACCGGATCGCCCCGGTGGTCGAGGAATGGATCAAGGCGAACGGGTGAGGGGCTTCGGCGTCCCGGTCCTTTTCCGCTCGGCCTGACGAGGTGGAAATGCCAGCATGAAAAACGCCCGGACGCCAATCGGCCTCCGGGCGTTTTTCATTTAGGTTCGCGCGTTACGCGACCGAGCCGACCACCGCATGGCTGGACGACTCGTCCGAACGGATCGTGCCGCCGAACAGCATCTTCACCCGGCCCGACAGCGAGATGTCGGTTTCCCACAGCTCGGCCGAGTTGATGTCGAAGCGCAGCAGCGTCAGATTGGGGTCCGACTTGCCCTGCGGGAACCAGGCCTCGACCTGCTTGTCCCACAGCTTGTCGATCTGCGCCGGGTCATTGTCCTTGGAGACATGGCCCGACAGGCAGGCGAAGAAGTCGTGCCCCTTGCCGACGAACTGCGCCATTGCCTGACCCCCGCCCGCGATGCGGTTGTCGCGGCCGGCGAAGAAGAACAGCGTGTTGGGCTGATCGTCATCGATCTGCGCGGTCATCGGCTCGGAATGCTGACCATCCTCCAGACCGATCATGACGAACGGGCTGTCCTTCAGCTTGGCAAGGAACTTGGCGGCGATTTCCTGGGGGCTGTCGTCGGCCATCATGGCTCTCCTGGTCTAGGGGTTTGACGGGAGAACGACGCGGAGGCGGGATTGTTGCGGTTCATGTATTCTACAAAACCAGCCCCTGACGTTGCGCATTGGGATGTGACACAAAGCCCCGACGGCAATTCCGCCGTCAACCACAGAAAGGACCACGGATGTCCGTTGCCGATCTGTGCCTGATCCTGGGCGTTGTCATCGCCTTCGCGACCTTGGTCGTGAAGATTATCGACGTTCGCAACAGGTAAGGTGCCCGGCGGGGCTCGGGCTGCAACCCGAGTCCCAAAGGAATTTGAGCCCCGGCCGCTGCAACAGCCGGGGCTCTACAGAAAGGCGGATGTCCTCGCCTGCGATCCATATACGCCAATGGCGTCAAAATTTCAATTCTGATGGTAATCGCGAACCGCGCCCCACATCGTATCAAACGATACCCATTCCCCATATTTCCCGCTAAGCGCTGGTCCATCACAGCATAGCCATGCGACCCGCTAGCGCCCCCAGCGCGCCGGGCCGCTCGACCGGAACTTGGACCTATGACCTCTGCCGTTACCGCCGATGCGCGCAAGACCATGAAATCGCTCTACCGCGCGCCCGAGCCCGATGTCCTGAAGCCGCTGCTCGACCGTGCCGCCGCGACGCCGGAAGCGCGCGAGCGGATCATGGGCCATGCCTCTGGCCTGCTCGCCGATCTGCGTGCGGCGCAGAATCGCGGTTGGGTGAACCAGTTCCTCCAGGAATATCGCCTCAATTCGTCCGAGGGTGTGGCGCTGCTCAGCCTCGCCGAGGCGTTCCTGCGCGTGCCCGACCCCGAGACCGCCGATCTGCTGATCGCCGACAAGCTGGGCGAGGCGGACTGGCGTGCGCACACCGGGCGTTCGGCGTCGAAGCTGGTCAACTCGGCCACCTGGGGCCTGGTCGTCGGTCGCGCGCTGGTGGGCGAGGGAGAGGCGGGGCCGCTCAAGCGGCTGCTGTCGCGCGCGGGCGAGCCGTTCGTGCGTCAGGCGGTCGGTGCGGCGATGCGGATGATGGGCGAGATCTTCGTGATGGGTCGCACCATCGAGGAAGCGATGCGCCGCATGAAGAAGCCCGAGAACAAGGGCTTCACCGCCAGCTTCGACATGCTGGGCGAGGCGGCGCGGACTCACGAGGATGCCGAGCGTTATTTTCAGGCCTATGTGAAGGCGATCGACGCGGTCGGTTCGGACCCGGCGGCGGGCCATTCGGTGTCGGTCAAGCTGTCGGCGCTCCACCCGCGCTACGAACTGCCGCGCGCCTATGAGTGCGTGCCCGCGCTCACCGACATGCTGGCGCAGCTGGCACGGCAGGCGGCGGACAAGGGCATCGCGCTGACCGTCGATGCCGAGGAGTCCGAGCGGCTGGAGATGAGCCTGGACATCATTGGCGGCGTCGCGGCGCTCCCCGCGCTGAAGGGCTGGGACGGGTTCGGCATGGCGGTGCAGGCTTACGGCAAGCGTGCGCGCGCGGTCATCGCCTGGGCCAATGGCCTCGACCGGATCATGAACGTGCGCCTGGTCAAGGGCGCCTATTGGGACAGCGAGATCAAGCGGACCCAGGTCGAGGGGCTGGCCGACTATCCGCTGTTCACCCGCAAGGCGGCGACCGACGTATCCTATCTGGCGGTGGCCAAGGACATGCTGGCGGCGGAGAATATCCGCCCCGCCTTTGCCAGCCACAATGCGTTGACCGTCGCGACCATTCTGGAATGGGCGGGCAATTCCCACGATTTCGAGTTCCAGCGGCTGCACGGCATGGGCGATGGCCTGTACGAGCGGCTGGTGCGCGAGCATGGCCATAAGTGCCGTATCTATGCGCCCGTCGGTGGGCATCGCGACCTGCTGGCCTATCTGGTTCGCCGCCTGCTCGAGAATGGCGCGAACTCCAGCTTTGTGCACCAGCTCGCCGATGCGCGGCTGACCGAAGCGGAGATCCTCGCCGATCCGGTCGCCAAGATCGCGGCGGTCGGCGGCGCGCGGCATCCGAGCATCCCGCTGCCCATCGACCTGTTCGCGCCGGGGCATCGCAACTCGACCGGCATCGATCTGAGTGACATCGCGACGCTGGATGCGACGGTGAAGGCGGTCAACGCCCCCGCGGTGAAGCCGGTCGCCGCCACCGCCGATGTCGCATCGCTGGTCGCCCGCGCCCATGCGGCCTTCCCGGCCTGGAACGCGACGCCGCTCGACACCCGCGCGGCTGTGCTGGAAAAGCTGGCCGACCTGTTGGAGCAGGACCGCGAGCGGCTGATGGCGATTCTGGTGCAGGAGGCATTCAAGACCATCCCTGATGCGATCGGCGAGGTCCGCGAGGCCGCCGATTTCTGTCGCTATTATGCGCAGCAGGCGCGCGCCCGGCTGGGGTCGGTGGAACTGCCCGGACCGACGGGCGAGCGCAACACGCTGCACCTGGAAGGACGCGGCGTCTGGGCGACCGTCGCGCCGTGGAACTTCCCGCTGGCGATCTTCCTCGGCCAGACGGTCGCGGCGCTCGTCACTGGCAACACCGTCGTCGCCAAGCCCGCGCCACAGACGCCCGCCATCGCGCAGGCGGCGGTCGAGCTGGCCTATCGCGCAGGCGTGCCGCGCGACGCGCTGCTGCTCGCGGTCGGTGGACCGGACGTCGGCCAGAAGCTGACCGAGGATCACCGGATCGCGGGCGTGGCCTTCACCGGCTCCACCGCCACCGCCAAGCGGATCGCGCGGACGCTGGTGGCGGATGACGACCGCCCGATCGTGCCGCTGATCGCCGAGACCGGCGGCATCAATGCGATGATCGTCGACTCGACCGCGCTGCCCGAACAGGTGGTGGCGGACGTCATCACCTCGTCCTTCCGCTCGGCGGGGCAGCGTTGCTCGGCATTGCGGCTGCTGCTGGTGCAGGCGGATGTCGCCGACAATGTCATCGAAATGCTGAAGGGCGCGATGGACACGCTGGTGCTCGGCCCCACCGGCCATCCCGCGACCGATGTCGGGCCGGTGATCGACTGTGCGGCCTATGACAAGCTGATGGCCTATCGCGCGTCGATGACGGGAAGCACGGTCAAGACGCTGGATGCCCCCGCCGATGGCCTGTTCGTGCCCCCGACGCTGATCCGCCTCGACCGGGTGGGGGACCTGACCCAGGAATGGTTCGGCCCGATCCTGCACGTCGCCACCTGGGAGGCGGGCACGCTGTCCGAGACGATCGCGAAGGTGAACGCCAAGGGTTACGGCCTGACCATGGGCCTGCACAGCCGCATCGCCCGCGCCGGTGAAGTCGCCGAGGCCGAAGCGGCGGTCGGCAACCTCTATATCAACCGCTCGATGATCGGCGCAGTCGTGGGCAGCCAGCCCTTTGGCGGCGAAGGACTGTCCGGCACCGGTCCGAAGGCAGGCGGACCGCATTACCTGTACCGCTTCTGCGCCGAGCGGGCGGTGTCGGTCGACACGACCTCGGCGGGCGGCAATGCCACATTGTTGTCGCTGGACGAAGGCGGCATCTGACGCCTATCTTCCCCCCGTCCGCCATGGGAGGGCGGCGAGGGGGATAGATGAATTTGCGGAAGACGCGCGTCATCGCGGTGGCGCTGATGCTGGCGGTCGGATCGTGGTCGGGTGGCGCGATGGCCGCCGATCCGGCACCGGCGGCGAACAGTGCCGAGGCGCAGCTGCGCGCTTTCGAGAACAGCCTGCATAAGGAAACCGGCGATGTCGTGATCGGCCCGGCCAAGGCTACGCTGCATCTGGGCGACCGCTATTATTTCCTCCCCGCCGAGGATGCCAGGAAGGTCCTGACCCAGGTCTGGGGCAACCCGGCCGATGCAGTCACCGATGTGCTGGGCCTGGTCCTGCCCAAGGGGACGACCGCCTCGGACAATGTCTGGGGAGCGGTCGTGACCTATGAGGATACCGGCTATGTCAGCGACAAGGACGCCCATGAGCAGGATTACGACAAGGTCCTGTCCGATATGCGCGACGGCGCCGAAGAGCGGAACGAGGAGCGCAGGAAACAGGGCTTCTCGGCGGTCCAGATTGTCGGCTGGGCGCAGCCGCCCTCTTATGATGCCCAGGACCATTCGCTGGTCTGGGCGCGCCAGCTGAAGTTTGACGGTAGCAAGGGGCCGGACTCCCTCAACTATGACGTGCGCCTCCTCGGGCGGCGCGGGGTGTTGAGCCTCAACATGGTGTCGGACATGGCGCATCTGGCCGAGGTGCGCGCCGCCGCCGCCGAGTTTGGCCGCGCGGCGAGCTTCGACAAAGGCGAAACCTATGCCGATTATAACGCCTCGACCGACAAGACCGCCGAATATGGGCTGGCGGGTCTGGTCGCGGCGGGTGTCGGCGTGGCGGCGGCAAAGAAGCTGGGGCTGCTCGCGATCGTCCTCGGCTTCGGCAAGAAGTTCATCGTGCTGATTATCGCGGGCGGCATGGCGGTGATGCGTTGGGGCCGCAAGCTGTTTGGCCGCAGAGACGCGGAGTCCCAAAGCGAGGACGCGCCCGCTTATGCGGTGGAAGCCGAGCATCCGGCCGAGCCCGTGCCGGATGCGCCAACCTCCGGCAGGCAGGATCAGCCGCCAGTTGCCTGATGCACCTCGACCGGCTGGATCTGGGGATAGGGCATGACCAACGTTCCGTCCGGTGCCGCCGTATAGGTCGTTTGGGTCGGGTAGGGGATGGAGATTCCCTCGGTCGCGAAGCGCTTCATCAGCGTGACCAGCATCCGGTTGCGCATATCATGCGCGGTGGCCCAGTCGTCGCCGGGCACGTCGAACTGAAGCGCGAAGTCCAGGCTCGACGCGCCGAAGCTTTCAAATCCGGCGCGGGCGACCTTGCCGCCTTCGCCCTCGACGATCTCGGTCAGCATCGCGGGAATGCGCGCCAGCGTGTCGGGCGGGGTTTCATAGGCCACGCCGATCATGAACGACAGGCGGACATGGTCGCGCACCGTGGTGTTCTGGATTTCCTTGTCGAGCAGTTGGCGGTTGGAAATGATCCGAAGCTCGCCGGTAAAGGCGCGGATGCGCGTCGACTTCAGGCCGATCGACTCGATCACGCCGTTGGTGGTGTCGTAACTGATCTTGTCCCCGCGCCGGAACGGCCGGTCGAAGATGATGGCGAGCGCGGCGAACAGGTCGCCGAAGATACCCTGTGCCGCCAGACCGATGGCGATGCCGCCGACGCCCAGGCCCGCGACCAGACCGGTGACGTTCACCCCCAGATTGTCGAGCACCACGACCAGCGCGATGGCGAACAGCACGGCGGTCACCAGCAGGCGGATCAGCCCCATGGCCGACAGCAATGCCTCGCCCGAATAATGTTCGGACCGGGTGCGATGCTCGATCGTGCCGAGGATCAGCTCGCGCGCCCAGATCGCGGCCTGGAAGGCGCTGGCGATGGTGAAGAAGAAGCTGATCGTCTTGGCGACTTCGCCCGGCGCGCCCGCATAGCCCGCGACCAGTTGCGCGGCGAGCGTGACGATGAAGAACATGTTGGTCCGCGCGATGGCGTGGCCCAGGATCACGCCCCAGCCACCCGCAAAACCGGGACGGCTGCACAGCTTGTCGCCCAGCCTGCGTACCCATAGCAACGCCAGCACGATGACCGCGCCGAAGCCGATCGCGATCAACACCTTCAGCCAATAATGCTGAATCCACCAGGAGGTGGCGTTGACGATGCCCTCGACCTGGTCGGGTATGCGTGAGCCGTCGAAGATCGGCGCCTTGGGCGAAGTGTTGCTCGTCGCCATGGGGACTCCTTGAAATCGGGGCGGTCAGGCCGCCTTGCTGGCCGGGGTTCCGGCTTCGAGAAACGCGATCAGCCCGCATTCGATGCGGCTGAGCCCGGCGCGGGCGCGCGGCAGGCGCAGACGCTGCCGGAATGCGGCTTGCCCGTCCTTGACGAGCGCGATCAGCGAGGGGTGGACATAGGATTTGCGCGCGATGGCCGGTGTATTGCCCAGCTTTTCGACCACCGGCTCCAGCATCGCCTTCAGGCTGAGGTCCGCTTCGGCCAGCGCCAGCGCCTCGAACGCGGCGACGCTGGCCGCCCAGGTGCGGAAATGCTTGGCGGTGAAGTCGCAGCCCGTTGCCTCGCGGATATAGGCGTTGACGTCAGAGGAGGTGACAGGATTGGCCTCGCCGTCCTCGTCGACCCAGGCGAAAAGATGCTGTTCGTCCAGATCCTGACAGCGCTTGACGAAACTGGCGAGCGAACGGTCGGTCAGGGTCATGTCGCGCATCTTGCCCGACTTGCCGCGATAGCGGAGCCGCAGGGTGGCACCCTTGACCTGCCCGTGCCGCTTGCGCAGCGTGGTCGCGCCGAAACTCTTGTTGGTCGCGGCATAGGCCTCGTTGCCGACGCGGATATGGCCATTGTCGAGCAGCCGGACCACGGCGGCAACCGCGCGGTGCTTGCAAAGACCACGTTTCTTGAGATCGGCCTCCACCCGTTTGCGCAGCAAAGGAAGAGCGTGGCCAAATTCGACGCAACGTTCGTATTTGGCGGCCTCCTGCGCCTCGCGGAAATCAAGGTGATAGCGGTACTGCTTGCGACCCTTTTCGTCCCAGCCGACCGCCTGGATATGACCGTTGGCGCGCGGACAGAACCAGGCCTTTTCATAGGCCGGGGGCAGGCCGATGCGGTTCAGTCGCTCGATCTCTTGCGGCTCGGTGATCCGATCGCCCTTGGCATTCCAATAGGCCCATTTCCCGCGAACCTTGGTGCGGGTGATGCCGGGCTTGCTGTCATCGCAAAAGACTAATCGGCTTGCCATCGCTCTCCCTCGAGTCACCTTTGCAAATGCGTCGCTGGTCGCTTCGTTCCGGAACGGCCGATGCGGTCGCGGGTTCTGAACGAGCCATCCCCCCGGCATTTCCCGACAGGAGTTTTCCATCATGGCCGATCTTTCCCAGGCACGCGTCCTGATGCTCGCCGCCGACGGTTTCGAGACCGTCGAGTTGTTCAAGCCCCGCCAAGCGCTGGAAGAAGCGGGGGCGACGGTGACGCTCGCCTCGCTCAAGTCCGATCCTATCCAGGGCATGGAAGGGGACATCAACAAGGCCGAGACCGCGACGCCCGACCTGACCGTCGACGAGGTCGACACGGACGATTACGACGCGCTCGTCATCCCCGGCGGTACCTGCAATCCCGACAAGCTGCGCCTGAGCGAGCGTGCGGTCGAGATCGTCACCGAGTTCATGGAGGACGACAAGATCGTCGCCGCGATCTGTCACGGGCCGTGGTTGCTGGCGGAGGCGGATGTCATCGACGGCCGCCGCCTGACCAGCTACCCCTCGATCCGCACCGACCTGTCCAATGCGGGTGCCGATGTGGTCGACGAAGAGGTCGTGGTCGACGGCAACCTCATCACCAGCCGCAAGCCGGACGACATCCCCGCCTTCAACAAGGCGATCCTGACCGCGCTGGAAGAGGAATTGGCCGAGGACGAGACCGAAGAGGCGTAAGCCCTATCCCGACACGGGACGATCACGGGCGTCGCATCCGTGCCACATGCGTGGCAGGATGCGGCGCCCGTTCGGTTTTCTGGCGTTCGCTCTTTTCAGGATGACCCCATGCGTCTGGTTCCGCTCCTTATCCTCGGCATGACCTCGGCCGCCGCCCTCGCGCAAGGGAGCGCGCAGCCCTTCATGGTCGGAGGGCGCGGTTTTGCGACGCTTCAGGACGCGGTGAACGCGATTGGTGATGGCGAAGGCACGATCCGGATCGCGCCCGGCACCTATCGCGAATGTGCGGTGCAGGGGGCGGGCCGCGTCGCCTATGTCGCGAGCGAGCCGGGCAAGGTGATCTTCACCCGCATCGCCTGCGAGGGCAAGGCGGCGCTGGTGCTGCGCGGGCGCGGGGCTTCGGTGCAGGGCATCGTGTTCAGCCATATCGAAGTCGGCGACGGCAATGGCGCCGGCATCCGCATCGAAAAGGGGCCGCTGGCGGTCAGCAACGCGATGTTCCTCGACAGCCAGTCGGGTATCCTGTCGGCCGAGGATCCCAACGGCACGGTGACCGTGGACCACTCGACCTTTTCCGGCCTGGGGAACGATCCCACCGGCAATGGCGCGCATGGCATCTATATGGGGCGTTACAAAAGCCTGCGGGTCACCGCCTGCCGGTTCGAGCGGGGGCAGGGCGGCCATTACGTCAAGACGCGTGCACCTTATGTCGAAGTGCTGGACAGCAGCTTCGACGACAGCCACGGCCATATGAGCAATTACATGATCGACCTGTCCAATGGCGCGAAGGGGCGGATTGCGGGCAACGAGTTCGTATTCGGCCGCGACAAGGACAATCATTCCACGCTCATCACCGTCGCGCCGGAGGGGGCCAAGAATGATTCCTCGGGCCTGGTGATCGAGAACAACCGCGCGCGGCTGGCGCCCGGTGTCGATTTCAAGCCGGTCTTCGTCGGCAACTGGTCGGGCGAACCGCTGGTGATCCGCGGCAATATCCTGGGCGCCGGAATCACACCGACGGCACGACGCTTCTAGGGCGGCCGGGGGGCCGTTTCTGCCGCGACTCGCGTGAGCGGCGCGAGAGATAGGTGTCCAGCCCGATCTCGGCGGCCATCAGCTGATAGAGGAAGGGGTTGTATGCGATCCCGACAAAGGCTGCGCCCAGCAGGTAGATCAGATGCCCATGCTGGAGCGCGCCCGCCAGCCGCCCGCCCCAGTGCAGCGGATCGTCGGCGCTCCGATAGCGCCGTCGCAACGACTCCATCCGCAACAGCCCCGCGATATTGATGCCCAGCCACAGGAAGAGGCCCGGCCAGCCCTGTTCGCCCAGCATCTCGAAATAGCTGGAGTGATAGGCGCGCGCGCGATCGGTCGTGACTTTCTGCTGGACCTTTCTGTCATGCGCGGAGCCCTCCACCACGGTCAGGTCGTATCGGAAGCTGTTCTGGAGATAGGCGTCGAAGCCGCCCCCGAACGGGTTGGAGGCGACATAACCCAGCGTCCATTTCCACACCGCCAGCCGCGTGGAGGCCGATTCGTCGCCCTGGTAGCTGCGGATCGTGTTCATCCGCTGCGTGTAGGAGGAGGGGAGCAAGGGCACGATCGCCATGCCCGCCACCGCAAGCATACCGATATAGAGCAGTCGACGCTTGACGTCCCGCAGCATCAGGATCGCCAGCAATCCGATGCACAGCAACCCCGTCCGCGCCGAGGTGCCGACCGGGATCAGCAGACAGGCGAAGATCAGTCCGGCACCGAACGCCCGCACTCGCCAGTCGGGGGGGAAGACCGTGCCGTAGCGCATGAACCACAGGATGATCGGGATCACCGCGATCGCGGCGGTCGAAATGATGCTGCCTTCGTACAACCCGGCATTGTTACTGACCATCAGGTTCAGTTCGCCATAGCCGCCGCCGGAGAACAGCGTCTTGATCCCGCCCACGATCACGATCGAGGCGACCGACAACATCATGAACAGAAGCAGCGCCTCTATCCGCAACCGCGTGCGCAGGGTCAGCGGCAGGAAGACGGCAAAGGCCAGCGCTTTCCAAACCCAGTCCCATTTCTCCTTCGCCTCGGTGGGAAAGTCGGCGCCGAAAAAGGTGGTGATCGCGCAATAGACCAGCAGCATCAGGATCGCGCCCTGTCGCACGGTGAAGCGGCTGTCGCGCTTGTCGTCGAACAGTACCCAGCCGCCGACCGCGGCGATGACCGCGATCAGCGAGATCGGCACCGTGTTGAGCAGATAATAGGTCAGCCGCTGCGGCGAGACGATGTCGATATAGATATAGGCGAGCACCATCAGGAACGGTCGCCGCAGCCCCAGCGCGAACAGGCTGAACAGGAACCCGATCAGGAACAGGTCACGCATCGTCGACCTGCCGCTTGATGCCGGCCTTGCCGCCGGGCTTGATGGCGGCGGGGCCGGCATCCCCCTCCTGATCCAGATCGCGCCGCCCGAACAGGCGCCATGCCGCGATCAGCATCAGGCCATGGGTCAAAAGAAGGGCAAAACTGTCGATCATCGCTCGCGCCCTCAAACCTTTATTACCCGTCTCGCCTTCTGCTTATAAACGGGCGGTTGACGCGGCGTTAAGGGCTGGCATGACAGGTCCAGACCTGATGCGTATCCTGCATATCCTCGACCATGGGCTGCCGCTGCAAAGCGGCTATACCTTCCGCACCCGCGCCATCATGAAGGCGCAAGAGGGGCAGGGGCATCAGGTTGCCGCCGTGACCGGGCCTCGGCAGGGGGCGGGGAACGTTGCTGTCGAGACGCTCGACGGGCTGACTTTCTATCGCACCCCCGTTCCTGCGCGACAGGGCCTGATCGGAGAAGCGGCCGGGCTTGCCGCGCATATTCGCGCGATCGACCGAGCGGTGAGGGCGTTCCGGCCGGACATTCTTCATGCCCATTCGCCCGTTCTCGACGCATTGGCCGGGCTGGCCGTCGCGCGGCGGCGGCGATTGCCGCTGGTCTATGAAATCCGCGCCTTCTGGGAGGATGCTGCGGTCGGCAACGGCACCGGTACGGCGGGAAGTCCCCGCTACCGCGCGACCCGCGCGCTGGAAAGCTGGGCCTGCCGTCGCGCCGATGCGATCGCCGTCATCTGTGAAGGGCTGCGCGGCGATCTGATCATGCGGGGGCTGCCGCAGGACAAGATCATCGTCTCGCCCAACGGCGTCGACCTGGGGCTGTTCGGCCAACCGCTGGCCCGCGACGCGGCGCTGGCCGAGGAGCTGGGGCTGGCGGATGCCGAGGTGATCGGCTTCATCGGCAGCTTCTATGATTATGAGGGGCTGGACGACCTGATCGCCGCGATGCCGCGCCTGATAGCAGCGCGACCTAAAGCGCGGCTGCTGCTGGTCGGGGGCGGACCGATGGAAGCCGCGCTGCGGGCTCAGGCGGAAAGCTCCCCCGTGGCGGCGGCGATCTGCTTTGTCGGGCGGGTGCCGCACCAGCAGGTCGAACGCTATTACAGCCTGGTCGATATCTTGGCCTATCCGCGCAAGACGATGCGGCTGACCGATCTCGTCACGCCGCTGAAACCACTGGAAGCGATGGCGCAGGGCAAGCTGGTCGCCGCCTCCGACGTGGGCGGACACCGTGAACTGATCGAGGACGGGCGGACCGGCACCCTGTTCGCGCCCGACGATCCGGACGCGATCGCCCATGCGCTGGCTGCGTTGCTGGCCGATCGTGGCGGCTGGGAGGCCCGGCGGGCGGCAGGCCGGGATTATGTTGAAAAGGAACGCAATTGGGCGTCGAATATCCGACGTTACGAACCTGTTTACCACCGATTGCTACATGGGGCGAAGACGTAGACGCTATGACCTTCACCGCCACGCCCTCTTATCGACGCTTCGGACTCGCCTGGATCGGCGGGGCTGTCGGACTGTTGCTCGTCCTTCTGGTGATGATCGCACCGGATTGGCGGCTGGAGTCGCTGGTCGCCAGCCTGAGCCTGGGCGATATCCTCGCCGCCGCCCGCCCACCGCTTGGGCTGAAGGCGCGGCTGTTGCTCGCGCTGGTCGCGGGGTTGGGCGCGGGGGCGGTGACGTGGGCGACTGCTTATCTGCTTTGGGGCCAGGGCGGCTTGCTCGCCCGGCGCACCAAGCCCGCGCGCGAAGACGACGAGGATTATGTGCCGGTGGTCCGCCGTTCGGATCGCCACCCGGACGCGCCGCCGCGTCGCCCGCTCAACGCCGCCGAGCTGGGGGCACCGCCGCCTCCATTAGAGGACGACACGGTCGAACGCACGCTGCCCGCCGATCTGGACCAGCCGCTATCGGCCTATGACCCCGATGCGATACTGTCGGTGCCGCGCGAACCCGTCCGTCCGACCCCGCCGCAGCCCATGCCGATCCCGCCGATGCGTGAGCCTGCGCCAGAGAATAAGGGTGCCGCCCTGCCGCTCCCGGATCGACAGGAAGAGTCGATCGAGGCGTTGCTCGCCCGACTGGAACGCGAAACCGCACTGCGCAAGTCGAAGCGCTCCAGCTGAAATTGCGCGCGTAGAGGTGCGCAGGACGCGGAGGCGTCTTGTCCGCGGCCGCGCCTTTGCCTCATCGACGATCTTGAGAAGGGGGGCCGCGCACGGCAGGCCTGTCCTCGCTGCGTCCTCCCCGGCTCTGCGCGAACGGACAATGGACATGGTACACGAAAAAGGGCCTGCCGGATCGCTCCGGCCAGGCCCTTTCGCATAACAGCGAGGGGCGGACCTTTCGGCCCGCCCCTTGGGCGACTTACGCCGCCAGGTTGCGCAGCACGTACTGCAGGATGCCGCCGTTCAGGAAATATTCCAGCTCGTTGACGGTATCGATGCGGCACTTGGTCAGGAAGGTTTCGGTCGAACCGTCCTTGCGGGCCAGGATCACTTCGACATCCTGACGCGGGCGCAGGTTCGCCACATTCTGGATGGTGAAGCTTTCGGTGCCGTCCAGCTTCAGCGTCTCGCGGGTCACGCCCTCGGCGAACTGCAGCGGCAGGACGCCCATGCCGACTAGGTTCGAACGGTGGATACGCTCGAAGCTCTCGGTGATGACCGCGCGCACGCCGAGCAGGTTGGTGCCCTTCGCCGCCCAGTCGCGCGACGAGCCGGTGCCATATTCCTTGCCCGCGACGATGACGAGCGGCGTGCCGTCGGCCTTGTGACGCATGGCTGCGTCATAGATCGGCATCACCTCGCCTTCATACTTGGTCATGCCGCCTTCGATACCCGGCACCATCTCGTTCTTGATGCGGATATTGGCGAAGGTGCCGCGCATCATCACGTCATGGTTGCCGCGACGCGCGCCATAGGAGTTGAAGTCCTTCTTGGCGACCTGATGCTCCTGCAGGAAGATGCCTGCGGGGCTGTCGGCCTTGATCGAACCGGCCGGGCTGATGTGGTCGGTCGTGATCGAGTCGCCCAGGATGGCGAGCGGCTTGGCCTCGATGATGTCGGTGACGGGCTTCGGCGTCATCTCCATGCCCTCGAAATAGGGCGGGTTGGCGACATAGGTCGAAGCGGCGGGCCAGGCATAGGTGTCCGAGCCGGTCACTTCGATCGCCGACCACTTGGCGTCGCCCGCATAGACGTTGCCATAGCGCGAACGGAACATCTCGTCATCGATGTTCGCATCCATCAGCGAACGGACTTCCTCGTTCGAGGGCCAGATGTCCTTCAGATACACGTCCTGGCCGTCCTTGCCCTGGCCGATCGGCGTCTCGCGCATGTCCTGCGTGACGGTGCCCTTCAGCGCATAGGCGACGACCAGCGGCGGCGAGGCGAGGAAGTTGGCGCGCACGTCGGGCGACACGCGGCCTTCGAAGTTGCGGTTGCCCGACAGGACCGAGGCGGCGACGATGTCGTTGCCGTTGATCGCCTTCGAGATCGGCTCGGCGAGCGGACCCGAATTGCCGATGCAGGTGGTGCAGCCATAGCCGACCAGGTTGAAGCCGATCGCGTCGAGATCGGCGGTCAGGCCCGCCTTGTCGAGGTAATCGGTGACGACCTGTGAACCGGGAGCGAGCGAGGTCTTGACCCAGGGCTTGGGCTTCAGGCCCAGCGCGTTCGCCTTGCGCGCGACGAGGCCGGCGGCGACCAGCACGCTCGGGTTCGAGGTGTTGGTGCAGCTGGTGATCGCGGCGATCACGACGTCGCCATCGCCTATGTCATGGCCACGGTCATCGACTGCGACGCGCTTGGCCTCGTCCTTCTTGTACACCTTGGCGAGGTCGGCGTTGAACACGTCGTCCACCTCGGTCAGCACGACCTTGTCCTGCGGGCGCTTCGGACCCGCCAGCGACGGCACGACCGTCGACATGTCCAGTTCCAGCGTGTCGGTGAAGACGGGGTCGGCGGCATCGTCATGGCGCCAGAAGCCGTTGGCCTTGGCATAAGCCTCGACCAGCGCGACATTCTCGTCCGAACGCGCGGTCAGGCGCATATAGTCGAGCGTCTTGTCGTCGATCGGGAAGAAGCCGCAGGTCGCGCCGTACTCTGGCGCCATGTTGGCGATCGTCGCACGGTCGGCGAGCGTCATCGACGACAGGCCGGGGCCATAGAACTCGACGAAGCGGCCGACCACGCCCTTGGCGCGCAGCATCTGGGTGATGGTCAGCACCAGATCGGTGGCGGTGATGCCTTCCTGGAGCTTGCCGGTCAGCTTGAAGCCGACGACTTCCGGGATGAGCATCGACACGGGCTGGCCGAGCATCGCGGCTTCCGCCTCGATCCCGCCGACGCCCCAGCCGAGCACGCCCAGGCCGTTGATCATCGTGGTGTGGCTGTCGGTGCCGACCAGCGTGTCCGGGTACGCGATCGCGGCCGAACCCTTGGCGTGCTCGCCCGTCTCGGTCGAAGACCAGATGGCCTGGCCGATATATTCCAGGTTCACCTGGTGGCAGATGCCGGTGCCCGGCGGAACCACCGAGAAATTGTCGAGCGCCTTGGAACCCCACTTCAGGAACTCATAGCGTTCCATGTTGCGCTGATATTCGAGGTCGACATTGTCCTCGAACGCCTGCGGCGTGCCGAACTCGTCGACCATGACCGAGTGGTCGATGACGAGGTGGACGGGGACCTGCGGATTGATCTTGGCCGCGTCGCCGCCCAGCTTGGTGATCGCGTCGCGCATCGCAGCGAGGTCGACCACGCAGGGCACGCCGGTGAAGTCCTGCATCAGCACGCGCGCCGGGCGATACTGGATCTCGCGATCCGAACGCTGGGTCTTCTGCCAGTCGACGATCGCCTGGATATCCTCGCGCGTGACGGTCTTGCCGTCCTCGAAGCGCAGCAGATTTTCCAGCAGCACCTTCATCGAGAAGGGCAGGCGGCTGATGTCGCCTAGCTGCTCGGAGGCCTTGGCGAGGCTGTAATAATCATAGGTCTTGCCGTCGACATCGAGCGTCGAGCGGGTGTTCAGGCTGTCCTGGCCTATCGCAGTCATGGGCGTCCCTTCATGGTCGAGCCGGGCACGCCCAGGGGGACACGGCAGCATGCAGCCGCGAGCAAGGCGCGCCGGGGAAATCTCCGGTTGACGTGGGCGCCTTAGCAAGCGGTTGGCCGACAGGGAAGGGTGTCGCGCCGTGAAACCGGGCAGGCCCGCTCAAGGCCGTTGGACATCGCTTCCCAATCCGGCACGGGCCGTGGCGGCCGCTGATGCCAAGCCTGGAAATACGTGGAACAGCCAAGGTCGATGACGGGTTCAGACAGTCATGGATGGAGTTCGGACAATGCGCGCCCTGAAGGATGATCGATCAGCCAGATTGGCGGCCCGTACCGGGCGGATGGGATCGACGGCGGGGCGGGCGGGTGCCATCCTCATCGCGTGGTGGCGGCGATGACGGGGGATTCGTCCAGCAAGGGCGGACGTCGCCCGGACCCGATCGTCGCGGTCGGCCTGTTGACCCAGCGCGATCTCGACGTGCTGGGGTCAGGCTTCCGGCGGTCTTTTCCCGTCAGCGAAGACGCCGCGTTCGACGATCTGCTCCAGGCTCTCGATTCGATCGAGGCCATTCACGTGCCCCATCGCCGGGAATAATCGTCGGAATTGATTAACTTTGTTCGTTAATGGTTCATCTCCTCCAGATTGGAAACGGAACGGCTTGGCGAGGCCCCATCGACCCGGCTAGTGCTGTTGGCATGGCTGGACGGATTATCCGGCGCGACCGGAAAATGAGATGACGCCCGAACGCTTCGCCCTGCTTACCCGCCGTCATCGTGAATGTCTTCGCGGGGTCAAGGCGCTCAAGGGCTCGAAGGAAATCGCCACCGAACTCGGCTTGGGAAAGTCGACCGTCGACAGCTATCTGGCCGAGGCGGTGCGGCTGCTTGGCGCGCGCAATCGGCGCGAGGCGGCGATGGCACTGGCCGAACATGAGGCGCGGTCGAACGACCAAGATATTGACGAACAAGGGGAACTGCCCCCGCATAAAATCATACCCAATTCTACGGGGCTGGTTTCTGATCCACCTGCCATGCCACTTCCGATGGCACCGGATGGGAGTACGGTCGGTGGGGCGGTGCAGGACGGCCATGTCCACGCATCGCCCCGCTTGTCCCTTCCCTTCCGGCGGCAAGGGCAGACCCGTAACGACATGAGCATGGCCGAAAGGCTGCTCTGGGTTCCCACAATCGCCATCGCGCTGGCCATCGGCTTCGGGATGCTGGCCACGGGTCTCGACGTGATGACCCGCGTGATCGGACGATTGTCCCACCTTGCCGGATGACCATCCTCCATGCCGCTCGCTGCGGATGGACCAGATCAGGGGGCACAGGCGATGACGTCGGAACATGAGGCGGCTCTTCAGGTAACGCGGCTCCTGTGGAAGCTGGAGAATGAACTCGATGCGGCGTTCGCCACCGCGGGCGAACTCGCGACAGCGCTGCCACGCGCGCGCGCCGAGGCGCGGCTGTCGGCGGTAGTCGGGCAACACGCGTTCGAGATGCTGGGCCAGGCGATGATGGCGATCGGCCAGGCGCGCGGCCATGCCGTGCAGAGCCACCGTATCTTGGAAAAGGTCGGCCAGACGATCGGCTTCGACGCGGACGAATATGGCGACAACCGCCCCAAGCCGCCCCAGACGACCGGGATCGTCGAGGCCTTGCCGCTGCGCGCGGCGGCCTGATCCGGGAGCGGCGCGGCGTGTCCTTTCCCCATCCTGACCCGCAGGGCGCGCCGTGACGCATATCTATGTCTTCAACCTCGTTCAGGCGCTGGTCTGCCTCTATGCACTGACGCTCGGGGGCTGGCCGGAGCGGGCGACAGCAGTGATCCTGCTGTGCGCCTCGATCGCGACGGTCCTGCTGCCGTTCGACCCTTCGACCAGCTTTCGGAATGTCGAGACGCTGGAGCTCATCATCGATCTGGTGCTGATGGGGGGGCTGATGGCAATCGCCCTGCTCGCCAACCGGTTCTGGCCGCTATGGCTCGCCGCGCTGCACCTGCTGGCGGTCGCGATCCACGGCGTCAAAGGGTTCGACACGTCGCTGGTCCCGTGGATGTACGCGGCGGCGGGGGGCAAGCTGGCCTATCCGATGATCCTGCTGCTGGCGGCCGGAGTGCTGCGGCATCGGATGCGGCTGGCCCGATACGGCTCGGACCCGGACTGGTCCTTACCCTGGCGGGATATACGATGACTTGCGATTTCCAATTGCTGCACTGGCCTGCGGAAGACCGGGCAAGCTTCGGTCATTTCGCCGCCGTCATGGCGGAGGTACAGGCGCGCATTCACGCCATTTCGGGCGAGACGACCGGCGTGCCCGTTCCGCGTGCGCCCCGGGTGCCGACGCCGCGCGAATGCGCCGCGATGATGCTGAAGCATCGCCGCGACGTTCGTGCGATCGCCGGTGGCGATGGCGACATGTTCGGCGATCCCGCCTGGGAGATCGCGCTCGCCGTCTTCCACGCCGAGGGGCAGGAGAGCGATGCGGCGTTGCTCGAAACGGCAGGCCTGTCGCCGACCAGTCCGGTCGGTGCGCGATGGATCAATCTGTTGCTGGCGCGAGGATGGGTCGAGCGGCGCGAGGATGGGTATCTACACGCGACGGGGAAGATGGTCACGATCCTGAATGGCTATTTCGCCCGGCTGTGACCGTTACAGTCACGGCAAGACCGCCGTGCAACTCCTGAAGCCTCCACGGGTTCAATCGTAACGGGCATAACGAGAGGAGATGACGGACATGGCCGAGGATATCGGAACGGGCGGCGGCGCGGGAGCGATCGGCGGCGACATGGGCGCGGGTGCGTTCACTGACCGGATGAAGGGCGCCGGCGAGGCGATGAAGGCGTCGGGCCAGAAGATGGCCGAGGGTGGGTCGCAGGTCACACTCAAGATGCTGGAGCAGGCGGAGACCAACACGCGTGAGGCATTCGCCGCAATGCGTTCGGCGGCGTCGGCCAAGGATCTGACCGACGTCATGCGAATCCAGACCGAGTTTCTGCGCGAACAGGGCAATCGTTCCATGTCGCAAGCGCGTGAGATCGGCGAGATGATCGTCCAGTTCGGCCGCGACGCGGTCGGCGCGGCGCGCGGACCCAAGCAGGACTGATATGGGAAGCGTCGGGACGGGTGATCCCTCACCCTTCCCACGCGCTAGCGCATGGCCGCCTCCCTCTCCCACTGGGAGAGGGGGCGGAGCGTCGGAAGAGTGAGGGTAGGCTTAGTTCACGGGGGCCGAGAGCGGCACCGGCCCGTTTGGCGTCGTCTCCAGCAGCGAGTCGCCGCCCAGCACACGATAGAGCGTGACCCGGTTGGTCGCGGCCGTCAGCTGCGTCGCGATCACCGTCCGCTGCGCCGAATAGAGCGAACGCTGCGCATCCAGCGTGTTCAGGAACGGCGTGACCCCGCCGCGATAGCTGGCCTCGGTCAGGCGATACGTATCGGCGGCGGCATTCAGGAAGCGGCGGTTGGCGCCGAGTTGATCGGCGATCGTGCCCTGCCGCGCCAGCGCGTCGGCGGTTTCCTGAAAGGCGGTCTGGATCGTCTTTTCATAGGTTGCGAGCGCGGCGTCGCGCTGGGCCTTGGAATATTCGACATTCGCCACGCCCGCCCCCGCCTGGAAGATCGGATAGCTGACCGAGGGGGCGACCGAATAGTTGAAGCTGCCGCCCGAGAAGAGCGAGGACAGCGCGGTGCTGGCAAAGCCGACCAGCCCTGTCAGCGAGATGCGCGGGAACAACGCCGCGCGCGCGGCACCGATCTGGCCATTGGCGGCGCGGAGCAGATATTCGGCCTGCACCACGTCCGGGCGACGCAGCAGGATGCCCGAATCCAGCCCGGCGGGCAGCGTCGCGACGGTCGGCGCGGCTTCCTCGATCGAGCGGGGGAGCAGCGCGGTGTCGATAGGCGCACCGACCAGCAGTTGCAGCGCGTTGACGTCCTGCGCCACGGCGGTCTTCTGCTGCGCCAGATCGGCCTGCGCGGTCGCCAGCACCTGTTCGGCCTGGCGCAGATCGGTGCGCGGCGAGATGCCGCCCTCCAGCCGTGCACGGGTCAGCGTGACGCTGCGCTCGGCATTGGCGGCGGTCTGCTGCGCGATGGCGAGCAGGCTCTGGTCCGCGCCATAGGTGAGCCAGGTCTGGGCGATATCGCCGACCAGCGTCAGCCGGGTCGCGCGCGCGGCAGCCTCGGTCGCGAAATAGCGGTCGAGCGCCGATCCGGTCAGCGAGCGGATACGCCCGAAGAGGTCCAGCTCGAACGCGTTGATGCCCAGGTTCACCGACCAGGCGCTGCCGCTGCCATTGGCGCCGGTGACGATCCCGCCGCCGGTATCCACACCGCCATTGCCGATGCCCGTACCCGCGCCGCCACCGACGTTGCCGGTGCCGGTGCCGGTGCCCGTTCCCGTTCCCGTGCCGCCGTTATTGCCGGTATTGGTGCCCGTACCGCCACCGCCGACCGCGCTCGATCCGGCACCACCCGATCCGCGATCGGTATAGCTGTACCGGCCGGTGGCACTGACATTGGGAAGCAGGTTGGCGCGCTGGATGCGATATTGCGCGCGGGTGGAAGCGATATTGGCCGCCGCGACGCGCAGGTCGCGGTTGTTGGCCAGCGCCTGCACGATCAGCTGCTGCAACCGCTGGTCGCGGAAGATATCGCTGTAGCGCACCGTGGGCAGCGCCGCCTCCGACCGGCGGAGATAGGCGTCGCCGACCGGCCAGGATGGCGGCACCGGAGTCGCAGGCCGCTCATATTTCGGGTTCATCGAGCAGGCCGACAGCGCGGTCGCGCCCAGCAGCAGGGCGAGGGAGGGGGACAGGAAACGCATCAGGCCTTCTCCGCTCCGCCTTCGGGGGCCGGGCGATGCCCCGCGCCATGCTCGCTCATCGGCTTGCCCCGCAACCGGGCCAGACCGTTGCGCACCGACCGGCGCACCAGCACGAAGAACAGGGGGATGTAGAAGATCGCCAGCACGGTCGCGGTCAGCATCCCGCCGATCACGGCGGTGCCGATCGCGATCCGGCTGTTGGCACCCGCGCCCGTCGAAATGGCGAGCGGCAGCACGCCGAAGATGAAGGCAAAGCTGGTCATCAGGATGGGGCGCAGACGGATCTTGGCCGCCTCCAGCGCGGCGTCGATGACCCGCTTGCCCTGCTTCTCCGCCTGTTCGGCGAACTCGATCATCAGGATCGCGTTCTTCGCCGCCAGCCCCATGGTCGTCAGCAGACCGATCTGGAGATAGACGTCGTTGGTCAGCCCGCGCAGCGTGACGAAGGCGACCGCGCCAATCAGGCCCAGCGGAATGACCAGCAGCACCGCGAACGGGATCGACCAGCTTTCATAGAGCGCGGCGAGGCACAGGAAGACGACTAGGATCGACAGGCCGTACAGGATCGGCGCCTGCCCGCCCGACAGGCGCTCCTGATAGGAAAGCCCCGCCCAGGCGATCGTGGTGCCGGGGATTTCCGCCGCCAGTTCGGTCATCCGCTTCATCGCGTCGCCCGAGCTGTAGCCGGGGGCAGCCGATCCCTGGAATTCGTAAGACGGGATGCCGTTGAACCGCGACAGGGTGGTCGGCGCCACGCCCCAGTTGATCGTCGAGAAGGACGAGAAGGGTGCCATCTGGCCGCTCGACCCCCGCACGAACCATTGCTTCAGATCCTCGGGCTCGGCGCGATAGGGCGCGTCGCCCTGTACGAAGACGCGCTTGACGCGACCCCGGTCGATGAAGTCGTTGACATATTGGCCGCCCCAGGCGGTCGACAGGGTCGAGTTCACCTGTTGCTGGGTCAGGCCCAGGGCCGACAGCTTCTGCTGGTCGAGATCGACGCGCAGCGTGGCGATGTCGGGCAGCTCGGTCAGGCGGACCGAGGCCAGCATCGGGTCGGCATTGGCCTTGGCGAGCAGCTGGTCGCGCACCGCCTCGAACTTCTCCAGCGGCATGCCGGAGATGTTCTGCAGCTCCATCGTAAAGCCGTCCGACTGGCCGAGGCCGCGAATGGCGGGGGGCACCAGCGCGAAGACCTGCGCGTCGCGAAGCCCCCGGAACGCCGCGGAGGCGCGGCCGGTAATGGCGTCGGCGCTATTCTCCTTGCCCTTGCGGTCCTTCCAGTCGACGAAGTTGATGAAGCCCTGTCCGGTATTCTGGCCGCTGGTGCCGCCACCGCCGCCCCCTGCGACCGAAAACAAGACCGAGACGTTCTTCGCTTCGTGCTGCGCGAAATATTGCTCGACGCTGCGCTGCACCTCCATGGTGCGGCCCTGCGTGGCCCCGGCGGGCAGGCGGAACTGGATCAGCGCCGATCCCTGGTCCTCGGTCGGCAGGAAGCCGGTCGGCAGGCGCAGGAACAGGACCGCCAGCAGCGCAACGACCCCCGCATAGATCAGCAGGAACAGCCATTTGCGGTCGACGACGGTGCGCACGGCGGAGGTATATTTCTCGACCGTCCACTCGAAACGCGTGTTGAAGCCGTCCTTGGCACGCTGGAGCCCGTGCGCGACGCGCGGGAACTTGCGGTCGAGCCAGCCGCCTTCCTCGCCCTCGCGCGCCTTCTGCTTCAGAAGCGTCGCGGTCAGCGCGGGGCTCAGGATGAGCGCGACCGCCACCGACAGGATCATCGCCGACACGATGGTGATCGAGAACTGGCGATAGATGACGCCCGTCGACCCGCCGAAGAACGCCATCGGCAGGAACACCGCCGACAGGACAAGCGCGATGGCGATCAGGGCGACGCTGATCTCCTTCATCGACTCGATCGTCGCCTCGCGCGGCGTCATGTCGGGATTTTCCTCAAGCAGACGCTCGACATTCTCCACGACCACGATCGCATCGTCGACCAGCAGGCCGATCGCCAGCACCAGCCCGAACAGGGTCAGCGTGTTGATCGAGAATCCGGCCAGATAGAAGATCGCGAAGGTGCCCAGCAACACCACCGGCACCGCGATCGTCGGGATCAGCGTCGCGCGCCAGCTTTGCAGGAAGACGAACATGACGATGACGACCAGGATGATCGCCTCGATCAGCGTCTTGACCACCTCGTCGATCGACAGCTTGATGAAGGCGGTGGTGTCGTTGGCGTAAGCGACCTTGAGGCCGGCCGGGAAGGTCTTCGCCACCCGGTTGACCTCGGCCTTGACCAGTTCGGCGGTCTTCAGCGCGTCGGCGCCCGGCGCCATCAGGACGGCGATACCGGCGCCCGGATGCTGGTTGATCCGGCTGACCGCCGCATAGCTTTCCGCGCCCAGCTCGATGCGCGCCACGTCGGACAGCTTGACGGTCGCGCCGTTGTTCAGCGTCTTGACGATGATCTCGCGGAACTGCTCGGGCGTCTGGAGCCGCGACATGGAGGTGACGGTCGCGTTCAGCATCTGCGTCGTCGGCGATGGCGTGCCGCCGACCTCACCGGCCGCGACCTCGGTATTCTGGTTCTGGATCGCGGTCGTCACGTCCGACGGCATCAGCTGATACGAGGCCAGCTTCTCCGGGTTGAGCCAGATGCGCATCGCATATTGCGAGCCGAAGACGTTGGTGTCGCCGACGCCCTGGATACGGCCCAGCGGGTCCTGGAGATTGGAGACGAGGTAATCGGCGACGTCCTGGTTCGTCATCCGGTTCGTCTCGTCATAGACGCCCGCGATGAGGAGGAAGTCGGGGTTCGACTTGCGGACGACCAGGCCCTGTTGCTGCACCTGTTGCGGCAGGCGGGCCACCGATTGCTGGACCTGGTTCTGGACCTGCACCTGCGCGATGTCAGGGTCAGTGCCCTTGGCGAAGGTCGCGGTAATCGTCACCGAGCCGCGGCTGGACGATGAGGACTGGAAATAGAGCAGCCCGTCGATGCCGGTCAGCTGCTGCTCGATGACCTGCGTGACCGAATTTTGCAGCGTCTGCGCGGACGCGCCGGGGAAGGTGGCGCGGATCGAAACCTGGGGCGGCGCGACGTCCGGATATTGCGCGATGGGCAGGCCGATGATCGCGCCGACGCCCGCCAGCATGACGATGATGGCAAGGACCCAGGCGAAGATGGGACGATCGATGAAGACGCGGCTGATCATGGTCCGGTCAGCCCGCCTTGCCCTTGGCGGCCTGCATCTTCTTCAACTGTTCGGGCGAGGGGGGCTGGACCTTTTGCGGGCTGTTGGCGGGCACCGCACGCACGCTCTGGCCGGGGCGGAGGTTCGCCAGGCCCTGCGTCACGATCTTGTCGCCGGGTTTCAGGCCGTCGGTGACGACCCAGAAGGCCCCTTGCGTCCGCTCGGCCTTGACCTTGCGTTCCTGCACCTTGTCGTTCGGGCCGACGACGAACAGCGTCGCATTGCCCTTCGGATCGCGCGACAGAGCCTGTTGCGGGACCATATAGGCGCTGGTGTCGATCGCCTGGGCGAACTGCGCACGCACGAACATGCCGGGCAGCAGCAGCCCTTGCGGATTGGGGAAGCGGGCGCGCAGCGTCACCGTGCCGGTCTGCGGATCGACCACCGCTTCGGCAAACTCGACCCGGCCGGTCTGGCCATAGTCCGTGCCGTCCTCCAGCCGCAGCTTGACGTTCGCGCTGGCGGGGATCAGCCCGTCGCGCGCCGACAGGCTGCGACGCAGCGACAGCAGGTCGCTGGCGGATTGCTGGATGTCGACGAAGATCGGATCGAGCCGCTGGATCTGCGCCAGCGGGTCGGTCTGTCCGGTGCTGACCAGCGCGCCGACGGTGAACAGCGATCGGCCGATGCGCCCGGTGATGGGGGCGGGGACGGTGGTGAATTGCAGGTTGACGCGGGCGGTCTCCAGTGCGGCACGGGTCTGCGCCACCTGGGCGGCGGCCTGGCGGGCGCTGGCCTGAGCGTTGGTGTAATCCTGCTTCGAGATCGCCTCGATCTGCGCCAGCGGGCGATAGCGTTCGGCCAGCGTGCGCGTCGCCTCGGCATTGGCCTGCGCGCTTTGCAGATTGGCGGCGGCCTGGTTGGCGGCGGCGCGATAGAGGCGCGGATCAATTTCGTAGAGCGGCTGGCCGCGCTTGACGAGGCTGCCCTCGGTGAACAGGCGGCGGCGGATGACGCCCGTCACCTGCGGACGCACGTCGGAGCTTTCAAAGGCGCTGGTCCGCGCGGCCAGTTCGGTCACGATCGGCGCGTCGGTCGGCTGAACGGTCACGTAACCGACGGTCGGGGTCGCTTGCGCCCCGCCGCGCCCCTTGGTCGCGCCGCCGCCCTTCTCGCCGCCGCATCCCGAAAGGGATGCGAGTGCCAGGACCATGGCCGTACCGGCGAGCATGCCGCGCCCGCGAAAGCCTGCAAAATTCAATTCGTCCACCTGCCTGAGATGCCAGCGACGCGCCCGGCCCGCGCGATAATGCCCGGACAAGACGAAACGTTGCCGTTCGATAACAAATTGCACGAGGCGGCTTTCAAAAGGCAAGCGATCATGGCCTAATCCGCTGGCTTTATTTGTCGCAAATTGTCGCGCTGCGACAAATTCCGATGGCGGGGGAGCCTTTGGGGTTTTGAAGCATTTTCAGGGGGACATGACTGATCGGGACGCCGATAAACGCCTCGCCGCCGTGGCTGCGGTCAAAGAGGTTTGCGACGATATGCTGGTGGGGCTGGGGACCGGCTCGACCGCCGCCCATGCCATTGCCGCACTGGCGGACAGGCGCCTGGCGATCGAGGCCGTGGCGACCTCACGCGCCAGCGCCGATCTGGCGCGATCCTTGGGCATCAAGGTTCGCGATTTCGCCGAGGTGACGCGCATCGATCTGGCGATCGACGGGGCGGATGCCATCGATACCGATCTGCGGGCGGTGAAGGGGGCGGGCGGCGCGATGCTGCGGGAAAAGATCGTCGCCGCTTCCGCCGACCGGATGATCGTTATCGCCGACGACTCGAAGCAGGTTGAGCGGCTGGGCGGCACCAAGCTGCCGGTCGAGATCCTGCCTTTCGGGCGTGCTTTCGTAACCGCCCGGCTTTCCGCGCTGTTCCACCGACTTGTGGAGCGTCCCGATTACCGTACCGACAACGGCAATATCGTGATCGACGGCCATGGCTGGGACGATGCCGACCCGGCAGCCCTGGCGGATGCGTTGATGGCAATTCCCGGCGTCGTCGGGCACGGCCTGTTCCTGAACGAGATCGACGCCGCCTATATTGCCGGGAGCGGGATCGTTACCCGGCTGGAACGGGGGCGTCAGGCGCGCTAAGGCCGCCCACGCATGGCAACCAGAGCGAGCGCGGATGCGTTCGATCGTACATTAGAGGATGAGGCCAGTTTCATGACCGATGCCACCACCAATGCCGTGGCCGACAGCCATCTCCACGAGGACGGGTCGATCGAGCGCCTGACCATCGACACGATCCGCACCCTGTCGATGGACGCGGTGCAGCAGGCCAATTCGGGCCATCCCGGCACGCCGATGGCGCTGGCGCCCGTTGGTCACACCGTCTGGTCGAAGTTCCTCCGCTACGATCCCGCGCACGCCGACTGGCCCAATCGCGACCGCTTCGTGCTGTCGGTCGGCCATGCCTCGATGCTGCTCTATTCGCTGATCCACCTCGCGGGGATTGAGGAGATCGACGCAAACGGCAAGAAGTCGGGCAAGCCTGCGCTCAGCCTGGAGGACCTGAAGGGGTTCCGCCAGCTCAGTTCCAAGACGCCGGGCCATCCCGAATATCGCCACACCACCGGTGTCGAGACGACGACCGGCCCGCTGGGTGCCGGTTGCGGCAACTCGGTCGGCATGGCGATCGCCGAGCGCTGGCTGGCCGCGCATTTCAACCGCGAGGGCTTCCCGATCTTCGACCATGACGTCTATGTCGTGTGCGGCGATGGCGACATGATGGAGGGCGTCGCGTCGGAGGCCGCTTCGACCGCCGGGCATTTGAAGCTGTCGAACCTGTGCTGGATCTACGACTCGAACCACATCTCGATCGAGGGTGGCACCGACCTGGCGTTCGACGAGGATGTGGGCAAGCGCTTCGAGGCCTATGGCTGGAACGTCCTGCACGTCGACGATGCCAATGACGTGGCCGCGCTGACCGCCGCGCTCGACACTTTCAAGGCGACGACTGACAAGCCGACCTTCATCGTCGTGAAGTCGGTGATCGGCTATGGCAGCCCCAAGGCGGGCAGCGAAAAGGCCCATGGTGAACCGCTGGGCGACGACGCCATCCGCGCGACGAAGAAGGCCTATGGCTGGCCCGAGGATGCCAAGTTCCTGGTGCCCGACGGTGTGCGCGAGGCTTTCCAGGGCGCGATCGAGGCACGCGGCAAGCCGCTGCGTGACGAATGGGTCGCGATGGTCGACAAGTACCGCGCCGCGCACCCCGATCTCGCCGCACAGCTCGACGCGATGCTCGCCGACAAGCTCCCCGAGGGTTGGGACGCCGACATTCCGGTGTTCGAGGCGGATGCCAAGGGCGTCGCCAGCCGCGATTCGGGCGGCAAGGTGCAGAATGCCATTGCCGCCAAGGTGCCGTGGCTGATCGGAGGCTCGGCCGACCTCGCGCCCTCGACCAAGACGCTCATCAAGGATGGCGGCTCGTTCCAGGCGGGCAGCTATGAGGGCCGCAACATGCACTTTGGCGTGCGTGAGCATTCGATGGGCGCGATCGTCGACGGCATGGCGCTGTCGCACCTGCGCTCCTACGGCGCGACCTTCCTGGTCTTTTCCGACTATATGCGCGCGCCGATCCGCCTCGCCGCGATCATGGAGCTGGGCGCCACCTTCGTCTTCACGCACGACTCGATTGGCGTGGGCGAGGACGGCCCGACCCATCAGCCGATCGAGCATCTGGCGACGCTGCGCGCGATCCCCGGTCTCGACACCATCCGCCCCGGCGATGCCAACGAAGTGGCCGAGGCCTGGCGCTGCGCCGTCGAGTCGGCCAGCCATCCGACCGCGCTGATCTTCTCGCGTCAGGCGCTCCCCACCCTGGACCGCAGCAAGTACGCGCCCGCATCGGGCGTGAAGAAGGGCGGCTATGTCCTTGCGGATTGCGAGGGCACGCCCGATATCATCCTCATCGCAACGGGCTCGGAACTGTCGCTGGTCGCGGATGCCTATGAGACGTTGAAGGCGGACGGCGTAAAGGTCCGCGTCGTCTCGCTGCCCAGCTGGTACCGCTTCGAGATGCAGGATGCGGCGTACAAGGAAAGCGTCCTGCCGCGCAGCGTCACCAAGCGTCTGGCGGTCGAGCAGGCCGGATCGATCGGCTGGGACCGCTATGTCGGGTTCGACGGCCGCACGATCACCATGTCGACCTTCGGTGCTTCGGCCCCGCTCGCCAAGTTGCAGGACAAGTTCGGTTTCACCCACGACAATGTCGTGAAGGTGGCCCGCGAAATGCTGGAGACCAAGTGATGAGCAAGCTGTCGGAACTGGGCGCCAAGGGCTGTGCCCCCTGGCTCGATTTCGTCGATCGCAAATTCCTCGAGGCGAAGGGGCTGGAAAAGCTCGTCGCCGAGGACGGACTGACCGGCGTCACCTCCAACCCGTCGATCTTCGAAAAGGCGATGGGGCATGGCGATGCCTATGACGGCACGCTGGCGGCGTTCGACAAGGAGAACCCCGGCGCGGCGACCATCGACCGTTACGAGCATCTGGCGATCCAGGACATCAAGGCGGCGGCGGAAACGCTGAAGCCCGTCTATGACCGGCTCGATGCCAAGGACGGCTATGTCAGCCTCGAAGTGTCGCCCTATATCGCCGACGATACGGATGCGACCATCGCCGAAGCCGAAAAGCTGTGGCACGCGGTAGACCGCCCGAACCTGATGATTAAGATTCCGGGCACCGATGCGGGTGCACCGGCGATCTCCGCGACCATCGCCAAGGGGATCAACGTCAACGTCACGCTGCTCTTCTCACAGGCTGCCTACATCAAGGTGGCCGAAGCCTATGCGGCTGGCCTTGAGGAGCGGGTGAAGGCCGGACAGCCGATCGACCGGATCGCCAGCGTCGCCAGCTTCTTCATCAGCCGCATCGACTCGGCGATCGACAAGAAGATCGACGAGCGCGTCGCTGCCGGTGATGCGGAATCGGACGCGTTGAAGGCCGTGCGCGGCAAGGTCGCGATTGCCAATGCCAAGATGGCCTATCAATGGTATCTGGAGTTCCTGAAGTCCGACCGCTGGCAGGCGCTGGCCGCCAAGGGCGCACAGCCTCAGCGTCTGCTCTGGGCGTCGACCGGCACCAAGGACCCGTCCTTCCCGGATACGCTCTACATCGACACGCTGATCGGGCCGGACACGGTCAACACCATGCCGCCCAAGACGATGGACGCCTTCCGCGACCATGGCACGGTGGCCGAGACGCTGATCGCCGATATCGACGAGGCCAAGCATATTCTCGCCGAAGCCGACCGGCTGGGCCTGGACCTGAACGGCGTGACCGACACGCTGGTCGCCGAGGGGGTCGCTTCCTTCGTCAAGGCGTTCGACGATCTGCTCGGCGCGATCGGGCAGAAGCAGCCCGCTACGGCCTGAGCCGACAGGCCCCCTCTCCAAACCGGAGAGGGGGCCTTTCTCTTTGTAACGACAGTAACGGAGTTCCCGCATGAAGATCGGTCTGGTCGGCCTTGGCCGCATGGGTGGCAATATCGCGCGCCGCCTGATGCAGGCTGGGCATCAGGTGGTGGCCTGGGATCGCAGCGACGAGGCGGTGCAGGCGCTCGCCAAGGACGGCGCCGAGGCCGCTACGGGGCTGGAGGACATGGCCGCCAAGCTCGCCGACAAGGCGATCTGGTGGGTGATGCTTCCCGCAGGCGCGCCGACCGAGGACACGATCGCGGAGATCGCCAAGCTCGCCAAGGACGGCGATGTCGTCATCGACGGCGGCAACAGCTTCTACAAGGACGACATCCGCCGCGCCAAGATGCTGGCGGAGCAGGGCATCCATTATGTCGATGTCGGCACCTCGGGCGGCGTCTGGGGCCTGGAGCGCGGCTATTGCATGATGATCGGCGGCGACAAGGAGACGGTCGATCATCTCGATCCGATCTTCGACGCACTGGCACCGGGCCTGGGCGATATCGTCCGCACGCCGGGCCGCGTTGCCGACAAGGTCGATGCGCGCGCCGAAAAGGGCTATATTCACGCCGGTCCTGCGGGCGCGGGTCACTTCGTTAAGATGATCCACAACGGCATCGAGTACGGCCTGATGCAGGCCTATGCCGAGGGCTTCGACATTCTGAAGTCGAAGAACAGCGACAAGCTGCCCGAGGACGAGCGGTTCGACCTGAACCTGACCGACATCGCCGAAGTGTGGCGCCGCGGCAGCGTGATCTCGTCCTGGCTGCTCGACCTGACCGCCATCGCACTGGCCAAGGACGAGATGCTGGAGCAGTTCTCGGGCCATGTCGCCGATTCGGGCGAGGGTCAGTGGACGATCGACGCGGCGATGGAGGAGAAGGTTCCGGCCAACGTCCTGACCGCCTCGCTGTTCGCGCGCTATCGCAGCCGCATCGAGCATACCTATGGCGACAAGGTGCTGTCGGCGATGCGCTTCGGCTTTGGCGGCCATACCGAAATCCCGCAATGACGAAACCCATCCGGCTTGTCGTGTCGGACGTCGACGGCACGCTGGTCGATCCCGACAAACGGCTTCGCGCCGCCACCATCGCCGCCGTCAAGCGGCTGGAGGCGGCGGGCGTCGGCTTCACCATCATCAGCGCCCGGCCCCGGTCGGGGCTGGGCTGGCTGGCCGAGGAACTGGCGATCGACGCGCCGATCGGGGCGTTCAACGGCGGCACCGTGTTCCGTCGCGATGGCTCGGTCGACGCGCAGTTTCGGGTGCCGGTCGAGGTCGTCAACGACGTGCTGGCGATGGCGGCGGACCAGCCGCTCGCCATCTGGGTCTTCGCCGACGATCGCTGGTACGCCAGCAGCGGCGAGGGCACCCATGTCGATCACGAGCGCAAGGCATCGTCGCAGGAGCCGGTGATTACGCAGGACTTCGCCGCGCTGGTCGACAAGTTCGACAAGATAACCCTGGTAAGCGACGATGCCGATCTGCTGCGCGGCCTGCATGAGCGCGCGAATGCCGCGCATCGCGAACAGGCAACGATCGCCCAGTCGCAGACCTATTATCTCGACGTGACCGCATTTGCGGCGAACAAGGGGGACGGCGTCGAGACGCTCGCCAAGGCGTTCGGCGTGACGCTGGAGGAAGTCGCGGTGCTCGGCGACCAGGCGAACGACCTTCCCATGCTGACACGCGCAGGCCTGCCGATCGTCATGGCAAATGCGCCGGATGCCGTTAGGGAACGGATATCGGTACACACCCGTTCCAATGCGGACGACGGCGTGGCCTATGCCATCGATCATCTCATCATGCCCAGAATCGGAGTGCCCAAATGAAGCAACTGGTTGCGTTCGACCTCGACGGTACGCTGGCCGAAAGCAAACAGCCCCTGGGCGAGCCGATGGGGGAGGCGCTGGCCGACCTGCTCGACGTCGCGCAGGTCGCGGTGATCTCGGGCGGTGACTGGCCGCAGTTCGACAAGCAGGTCGCCAGCCGCCTGCCCGAACGCGCCGACCGCACCAAGCTGTGGCTGATGCCGACCACCGGCACCAAGCTCTATACCTATCAGGACGGCCAATGGACCCCGGTCTATGCCGAGTTGTTCGACGATGCGACCAAGGCCAAGATCCTGGAGGCATTCGACGCCTCGCTGGAGGCGACCGGCTTCGTGCCCGAACAGACCTGGGGCGAGCGGATCGAGGATCGCGGCAGCCAGATCACCTTCTCCGCGCTCGGCCAGCAGGCGCCGATCGACGCCAAGGAACATTGGGACCCCAAGTTCGAGAAGCGCAAGGTCATCCAGGCCGACCTGAAGCAGCGCCTGCCGGGCCTGTCGATCAACATGGGTGGCGCGACCTCGATCGACATCACCCGCGAGGGCGTCGACAAGGCATACGGCCTCAAGAAGCTGCGCGACGCCAGCGGCATCCCGCTCGACGCAATGATGTTCATCGGCGACGCGATCTTCCCCGGCGGCAACGACTATCCCGCCAAGGAACTGGGGCTCGACACGGTGCGCGTGCGCGACCCGGAAGAGACGCTGGCGGTGATCGCGGGGATCGTCGCCTGTCTGAAGTAATCGGCGGCGCGTCGGTAGCCTTACGGGTTCGCACCGGTCCCGCGCATGAGACGGTCGATGCGGCTTATGGTGCCTATCGGCTGGACGATCGGGGGAGCTATACGGCTTTCCTGATCGCCCATGCGCGTGCGCTGCCTGCGGTTGAGGCTTGGCTGGCGGGGCAGAGCATCGGTTTCCCCTGGCGGTCCCGACGCGAGGCGTTGGCGGCGGACCTGACCGCGCTCGGCGAGACTCTGCCCGAACCTTTGCCATTCGATCTGCCGGAGGACGAAGCGGCGCGTTGGGGCGCACTCTACGTGACGGAAGGCTCGCGGCTGGGCGGCATGATGCTGGCCCGGCAGGTGGGCGAGGGAATGCCGCGTACATATCTGGAGTCGGGCTTCGGGGCAGGGGAGTGGCGGGCGTTTCGCCATGCGCTGGACGAAGCGGCCGGGGATGCGGCTTGGGTCGACCGAGCCGTCACGGCGGCCGATGCGGTATTCGCGCTGTACGGGCGAGCGGCGTAATCCCCACCCCCGCTCAGGCTGAACGGGGGGTGGGTTTGAAGGGCTCCCCCTTAATCCGCGATGGGCGCGATCACGACGGCGCGCAGGCCCGGCCGGTTGTCGTCATATTCGATCGATCCCGACAGCCGCTGCATCATCGCCGTCATCATCCGGCTGCCGAAACCGCGACCGTCGCCTGTACCCTCGCCATCCCCGGTCCGGCCCTTCCCCTCGTCCGCGACGATCAGGCGCAGCCGGTTGCCATATTGCTCCAGCGTGATCGTCACTGGGCCAACCCTGCCGTCATAGGCATATTTGGTGGCATTGATGATAAGTTCGGTCGTGACCAGTCCCAGATTGATCGCCCGGTCGGTCGGCATCAACACCGGCGCCAGATCCAGTCGCATCATCGCGGCCCAGTCCGCGCCCAGCGACTGCTTCATGTCGCCGACCAGATCCTCCAGATAACGCGCCAGATCGACCGTCTGGATCTGATCGTCGCGATACAGGCGGCGATGGACCAGTGCCACGGCCGACAGCCGTGCCTGCGCCTCGGCCAGATGCTCGCGCACGCGGGGGTCGCCCGCCGCCTTTGCCTGAAGGGCCAGAAAGGACGAGACCAGTTGCAGGCTGTTCTGCACGCGGTGGTCCACTTCCTTCATCAGCACGTCCTTCTGAACAAGGAGCGCTTCCCTGTCGTCCAGCGTGCGTTGCAGCGCGGTGTTCAACCCGCGCAGGCGCTGATTCTGCGACGCTTCGTGAAGGGCACGACGCAGGCGATGGCCGGACTCCACCTCCTCCAGCGTCCAGCGGCGCGAGCGACCGCGCACCGTTTCGCTCCAGCTTTCGAACGAGGCGCGCGGCGTCAGCGTCTCGTCCGACGACAGCGCGACCGACTTGTGCGGATTGCCCGCCCATTCGATCTCCTCGACCTGCTCTGCCCGGAACCAGAGCAGGGTCACGCCACCATCGATCAGGGGCAGGGCCATCACCCCCGCGGCGGAGGCGGCCAGCCGGTCGGCCTGGGGCATCACCGCAGGCAGTTCATGCGTGGCCACCACATCGCCGGCGCTGCGTGCGGCGGCCCAGGCGGCGATGTCCAGGATCGCCAGCGTAGGGGGGCAGATGCCCTCCTCGCGCACCTTGCCATGCTCGACGACCGCAAAGCCGCTGGCCCCCATCATCGCCTTCATCTCGGGCATCAGGCGGCGGATGGCCGGGACGACGTCGCCCAGGCCGATGATGCGCGGCAGAATGCCGTCCTCGGCGGCGCGCAGCCGCAGGCGCTCGCGATAGAGTTCCGCCTCTTCCTTGGCGCGGATCTGCCGCGCCAGCCCGCTGGCAAGCGCGGCGGCGGCGGCGCGCAGTTCGGATGACAGGCGGCGCGGGCTGTAATGGTGGCATGCGATCATGCCCCATAACAGCCCGTCCTTGACGATCGAAATCGAGGCGGAGGCCGCGACGCCCATATTCTGCAAGTAGCGGACATGAACCGGCGAGACGCTGCGAAGTCCTACGTCGCTCAGGTCCACGGTCTCGAACCCGGCGGGGCGCAGGGGGGCGGGAACATAGTCGACATCGGGAATGCTGCGCGTCCGGTTGCGGACATAGAGCGCGCGCGCCTGTTTCGGAATGTCGGAGGCGGGGAAATGATGGTGGAGGAACGAATGCAGCTCGGGCGCGCGCGCCTCGGCCACCACGCGACCCGAATCCTCGTCGAGGAAGCGGTACAGCATCACCCGGTCGAAGCCGGTCAGCAGGCGGAAGGTGACGGCGGCACGCTCGCACAGCATCGCCAGGTCGCCGGTCCGCTCCAGGCCGGTTGCCGCGGCATCGAGCCAGCCGAGCGGGCTGCCCGCCCCCCAGGGGGCATCGGCGACCCCCGGTTCCAATTCAACCAGCACCATGTCACCGGCGATGCGATGCGCGGTGACGCAGAAGACTTCGGAAATCCCACGGACCGGCGCGGCCGAGGTGGTAGAGCCCGGACCGATCGGCATGGCCTGCACCATGTCCGCCACCTGATCGCCCGCCAGCGCGGACAGTGGCAGGCCATGCCATTCGGATGCCAGCCTTTCCTCGATCGCGCCGGCGCCCGCCACGATGATCCCGGTCGTGGCATCCACGACCAGCAACAGGCCATGCGGCTGAATCGCGCCGGGGATATGAATGGGTTCCCGATCACAAGCGGTGATATCCTGGCTTGGATCGGTGGCGAGGGGGCGCGTGGCCATCAGGGTCGGAATTCCTCTCTGCCCGCCACATGTCGGGTTTTGCACGACGTTGCAAATGTTTGAGGTGCGCAATCGATCCACCCGGCTGCGATGCGATGGCAGGTTGGAACGAATATTGCGCGTTTGGGTAATGTCCGTTTAAAGCGAAGCCACGGACTCAAAGAGCCGCTTGGAGAGGACATGATCGACGATTTCGATTTCGCACTGGGCGAAAGCGCGGACATGATCCGTGAAGCGACGCGGCGTTTCGCGACCGATCGCATCGCGCCGCTGGCCGCGCGGATGGATGCGGAGGACTGGTTTCCCCGTGACATTTGGCCGGAAATGGGCGCGCTGGGTCTGCACGGGATCACTGTGGACGAGGCCGATGGCGGACTGGGCCTGGGCTATCTGGAGCATGTCGTCGCGATCGAGGAAGTGTCGCGGGCTTCGGCCTCGCTGGGCCTGTCCTACGGCGCGCACTCCAATCTTTGTGTCAACCAGATCAGCCGCTGGGGCAATGCGGAGCAGAAGGCGAAATATCTGCCCGGCCTGATTTCGGGCGAGCATGTCGGCAGTCTGGCCATGTCGGAGGTGTCGGCGGGATCCGACGTCGTCTCGATGAAGCTGCGCGCGGACCAGGCGGGTGGCGGCTGGGTGCTGAACGGCACCAAATTCTGGATCACCAACGCACCCTATGCCGACACCTTGGTCGTCTATGCCAAGACGGGTGAGGGCAGCCGGGGGATCACCGCCTTCCTGATCGAAAAGGACATGGCCGGTTTTGCGATCGGCCAGAAGATCGACAAGATGGGCATGCGCGGCAGCCCGACAGCCGAGCTGGTCTTCAACGACTGTTTCGTCTCCGACGCGCAGGTGATGGGGCCGGTGAATGGCGGGGTCGGCGTGCTGATGAGCGGGCTCGATTATGAGCGCGCGGTGCTGGCGGGCATTCAGCTTGGCATCATGCAGGCCTGTCTCGACGTGGTCGTGCCCTATGTCCGCGAGCGCCGCCAGTTCGGTCGCGCCATCGGCGAGTTCCAGCTGATCCAGGCCAAGATCGCCGACATGTATGTCGCGCTCAATTCGGCGCGGGCCTATGTCTATGCGGTGGCGCGTTCGTGTGATGCCGGGCGGACGACGCGGTTCGACGCGGCGGGCGCGATCCTGCTGGCCAGCGAGAATGCGGTGAAGGTTTCGCTGGAGGCTATCCAGGCGCTGGGCGGGGCGGGCTATACCAAGGACTGGCCGGTCGAACGCTTCGCGCGCGATGCCAAGCTGCTCGACATTGGTGCCGGCACCAACGAAATTCGCCGGATGCTGATCGGTCGCGAGCTGATCGGCAAGCTCGAAAAGGTGGCGCAATGAGCCTTGGGGTGAAGTGATGGGGGCGGTTCTTCCCACGCGGATCGCGCGCGGCGACGCGGCTTTTCAGACCAACGGCGATCACAATCGCGCGCTGGCCGAACGCCTCCGCGCCGACGTGGCGCGCGCAGGCCTTGGCGGCAATGAAGCCTCGCGCGACCGCCATGTGTCGCGCGGCAAGTTGCTTCCCCGCGACCGGGTGGAGCAGTTGCTTGATGCCGGATCGCCCTTTCTCGAAATCGGCCAACTCGCCGCCAACGGTCTCTATGACGATGCGGTCCCCGGCGCCGGCATGATCGCGGGCATCGGCCGGGTCCATGGCCGGCAGGTGATGATCGTCGCCAACGATGCGACGGTGAAGGGCGGCACCTATTACCCGCTGACCGTCAAGAAGCATCTGCGCGCGCAGGAGATCGCGCTCGAGAACCGGCTGCCCTGCATCTATCTGGTCGACAGCGGCGGCGCGAACCTGCCGCATCAGGCGGAGGTCTTTCCTGACCGCGATCATTTCGGTCGTATCTTCTTCAATCAGGCGCAGATGTCGGCAGCGGGTATCCCCCAGATCGCATGCGTGATGGGAAGCTGCACCGCGGGCGGCGCCTATGTCCCCGCCATGTCGGACGAGACGGTGATCGTGCGTGGGCAGGGTACGATCTTCCTCGCTGGACCACCGCTGGTGAAGGCGGCGACCGGCGAGGTCATCTCGGCCGAGGAACTGGGCGGGGCCGACACCCATGGCCGCAAGTCGGGCGTGGTCGACCATGTCGCCGATAATGACGACCATGCGCTGTCGATCGTTCGTGACATCGTCGAGACGCTGCCGCCGCAGACGCTGCCTGAGGTCAATCTGGCCGAGGTGGACGAACCGCTCTATCCGGCGGACGATTTGTACGGCCTGATCCCGCAGGATGTGCGCGCACCCTATGACGTGCACGAGGTCATCGCCCGGCTGGTCGACGGATCACGCTTCCACGAGTTCAAGGCGCTCTATGGCGCGAGCCTCGTATGCGGTTTCGCGCATATCCATGGCAAGCCGGTCGCGATCCTCGCCAATAACGGCGTGCTGTTCTCGGAGAGCGCGCAGAAGGGCGCGCATTTCATCGAACTGGCCTGTCAGCGGCGCATCCCCTTGCTGTTCCTGCAGAATATTTCCGGCTTCATGGTCGGCGGCCGCTATGAGGCCGAAGGGATCGCCAAGCATGGCGCCAAGCTGGTGACGGCGGTGGCGACGGCGCAGGTGCCCAAGATCACCGTGCTGATCGGCGGCAGCTTCGGCGCGGGCAATTACGGCATGTGCGGGCGGGCCTATTCCCCGCGTTTCCTGTTCACCTGGCCCAATGCGCGGATCAGCGTGATGGGCGGCGAGCAGGCCGCCAGCGTGCTGGCGACCGTCCACCGTGACGCGGACAACTGGACGGCGGACGAGGCCGAGGCGTTCAAGGCCCCGATCCGCCAGCGTTACGAGGATGAGGGCAATCCCTGGTACGCGACCGCGCGGCTGTGGGATGACGGTATCGTTGACCCGGCGCAGACCCGTGACGTGCTGGGCCTGGCGCTGGATGCGTGCCTGAATGCACCCATCGCGGAGGCGCCCCGTTTCGGGGTGTTCCGGATGTGATGAGAGGATGCCCCTTCACCATGCTGCGCATGGTCCCCCTCGCCAAGCATGGCTTGGGGCGGACTGAGGTTGAAACCCATGTTTGATTCCCTCCTCATCGCCAATCGCGGCGAGATCGCCTGTCGTATCATCCGCACCGCACGCGAGATGGGCCTGCGCACCATCGCCGTTTATTCCGAGGCCGATGCCCAGGCGCTGCATGTCCGCATGGCGGACGAAGCCATACTGATCGGCCCCGCCCCGGCGCGGGAAAGCTATCTCGACGCGGCGCGCATCCTCGATGCCGCGCGCGAGAGCGGGGCGGCGGCGATCCATCCCGGCTATGGTTTCCTTTCGGAAAATGCCGAGTTCGCGGAAAGTGTGATCGCGGCCGGGCTGATCTGGGTCGGCCCGAACCCCGACAGCATCCGCGCCATGGGCCTGAAGGACGCCGCCAAGGCGCGCATGATCGCCGCCGGCGTGCCGGTCACGCCGGGCTATCTGGGCGAGGATCAGAACCCCGAACGCCTCGCCGCTGAGGCCGATGCGGTCGGCTATCCGGTGCTCATCAAGGCGGTGGCGGGCGGCGGCGGCAAGGGGATGCGCCGTGTTGACGACCGGGCCGCCTTTGCCGAGGCGCTGGCGTCCTGCCGTCGCGAGGCGGCGGCGTCGTTCGGTGACGACCGGGTGCTGATCGAGAAATACATCCTCTCGCCTCGCCATATCGAGGTGCAGGTGTTCGGCGACCGCCACGGTCATGTCGTCCACCTGTACGAGCGCGACTGCTCGCTGCAACGCCGTCATCAGAAGGTGATCGAGGAAGCCCCCGCGCCGGGCATGGATGACGCGACCCGCCAAGCCGTATGCGGTGCCGCCGTCCGCGCGGCGCAGGCCGTGGATTATGTCGGCGCAGGTACGATCGAGTTCATCGCCGACGCTTCCGAAGGGCTGCGCGCCGACCGGGTCTGGTTCATGGAGATGAACACCCGGCTTCAGGTCGAGCATCCCGTCACCGAGGCGATCACCGGCGTCGATCTGGTCGAATGGCAGCTGCGCGTCGCAGCGGGTGAGCCTTTGCCGATGGCACAGGACGATATCTCCATTCACGGTCACGCGATCGAAGCGCGTCTCTACGCCGAGGATCCGGCCAAGGGTTTCCTGCCCGCGATCGGCACGCTGGAGGTGTTTGACCTGGGCGACGATCCGGCGATCCGCATCGACACCGGGGTCGAGGAGGGCGCCGAGATCACCCCCTGGTACGACCCGATGATCGCCAAGGTCATCGCGCATGGCGACAGCCGCGAGGCAGCGCGCGAGGCGCTGGCCGACGCGCTGGACGAGGCGGTGATCTGGCCGGTGCGCACCAATGCGGGCTTTCTGGTCGAGGCGCTAGACCATCCCGATTTCGCCAGCGGCCAGGTCGATACCGGTTTGATCGCGCGCGAGGGCGAGGCACTGATGCCGCCGTCCGAGCCGTCCGAGGACGCACTGGCCGAAGCCGCCGCCGCGTTGATCGGGCAGGACGCGCTGACGGGTTTCCGCCTCAACGCCGCGCCGAGGCGGACCGCGCGCTTCCTGCTCGACGGGCAGCCGATCACCGTCGATTTCACCGAGGCGGGCGAGGTGCCCTCGGCGCCGACCGACGAGGTGTTGATCTCCGAGGGAGGGCAGAGCTGGTCCTTCACCCGCTGGCGCGCCGATGGCCTGGCGGCGGGCGGGGCTGGGGACGGTGCGATTCTGTCGCCGATGCCCGGCCGGATCATCGCGGTCGCCGTGGCCGAAGGGCAGGCGGTCCGCGCTGGCCAGCCGCTCGTCACGCTGGAGGCGATGAAGATGGAGCATGTCCTGACCGCGCCGTTCGATGGCGTCGTCACCGACCTGAAGGCCGACACCGGCGGTCAGGTGGCCGAGGGCATCGCGCTGGTCCGCATCGTCGCGGAGGGCGCGGCATGAGCGGCCGGTTCTTCGACGACTGGACGATCGGCGACCAGATCGACCATCCCATCCGCCGCACCGTGACCGAGACGGACAATCTCCTGTTCTCGACCATGACCCATAATCCGCAGCCGCTGCATATCGATGCGGAGGCGGCCAAGGCCAGCGAATTCGGGCAGATCCTCGTCAACGGCACCTTCACCTTCTCGCTGATGATCGGGCTGTCGGTGGGGGAGACGACGCTGGGCACATTGGTCGCGAATCTGGGCTATGACCAACTGGTCATGCCCGCACCGGTCTTCCTCGGCGACACGCTGCGCGCGACGAGCGAGGTAACGGCGCTGCGCGAAAGCAAATCGCGGCCCGGGGCGGGGCTCGTGACGTTCCGGCATGAGGCGCTGAACCAGCGGGACGAGGTGGTGTGCCGGTGTCTGCGCACGGCTTTGGTGAAGAAGCGGGGATAGGGTGTGCAGTTCCACCTCGCTCGGGGCGAACGGGGTGTGATCCACGATCCCAACTGCCGTTCCGCCTGAGCGAAGTCCAAGGCCAAGGTGTCACAACCGCGTCCGCACCCCGATCCAAACCGTCCGCGGCGTCGCCCGTTCGATCAGCCCCGCGCCGCTATACGCCGCCTCCACCCGCGCATCGGCGAGATTCTCCGCCCGCGCCTCGATCAGCCAGCCCCGCACGATCGGTACCGCAGCATAGGCGTCCAGCGTCGTCGCAGGCGCCAGCGAGCGAAGATTCTGGTCGTCCTCGAACTGGCGGCTGACGTGCCGCACCGTCCCGCTCAGCGCCATGCCGCGATGCTGGATTCCCAAGGTCGCCGATAGCTGGTCGCGCGGCGTCTGCGCGGGCCGCAAACCGTCGAGCGGCGCGGCCAGGCCTGACGCCTCGACCCGCGCGCTGATGTGCGACCAGGAAGCCCGCGCGCTGACCGGTCCGGCCGTGCCATTCGCTTCCACTTCGAAACCGTGCGACCGGATCGCGTCGAGATTCTGTCGCATCCGGTAAACGCCGTTCGCCGCGACGAAGCCGACGCCGGGAAAGGTCCCCGGCCCGCGGCCCATCGTCACATTGGCGATCGCATCGGTCAGCCGGTTGAGGAAATAGGTCCCCGACAGCCGCAATCCCGCTGCGGGGGTCAGGTCGAAGCCTCCCTCGACGCCTTCGACTCGTTCGGGGCTCAGCGCGGCATTGGCGGCGGTGGCGTCGGCGCCTGCGCGGAACGGCCGGTAGAGCTCGTTCAACGTCGGCAGCCGCCAGCCGCGATACGCCGCGGTACGCAGGGTCAGCGGCTGGGCGATCCGCAACGCCGCCCCGAGCCGTCCGGTGAATTCCTGACCCGAGCGGTCGGGAAAGTCGGTATCGGTCAGCACCGCACCCGTGGCCAGCACGCCCTCGTCCAGCCGCCCGTTCCGAATGCGCCAGTCGTCCACCCGCGCCGCGGCGGTAACGGTCAGCATCCCTGCCTCGACGCTGCCATCGGCGAACAGCCCCATGGTGCGCGTCGCCCCGCCCGCCTCGCGCCGCCGCGTGGGAAGCCCCGCGACATAGGTATAGAGTTCCTGCGTCCGCCCGCTGGTATCGCGAATGTCGCCGCCCAGCCGCAGTTTGACCGAGTCGCCCAGCGGCGGGGAAACCTCCACGCGTCCGCCCAGGCCGGTGGCGGGGACGTTATATTGGTCCAGAGTCAGCGTCGCCGCCGTTCGCGCGGCATTTACGCTGGCATAGCGCGAGGCGAATTGCCGCGTCTGGACATAGGCCAGCGCCGACCAGCCCCAGGCCCCCCGTCCGACCAGCCGAATGCTGGCGTCCGCGCCGTCGGAGCGGTTGTCGGTGAAGTCGGTCCCCCGGTCGCGCGCGTCATGAAACGCCGCCAGCGTCATCTGCAACTCGGTCTGGGGGGCGATCGCGATCACGCCGCGCCCCGCCCCCGAATATTGCTCATACGGCGCTGCGCGATCGACGGGACCGCGTAGCCCCGCGACGATCGGGATGAAGCCGTCCCCGCGCGCATAGGCCCCCGACACGGTCAGGAAGCCACCGTCGCGCACCAGCGAGGCGGACCCTTGCGCATCGACCGAATCGCGGCTCCCATAGGCGATCGCCAGGTCGAGCGGGGCGAGCTGATCGGGCGTCGCGCTGTCCATCTCGATCGTGCCCGCCAGCGCGCCCGGACCCCAGAAGCCCGAGCCGCCGCCGCGCGTTACCCGGATGCGCCCGAGCCGTCCGGTGGCATAGGCCGGGAATATGACCCAGCCGCCGAACGGATCGGCCTGCGGGACGCCGTCCAGTACCAGCAGCGCGCGGCTCGACGCGTTGCCGCCCAGGCCGCGTAAGGTGATGCCCTGCGAGGTCGGATGGGCTGAGCGGCTGTCCGAGCGGCGGAACTGCTGCAGCCCGGCGACATCCGCCAGCACATTTTCCAGACGCTGCGAGGCGTTCTGCATGATCCGGTCGCGGTCGATCGTGACCACGTCGAACGCCCGGTCGCCGGGTTGGTCGTTGAGACCCCGGCCGGTGACGACGATGGTTTCGGGTTCTGTGGTTTGCGCAAGAAGGGTGGTGGGGGCGAAGGCGAAGGCGAGGGCGAGCAGAGGCAGGCGGTGGAGTGCAGGCATGGTGTGTGGTGGTCCCCTTTGTGCCTCCTGATAGGGATGTTGTGAGGTGAAGACGAATCCGGAGCATGAACAGGTCCTGCCCTTCATGGGTCTCACGCCCCTCCCGCAGGCGGGAGGGGATGGGGGAGGGTAGCCGCAAGCGCTGGCTCGGTGAGCCCCTTGCCCCCCCCAAACCCCTCCCGCCTGCGGGAGGGGCTTAAGAAGAGGGGCTGCTTGCCGCAAACACGGATGACGCGCCGGAAAAAGCGCCCTACAGTCCGGTCATCGTGCCGACCCTTCATGCCCTTGCGAACCCTGCGCGTTTCCTGAAGATCGCTCGTCCGCTGACCGGGATTTTCCTGGGGCTGGGCGTCGTCCTGATCGCGGTTGCCGTGTGGGGGGGGCTGACCCTGACTCCGCCCGATTATTTACAGGGCGAGACGGTGCGTATCCTCTATATCCATGTCCCTGCCGCCTGGCTCGGCATGGGCGGATGGAGCGGGATCGCGGCCGCCAGCCTGTCGCTGATCGTCTGGCGGCATCCGCTGGCGCAGGTCGCCGGGCGCGCCGTCGCCTGGCCGGGCGCGGTGTTTACCGCCCTGTGTCTGGCGACCGGTTCGATCTGGGGGCGGCCGACCTGGGGGACGTGGTGGCAATGGGACGGGCGGCTGACCTCGATGCTGCTGCTGCTGTTCGTCTATCTGGGCTATATCGCGCTGGCCCGCGCCGATGCGGATCGCGGCGGGGACGGGCGAATCCCGGCGCTGTACGGGCTGGCGGGCACGGCGCTTCTGCCGGTCATCCGCTATTCGGTGGTGTGGTGGAACACGCTGCATCAGGGGCAGTCGATCGGGCTGACCGGCTCCAGCATCGACAGGTCGCTGCTCTGGCCGTTGCCGATTTCGCTAGGCGGCTTCACCTTCCTGTTCGCCGCCATCGTCCTGATGCGGATGCGCACGCTGCTTGCCCAGGCCAAGGCCGAGGCGCGGATGCGGCGGATGGCGCGCGCATGAACCAGATGGCGTTCGTCGCGGCGGCCTATGCGGTGATGCTGGGGGGCGCGGGCGCGCTGACCCTTGTCAGCTATCTGGCGATGAAGCGCGCCGAGAAATGACGCCCAAATCCCAACGTCTCACGCTGGCGCTGCTGGCGCTGGCCGCGATCGTCGCGGCGGTGCTGCTTGCCATGTCGGCGATGAAGGACCAGGCGGCGTTTTTCTACACCCCCTCCGACGCGCAGAAACAGGGACTGCCGCTGGGCCGCGCGGTGCGGCTGGGCGGGATGGTCGAGGCGGGCTCGGTCCACCGCGCGCCCGATGGGGTGACGGTGCGCTTCGTCGTGACCGACGGCAAGGCAACGACGCCCGTGACCTTCGCCGGGATCACGCCGGACCTGTTCCGCGAGAAATCGGGCGTGGTGGCGGAGGGGCAGTTTCAGCCCGATGGCCGCTTCGTCGCGACCAATTTGCTCGCCAAGCATGATGAGAAATATATGCCGCCCGAAATGGCGGGCAACATGCACGAGAGCCGGAGCCTGGAGCCGTGATCGCCGAGGCGGGTCTGGCCGCGCTCTGGTTCGCCGCGATGGTGGCGGGGTTGCAGCTGCTGCTCGGCGTCCTTGCCCTGCGACGCAAGGACGCGGTGGGCGAGCAGGCGATGGCCGCGATCGGCCCGGTCGCGATCGTGCAGGGCGCGCTGGTCGCCATGGCCATGGCGGCGCTGATCGCGGTGTTCCTGAACACCGATCTGTCGGTCAAGCTGGTCGCCGAGAACAGCCATTCGGCCAAGCCGTGGATCTACAAATTCGCCGGAGCCTGGGGCAATCACGAAGGTTCGATGCTGCTCTGGGTGACGATCCTGGGGGCGGGCGGCGCGCTGGTCGCGTGGAAGGAGCGGACGCTCGACCGCGCGACCCATGTCGCGACGCTGGCGGCGCAGGGCGCGATCGCGCTGGGCTTTTATGCGTTTCTGCTATTCGCTTCCAATCCGTTCGCGCGGTTGAACCCGGCGCCGATCGAGGGGCAGGGGCTGAACCCGCTGTTGCAGGACCCCGGTTTGGCCTTCCATCCGCCGACGCTCTACGCGGGCTATGTCGGGCTGTCGGTCGCCTTTTCCTTCGCGGTCGGCGCGCTGGTCACGGGGCAGGTCGGCGCTGCCTTTGCCCGTGCGATGCGGCCCTGGGTGCTGGCCGCCTGGGTATTGCTGACCATCGGCATTACGGCGGGGTCCTACTGGGCCTATTATGAGCTGGGCTGGGGCGGCTGGTGGTTCTGGGACCCGGTCGAGAATGCCTCGCTGATGCCGTGGCTGGCTGCGACCGCGCTGCTCCATTCGGTCAATGTCCTGGCGGCGCGGGACGGCTTGCGCGCATGGACCGTCATGCTGGCGGTGGTCGCTTTTTCCATGTCGATGATCGGGACCTTCCTGGTCCGCTCGGGCATATTGACCAGCGTCCATGCCTTTGCCGTCGACCCTCGGCGCGGGGCGTTCATCCTGGCGCTGCTGGCCCTTTATATCGGCGGGGCGCTGGCGTTGTTCGGCGCACGGATCGGACAGGTGCGGGCTGGGCGTAGTTTCGCCTTTGTCAGCCGCGAGGGCGGGCTGGTCATCAACAATCTGCTGCTGTCGGTGATCCTGGGCATCGTGCTGATCGGCACGCTCTATCCGCTGGTCGCCGCTGGGTTCGGGGTGCGGCTTTCGGTCGGGCCGCCCTTCTTCCACGCCGCCGCCGGGCCGATCGCGCTGGCTTTGGTCGCGGTGATGGCGGTCGGACCTGCCTTGCGCTGGCGGAGTGATGACGCGGAGGCGGTGCTGATCCGGATGCTGTGGCCGATGGTCGCGGCGGCGGGGACCTTCGCGCTGATGCTGACGCTGACCGGGGGCATGGGCGTGCTGTCCCTGCTGGGCCTGTCGTTCGGCGTCGGCCTGATCGTCGCGAGCGTGCTGCCGATCACCCGGCGCAACTGGCGGCGGACGCCTTTGCCGATCTGGGGCATGGTCGTCGCCCATGTCGGTCTGGGCGTCAGCATGATCGGCATGGCATGCGATGCCGCTTTCACCGCCGAGCGACTGGTTGCGCTCTATCCCGGTCAGGCGACGATTGTCGGCCCGTGGCGGGTGAAGCTCGACCGCATCTACCCCAATGTCGGCGCGAACTGGTCGGCGCTGGAGGCTCGGCTGACCGTGGCGCGGGACGGCGACGGCGCCACCCTGCGCCCGCAGCAGCGCTTCTTCACCGATCCGCCGACCACGACCAGCGAGAGCGCAATCGCGACCCGCTGGGACGGGCAGCTCTACACGGTATTGGGGCAGCAGGACGCGGCGACCGGCCGCTGGCAGTTGCGGCTGTGGTGGAAGCCGTTCGTGACGCTGATCTGGCTCGGCGGTGCACTGATCGCGCTGGGTGGGGTGCTGGCACTGGTCGGGCGGTGGCTGAAGGCTTGGCAGCAACGACGGCGGGAGGCTTTGTGGGGATGAAGCGCGCGCTGATCTGGTTGCCTTTGGGCCTGTTCGGGGTGCTGTTCGTGGTGATCGCGGCCGGGTTGATGCGGCCTGCCGACACCAGCGTCCACTCGACCCTGGTCGACAAGCCGTTGCCCGCCTTCGAGCTCGCTCCGATGGTGCCGGGCAAGCCGGGGCTGGCCAGCAGCAATTTCGGAACGGGCAAGCCGCGCCTGCTCAACGTCTTTGCCAGTTGGTGCATCCCGTGTATCGCCGAAGCACCGCAACTGATGGCGTTGAAGGCGCGCGGAGTGCCGATCGACGCGATCGCGATCCATGACAAAGGCCCCGCCATCGCCGCCTTCCTGCGCCGCAACGGCGATCCCTATGCCGCAATCGGCGATGACAGCCGCAGCCGGGTGCAGATGTCGCTCGGCTCGTCGGGGGTGCCCGAGACTTTCCTGATCGATGGGCGCGGACGGATCGTGCGGCAATATATCGGCGACATCCGCGCCGACCAGGTGGACCAGATCGTCCGCGATATGGCGGCGGCGCGATGAGCCTGTCGCTCGCCCTGTTGCTGGCGGCCGGTACAGCCGCGCCGGATTATGGCAACACCCAGCTGCCCGACCCCCGAGCCGAGGCGCAGGCACGCGCGCTGATGGGCGAGCTGCGTTGCGTCGTGTGTCAGGGCCAGTCGATCGCCGACAGCGACGCCGACATGGCCGCCGACATGCGCGCGCTTGTCCGCCAGCGGATCGCGCGCGGCGAAAGCCCGGAGGCGATCCGCTACTGGCTGATCGAGCGCTACGGCGATTATGTCAGCTATGATCCGCCGCTGTCGGGCGCGACCGCGCTGCTCTGGACGACGCCGATCCTGTTGCTGGCGCTTGGTGCGTGGATCGCGCGGTCCAGCTTTCGGAAGCGGCGCTGATGGGCTGGCTGATCCTGTTGCTGATCGCGGCGGGAGCGATGGGCGCGGCGCTGTGGCTGCGCTTTCCGCGACCGCTCTGGACAATGATGGGCGCCGCGCTGGCGCTGGGCGGGGTGGGTTATGCGTGGCAGGGGCGGCCGACCCTGGCGGCGAGCGCGCCCGCACCGCGCCCCGATGCGCTGCTCGACAATGACGCCATTTCCGAACTGCGCGGGCAGCTGATCGGGCGTTATGGCGGCGAGGCAGCGATGTTCACCGCCGCGGATGCCCTGTCGCGCTCGGGCAACAAGCGGACGGCGGTGCAGATCATGCTGGGCGCGGTCGGCGGAAACCGGGGCAGCGTTCCCTATTGGACCGAGCTGGGCAATGTCCTGTTCGCGCATGACGGCTATCAGATGTCGCCCGCCGCCCGCTTCGCCTTTCGCCGCGCCCGCACGCTGGGGCCGAGGGACCCCGCGCCCTTCTTCTTCGAGGGGCTGGCCTGGATGCGCGCGGGCGATTTCCGCAAGGCGCGGGCCTTCTGGAACCGCGCGCTGGAATTGTCGCCCGCCAATGCCGCCTATCGCCCCGCGATCGAGCAGCGGGTGATGCTGCTCGACCAAGCTATTCGGATGATGGGGGAATAGGGGCTTACTGGCCCCGGCCGGTTTTTTCCTGAAGCGCGTCGATGCGCTTGGAGGCATCCGCCTTGGTCAGCGTATCGTCGAACGGCTCGCCCGCCTCTTCGGACAGGGTCTTCAGGTAACTGGCCTGCGCACCGGTCATCTTCTCGTCGCCGGTGGTCCAGTCATCGGGGTCCTTTTCGGCATTGGAGAAGGGTTCGGTCTTGGGGTTGTCGGTCATCGGGTGATCCTTTCAAGGGATCAACGGCGATGTTCCAGTTTTGTTTCGTTTTTGGTTCGCGCGGAGGCGCGGAGACGCAGAGAGGGCTGGGATGGGGTGGGCGTCCGGTGTCAGTTCCGCCGAAGGCTTTGCCGCACCGTGGCGGTGAGAGGCCAGCCCGGCGGCCGGATACGCCATCTCCGCGCCTCCGCGTCTCCGGGCGAATCTATTCGGGCCTTTGTGGCGAAGGAAAGGGCGTGCGCTTCGACTACGCTCAGCGTGAACGGAGGTCGGGATTAAATCCCAGAAGCCGTTCAGCCTGAGCGAAGTCGAAGGCCACGGGCCTGACGCCCGGACATGCCCTTCAACTTCGCCCAGTATGAACGATGGTGTTTAGCCCGCCCAGGCCTCGAACGGCAGGTCGAGTGCTTCGGCGACCGCCGCGTGGCGGATCTTGCCGCCCGAGACGTTCAGGCCACCGGCCAGATGCGGATCGGCCTTCATTGCCGCCTCGGCCCCCATGTTGGCCAGCTTGACCGCAAAGGGCAGCGTCGCGTTGTTGAGCGCGAAGGTCGAGGTGCGAGCGACCGCGCCCGGCATGTTGGCGACGCAGTAGTGGATCACGCCATCGACCTCGAACACCGGGTCCTGATGGGTGGTGGCATGGCTGGTCTCGAAGCAGCCGCCCTGGTCGATCGCGATGTCGACCATCACCGAGCCGCGCTTCATCGTCTTCAGCATGTCACGGGTGACCAGCTTGGGCGCCGCCGCACCGGGGACCAGCACCGCGCCGATGACGAGATGGGCATTCTTCACCGCCGCTGCGATCGCCGCCTTGGAAGCATAGGCGGTCTTGATCTGGCTGGAGAAAAACATGTCCAGCTCGGCCAAACGATCGTTGTTGATGTCATAGATGGTGACGTCGGCGCGCAGGCCCACCGCCATCTGCGCCGCGTTCACGCCCGAGACGCCGCCGCCCAGGATTGCGACCTTGGCAGGCGCCACGCCGGGCACGCCGCCGAGCAGGATGCCACGGCCGCCCTGCTGCTTTTCCAGATAATGCGCGCCGACCTGCACCGCCATGCGGCCCGCGACTTCCGACATCGGCTTCAGGAGCGGCACGCCGCCGCGCGGGGACGTGACCGTCTCATAGGCGATGCAGGTCGCGCCCGACTTCATCAGCCCTTCGGCCTGCGGCTTGTCGGCGGCGAGATGGAGATAGGTGAACAGCACGTGGTGCGGACGCAGCATCGCGACCTCGACCGGCTGCGGCTCCTTGACCTTCACGATCATCTCGGCCTGGTCGAACACCTCGGCGGCCGTGGCGACGATGCGCGCGCCCGCGTCGATATAGTCCTGATCCTCGAAATCGATGCCGCCGCCCGCCTTGGTCTCGACGATCACCTCATGACCGGCGGCGACCAGCTCGGCCACCGACGGCGGCGTCAGGCCGACGCGATATTCGTGGTTCTTGATTTCCTTGGGCACACCGACGCGCATGATCGACTCTCCTGAATAGCGTTGCGCCGATAATAGCCCCAGGCGATCAGGAGAGGTGTGCAAAGCGGTCCCGTCTTGCCATGCCGTTTGGGATATTCTTGCGTCGAACGCCGGTGTATCGGGATAAAATGTCCGACGCGATCGACCGCCGCATCCTGGCTGAACTGGCCCGCGATTCTGACCTGACCAGCGCCGCGCTGGGCGAGAAGGTCGGCCTGTCCGCCAGCGCCGCGCATCGCCGGGTGGCGCAACTTCGCGAGAGCGGGGTCATCACCGGCTATCGCGCGATCCTGAGCCATGAGGCGCGCGGGCGGCCCTCGACCGTGATGGTCAACGTCACGTTGAAGGACCAGCGGCAGGACACGATGGCGGCGTTCGAGCGCGAAATCCTGCGCTGCCCGGAGATTGTCGAATGCTTCCTGATGAGCGGCGAGGCGGACTACATGATCCAGGTCGAGGTGCGTCGCGACGACAGTTACGAGCGTATCCACCGCGAGACACTGGCACGCCTGCCGGGAGTGACGCGGCTGGCCTCGCATTTCGTGATTCGCGAGGTGGTGCGACGGTCCTAAGATCCCCCCCGGCACGGGGAGGGGGACCAGCCGCAGGCTGGTGGAGGGGAAGCGCCGCAATGGGTGTTCTTTGTGGAGGCCCCCCCTCCGTCAGGGCTGCGCCCTGCCACCTCCCCGTACCGGGGAGGATCGTTACCCCGCTTCCCACCCCTCCATTCTCCCGATAGGGAACGGCCATGGTAAAGCAGGCTTCCTCCCCCCGCGTTCTTCGTGCCGCACTCGCCGCGCTGGCGATCGCGCTGACCCCCGCCGCCGCCTTCGCCGATGCGCTGGTCGACAATGTGACGGGGCTGACGCTGGATAAGAATGGCAAGGTGGTCCGCTTCACCGGCCTGCTGCTGACCCCGGATGGCAAGGTCGTGAAGCTGCTCGGTGCCAAGGACAAGCGTCCCGAAAAGCTCGACTGGCGCGCCGACATGAAGGGGCGGGTGATGCTGCCCGGTTTCGTCGATTCGCACGGACATGTCATGGCGCTGGGTTTCCGCCAGATCGAACTCGACCTGGCGACCACCAAGTCGCTGGACGAGGCGCGTAGCCGGATCGCCGCCTATGTCGCGGCCAACCCGGAACGGAAATGGATCCTGGGCGGCGGGTGGAACCAGGAAAGCTGGGCGCTGGGTCGCTTTCCCACCGCCGCCGACATGGACACCGCCGTCTCCGACCGACCGGTCGTCATGGAGCGCGCCGACGGTCATGCGCTCTGGGCGAACAGTGCGGCGATGAAGGCGGCAGGGATCACGGCCAAGACCGTTTCTCCGCCCGGAGGCCGGATCGAAAAGGTCGGTGGCCAGCCTTCGGGCGTGTTCGTGGATGCCGCCATGCAGCTGATCCAGAAGGCGGTGCCGCAACCGCTGGCCAAGGACCGCAATGCCGCCTTTCTGAAGGCGCAGAACGAACTGCTGAGCCACGGCATCACTGCGACGGCCGACATGGGCACCACGCTGGATGAATGGATGACCTATCGCCGGATGGGCGATGCGGGCAATCTTCGCGTGCGGATCATGAGCTATGGCGGCGGCGTCGACGATACGGTGCGGATTGGCGGAACCGGGCCGACGCCGTGGCTATACAATAACAGGCTGCGGCTGGTCGGCGTGAAGCTGTACGGCGACGGCGCGCTGGGTTCGCGCGGCGCCTGGCTGAAACAGCCCTATGCCGATGCACCGGGCCAGACCGGCCTCGGCTTCATGTCGGACGATGTGATCCGCAACCTGATGAGCCGCGCGGCCATGGACAAGTACCAGATCGCGGTGCACGCGATCGGTGACAAGGCCAATGCCCAGGTGCTCGACGCGATCGACGAGCTCGCCGAAACCTATAAGGGCGACCGGCGCTGGCGGATCGAACATGCGCAGATCGTCGATCCGGCCGATCTGCCGCGTTTCGGCAAGCACGGCATCATCGCCTCGATGCAGCCGGTGCACGAAACCAGCGATCGCCAGATGGCCGAGACCCGGCTGGGCGCGGCGCGGCTGTCGGGGGCCTATGCCTGGAATTCGATGCTGAAGAACGGCGCGACATTGGTGTTCGGATCGGACTATCCAGTCGAGCGGCCCGATCCCTTTGCGGGCTGGGCGGCAGCGATCAGCCGCCAGGGGCCGGACGGCCAGCCCTATGGCGGGTGGCAGCCGCAGGAGATCATCGGGCGCGAGGCGGCATGGCGCGCCTTCACCATGGATGGCGCCTATGCGGGGTTCGCCGAGGACCTGTTCGGACGGCTGGGCCAGGGGCAACAGGCGG
>Ga0233425_10000841_pt1 | contig 74398 bp, 69 predicted proteins | sample Watercolumn_Towu_2_FD_181712 | JGI IMG/M metagenome (GOLD analysis project Ga0233425, IMG submission 181712) | Freshwater microbial communities from Lake Towuti, South Sulawesi, Indonesia - Watercolumn_Towuti2014_140_MG | ecosystem: Environmental > Aquatic > Freshwater > Lake | place... | reverse complement strand
TTCAACGCCCGTAACAGATAGGAGACCGAACTGTCTCACGACGTTCTGAACCCAGCTCGCGTACCGCTTTAATTGGCGAACAGCCAAACCCTTGGGACCTTCTACAGCCCCAGGATGCGATGAGCCGACATCGAGGTGCCAAACCGCGCCGTCTATGTGGACTATTGGGCGCGATCAGCCTGTTATCCCCGGAGTAGCTTTTATCCGTTGATCTTCTGCCTTCCTATGAAGAGCAGTCGGTTCACTAACTTCTACTTTCGTAACTGCTCGGATTGTAGTCCTTGCAGTAAAGCCAGCTTGTGCGTTTGCGCGTCCAGCTCGATTTCCATCCGAGCTAAGCTGACCTTTGTAAACGCCTCCGTTACATTTTAGGAGGCAACCGCCCCAGTTAAACTACCCACCAGCCACTGTCTTCTCTCCCAGATTCATGGGAGAAAATTAGGCATAAAGTTATTTAAGGGTGGTGTCTCATTGGCGCCTTGCGGCTCCCACCTACGCTGAACATAAATAACCTTATACCAATAGCAAGTTGTAGTAAAGCTTCACGGGGTCTTTTCGTCTAGTTACGGGTAGGAGGCATCTTCACCTCCCTTGCAATTTCACCGAGTCCCTTGTTGAGACAGTCGCACCATCGTTATGCCATTCGTGCAGGTCGGAACTCACCCGACAAGGAATTTCGCTACCTTAGGACGGTTATAGTTACCGCCGGCGTTCATCAGCGCTTCGGTTCAAGACTTTCATCTCTCCCCTTAACGTTCTGACACTGGCCAGGCATCACCCCCTATACTTTAGCTTGCGCTTTTGCAGGGAGCTGTGTTTTTGGTAAACAGTCGCAGTGCGTCTTTTGTTGTAACCCATATTGCTATGGGCAGGCCTTATCCCGAAGTTACGGCCGTTGTATTGCAGAGTTCCTTAACAAGGGTTCTCTCGTTCGCCTTGGTCTTCTCGACCTATCCACCTGTGTCGGTTTCCGGTACGGTTGCTTATAGCTTAACGATTGCTAGCTTTTCTGGGCACTCCTTCCTCTAAAATTGACTCCACCCGAAGGCTTTGTCTTTTGCTTGCGCAGCGTGCAATTCAATCCACGCTCTAGATTATAAGAATGCGCACTAGTAACCAAACTATACGCAGTGCTGGAATATTAACCAGCTCTTCCATCGGTTACGCCTTTCGGCCTGGCCTTAGGATCGACTAACCCTGGGACGATTCTCGTTGCCCAGGAAACCTTGGATTTTCAGCGTCAGGGATTCTCACCCTGATTTTTGCTACTTATACCTGCATTCTCGCTTCTTAGCACTCCACTCTGACTCGCGTCTGGAGCTTCAGCGCGCTAAGAACGTTCCTCTACCAATATCCAGTGGAATATTTCGTCCGATTCATATTTTTACAAAAGGCATTTGCAGAAATTTGCTTTGCAAATTTCTGAATTTTCCTTTTGGTTCAGACAAATTATTCCACTGGATAGTTCGCGGTTTCGGTACCATGTTTGAGCCCCGGTACATTTTCGGCGCGAAAACTCTTGACCAGTGAGCTATTACGCTATCTTTAAATGATGGCTGCTTCTAAGCCAACATCCTGGTTGTATAAGAATTAACACCACCTTTTACACTTAACATGGATTTAGGGACCTTAACCAGCGATCTGGGCTGTTCCCCTTTTGACGATGGCGCTTCGCCGTCACCGTCTGACTCCTGTATTTTAGCTGTTGGCATTCGGAGTTTGATTGAAAACGGTATCCCGAAGGACCCAATTTTCATCCAGTGCTCTACCACCAACAGGAACATACAAGGCTAGCCCTAGAGCTATTTCGAGGAAAACCAGCTATCACCGAGTTCGATTAGAATTTCTCTTCTACCCACAACTCATCTCCGAGTGTTGCACGGCTCGTGAGTTCGGTCCTCCCCTTGTATTTCTACAAGGTTCAACCTGGTCATGGGTTGACCACCCGGTTTCGGGTTATGTGCATGCCATCTTAATTTCGCCCTTTCAGACTCGCTTTCGCTATGCCTTCGGACCATAAGTCCTTAAGCGACGACATACAGCACACTCGCAGGTTCATTCTTCAATAGGAATACCGTCACCCTCGCGGGCTCCGGCTCTTTGTAAGCGCACGGTTTCAGATACTATTTCATCGCCCTCTCCGGGCTGCTTTTCACCTTTCCCTCATGGTACTAATTCACTATCGATCACTAAAAGTATTTAGTCTTAGACCATAGTCGGCCCAAATTCAGACGGAATTTCACGAGTCCCGCCCTACTCAAGATTGTAAACCACGTCATATAAAATGATTTCGCGTAAGGGACTTTCACCCGCTTTGGTTGCTCATTCCAGAGACCTTCTGCTATCAAATTATATAAACGCCTAATTGTGTAGGAAATCAGCGTTCACACCTTATTACACCATATAAACAACGGCCTATCCCTTTAAGTCATAGCTCCAAGTTAATCGTGAGACCAACAATTCACTACAACAACATTTATATGGTTTGGACTTTTCCCGTTTCGCTCGCCACTACTAAGGGAATCTCTTCGATTTATTTTCCTCTAGCTACTGAGATGTTTCACTTCGCTAGGTTTTCTTCGGTTACCTATGTATTCAGTAAACGATTCTTGCCTCTTCGGCAAGAGGGTTTCCCCATTCGGACATCTCCGGGTCAATGGTTGTTTGGGACCTCTCCGGAGCTTATCGCACCCTACAACGTCCTTCTTCGACTTTTAGTGTCAAGGCATCCACCATGCGCACTTATTTAATTGCATACGGCAAAAACACTAAATTGTGCTTTTGCTGTTTTTTGGTAAACATTTTTTCAATGTCTACTACCCTATATACGTTGAATTTATAAATTGTCAAAGTTCAATCCGTTACTTCCAAATTTTTGATGTCAACTTTTGACATTTTGATCTGGAAACAATTTTTAAAATAAAAGAGCCACTTTTTCAAGCGGCCCTCTAAAATGTCAGATTTGCTCTGCATCTATGAACCACTTGGATATTCTGAGTAAGAATTTAATTGCAATGTAAACATTGTCTTTAAATTTTTGGCTACCGACTTAATGTCGATATAACCCAGAGGTCCAAGGGTACGTTGTCTTCCAAAATCTTTTGGACGTGGTCCCGATAAAACGGGATATTTAAACGTAATTGCGATTATACTCTTGAACACTAAAGTTGTCAAGGGGTTTTTGTGTGGAAAAATAGTGGATAAATAAAATAGCCATTTTGTGGCTATTTTAAGGCTTTCTGGCCTATTTACTTCATATCTTAGGAGTTAGGAATCGACCTCTATCGTATTTAAAAGATCTAGAAAGTTATTATCAATTTCTTCCCAATCTATCTTATTTGGATCACGAAAAAATTCCTCAGATAACATTTCTAAAGCCTGATTATATATAGGAAAATGTTTTCCAATGGTATAAATGAGAATTTTTATCTTTTGTAAATCTCTATTTTTTATATAACCCACGAAATCTTCTGTGGCTTCATCTCCCAAAAACCGAATTAAACCTCTCAAAAATTTTCCTGCCTTAATTTCTTTGGATTTCAAGTCATCAAACAATTGTTTGTCTCCTTTCATTGAACTTTCTTCTTCTCGTGCAACCCGAAACCTTCTTCTTTTCAGTTTGTTTGTTCTCATTTCCTCAGCGCCAACAAATGGTTTTCTTTTACTCATATCCGGACTATATACTCTTCTCTCAATCATATTTATTTTATGATTAATAAACAACTTCCACCAACATCCTGATAATCGACTATGGCCGGGTACTTTTTTAGTGCCCCAAGCACTGAATCTCTCAACTTACCGGTACCACCACCATATATTATCCTGGCGGTTTCCTCTCTATCTTGAACGCATTGATAAATAAATACATCCAGTTTCTCAAGAGCCTGATCGGGATAAAATCCATGCAGATCCAAAGTGGGAATTTTGGCTCCGATTTCAGCTGCAAAAAATTTAGCGCTATTTTTGTCCATGTTTAAACTTTTAATCTTTCCCAATCGGCCAAAAAAGTTTTGATGCCATTATCAGTAAGAGGATGTTTAAACATTTGTTGCAAAACTTTAAATGGTATAGTCGCTACATGAGCGCCGAGGACGGCGGCCTTTTGTACCGTCAAGGGACTACGAATTGAAGCGACCAAAATCTGTGAGGAAAAATTATAATTTTTAATAATAGCCACCGAATCGGCAATCATTTGCAAACCATCTTCACCGACATCGTCGAGACGGCCAACAAAGGGGCTAATATAAGTGGCCCCGGCCTTGGCGGCCAGCAATACTTGGTTAGTAGAAAAAACCAATGTCACATTGGTTTTGATATTTAATTTAGATAATTCTTTTACTGCCCTAAGGCCGTCTGGGGTACAAGGAATTTTTATCACGATATTTTTGTGCCAAGCGGCCAATTCTTTGGCTTCAGCGATCATTTTATCGGCTTCCAGACTGATAACCTCAGCACTTATCGGACCGTCTACTATGGAACAAATTTCCAACACCACGTCCTTAAAATTTTTGCCTTCTTTAGCCACTAGACTAGGATTGGTGGTCACACCATCTACCACTCCCCAGGCTTGGGCAATTTTTATTTCTTCAATATTAGCGGTATCAATAAAAAATTTCATAAAAAACATTTAAAAATGATTAACTAAATGATAACTCATAAGCACAAAAGTGACAAGATTAATGATAAAACCTTGACTTTTAGCTAAAAAAATGATAAATTCCATCTAGCTCGTCGCTTTTGACGAGATCTTTTTTGGAGGGAGTCATGCGACTCTGCCCGGCCTGTCAGTGCCAAACGATCGAAAACCCATGCTCCAACTGCGGTCACAAGGTGGACAAGAAGCTGGGAGACGTGTCTTGCGATTGTCGGCGGTGTCGACAAGCGCGCAGCATCGGACCAGTACCGCTGACGGCCAAGCCCGGCGACGACAAGACTCGTGACACGGCCACCTTCTGCTTCAACGGCGAAGGCGGTCCAGGAAGTGCACACCTGTGCGTCGGCTGAGAAGACGGACGACCAAGCCCAGCGCGCCCCTTCGGCCTTGTGCCGGAGTGGGCGCGCTGGCACCCACTAAAATCTAACAACCAAAAACCAGACATAATATGTCTGGTTTTTAAAATACAAATTTCCAAAGATTAAATATTAGTGCCTGGGAGAGGACTTGAACCTCCACGGGATTGCTCCCGACAGCTTCTAAGACTGTTGCGTCTGCCATTTCGCCACCCAGGCTTGCTTGGCTTATTTAACCACAAAATTTTTAAAAAAACAAGGGTTCTGTCTAATTATACAAAAACATTTCCCCGATCTGAGTGTTTTCACTGTGAATATGAGGGAAATGTTTCAAGAAGCCAATCAAATAAGTACTGTTTTTTAAACAATTTATTTTTTTAACAAAAATTTGTAATTAAACAATTTGTACACCAGTAAAGCGGCCATAAATTCAGATGAAGGAAAACCTTTGATCGGAGCGAGCTCAAGCACATCAAAACCAACAACATTCTTTTTGGCAAAAACGGCTTTCATCAAATCCAGGCAATCATACCAACTGAGACCACCCGGTTCAGGCGTACCGGTCGCTGGCAGAATACTAGGGTCAAAACCATCCAAATCAATAGTGATATAAACATTATTGGAGAGCTTATTAACAATTTCAGCGATTGATTTCGCTTTGGTCGCTTGATCCAAACCAAAACGGCGAGGGTGATAAATATTATCGGCTAAATTATTTTCTTTTATATAGTTGGCCTCATCTTGGCAGATACTACGGATACCGACTTGCACAATTTTATCGACATAGTCATAGCAACGACGCATCGCACAAGCATGACTATTTTTTGTGCCTTCATAGCTATCGCGCAAATCACCGTGAGCATCCCATTGCAAAACAGTAAGATCAGGATATTTTTTTAATAAAGCCGGCATAATACCCGGAGTGATAGAATGTTCACCGCCAAGCATGCCAACAAATTTTCCGTCTTTCAAAAGCTCACTATACTTTTTTTCAATTGTTGATAGCATCTTTTCTGAACTCATTTTTTCTACCTTCAAAGCCGGTAATGTAAAAATCCCATATTTTTCATAAGCCTCACAATCAAATTCACGATCATAGAGCTCCATTTGTGGCGAGGTATCAATCAAGGCTTGCGGGCCTTTGTCGGCCCCTTTGCCAAAAGAAGAAGTTTTGTCATATGGTACTGGCAACACTACGGCCTTGGCATCTTTATAAGTCTGGCCGGATAATCCGGCAAAAGTTTTTGGATATTTAGTGCGTTTGTACATAAAAATATTTTACCAACCAAATTTTTTACCAACATCTTCTGGGCTCTCATGAGCGCGAGCAATATTGATATCGCCATCCTGGCAAACAATATTGGCCGGGGCGGATAATAAACAATGTTGAGATCCAAGCGCGTCCTGATAAGCGCCGGTATCTAAGAAAGCGACATACTGAGTTTCACCTTCTTCTAATTTCGGCAGTCTGATATAGCTTCCGCCCGTATACTTATCATCACTATCACAACTACTGCCGCAGAGCCAGACTCTTTCTAATTTTTTAGAATTTAGATTATTTAATGGCACCACATGCCAACGCTGTTTTATCGCCCAAGTATCGATCAAATCATTCATGAAGCTACCATCTACTACATACCATTTGCGGGCGGCCGCACCCTTTTTAATTTCTTTTTGAGAAATTACTTTAAAAATTGTAATCTGAGAAGGTGCCATGATATGACTTCCCCATTCACAGATAATATGCGGCGGTGCCACTCCGTCACCATTACCGGTATGTTTGGATAAATAACTGACAATACGTTGCACCACACCTTGAACCGAGTACATTTTTTTCTTCTCGCGATTGACCGCAAACCCGCCACCGATATTCAAAGTATCCAATTGCGGATTCACTTTTTTTAATTTTTTATAAATTGAAAGACCCTCTTTGAGAGCATTCATAATATCATTGGCGTGCGGTATTTGCGTGCCGACATGATAATGTAAAATTTTCAAATTGCGAATTTTCCCCAAATTCAATAATTCCTCCGGAGTAAAACCAAATCTATCAATCGAATGATCCCAGTGCGATTTGGTACGAACATTCAAATCCACTCTGATCCCCACTTCACCTTTATAGTTGCGCAAATAATCAAATTCATCCCGATTTTCAATAATCGGCACAATATCCAAGCCTTGCTCGCGCAATTCTCTGATCAAATCAAGATATTGTTCAGTTTTTGGACCATTGCAAATCACTTTAATGCGCGAATTAAATTTGTGCTGTTCCCATAAACGTTTCACTATCCAGAGTTCATTAGCGGATGAGGTCTCGAGATTAGCGCCCTCGGTAATAAGTGGCAAGATAAATTCGCGATTTTGATTTACCTTCATCGGGTAGTGAAAATAAAATTTACCTTTGTATTTATATTTTTTGATATAAAAATCAAAAGTCTTGATAAGATTTTCTACGCGATTTTCAATAATAAAAGGAAAGACCATCTCTAAAGAGGTCCCGTATTTTTGAGTGAGTTCATGAAGATTGTATTGGTAATTTCCCTCTTTGACTAAAAGCTCTCCGTCTTTGTTGATGTCAAAAAATTGCGTATCAAATTCTGGTTTTCCTAATTTCCAGAATTCTTTTAAATTTTGCATAACGCGTCTAGAATAAGTAAAAACTTATAAAAAACCACGAATAATACAAATATTATAGCATAAAAAACGTGTTTTGTCAATGGTTTTTCGCTTAAACATTAGATAAAAAACAAACACAGCCAACGACTTTTTCGCTTTTTTCGCCCGCGAGGGCGAAAGGATGCGCTTCGGCGCATAACCCGCTCAAAAGTAATTGGCTGTGTCTTAAATTATTTTTAAACCTTATGGCCTACGCCCACCACCATGACGCGGACCACCATGACCACCGCGTCCACCACCAAAACCACGATCACGTGGAGGTTGTTCCACATAACCTTCTGGTTTCTCAGCCAGCAATTTCATACTCAAATTGACTCGCCCCAGATTATCGACTTCTTTCACTACTACTTTTATTTTATCTCCCAGTTTCATCACATCGCTTGGTTTATTGGTGCGAGTCCAAGCAATATCCGATACATGTACCATACCATCTTGACCGGGCAAAATATTAATAAAGGCGCCAAAATCTTCGAGGCGTACCACTGTGCCTTCATACACTTCACCAGCCGTAACTTCATGAGTTAATTGTTTAATCCAATCCTTAGCTTTTTGCATACCGACCATATCATTGGAAGTTACCAATACTTTACCACTATCTTCAATGTCAATTTGGACACCGGTTTCAGCAATAATCTTGTTGATCATCTTGCCGCCAGGACCAATAACATCACGAATTTTATCAGGATTAATCATGATAGTTTCAATTCTTGGAGCGTATTTGGACATTTCTTTTCTCGGTTCAGAAATGATCGTGGCCATTTTATCCAAAATCTTCAGACGAGCTTCACGAGATTGTTTAAAAGTTTGTTTTACAATTTCCCAATTCAAACCATCAGTCTTGGTATCCATTTGAATAGCCGTTACACCTTCTCTAGTGCCGGTTATTTTGAAATCCATACCGCCGGGGCCATCTTCCACATCTTGTAAATCAGTCAAAACTTTCCAACGACCCTTATCATCACTAGCTAGACCCATCGCAATACCGGCAACCGGTTTTTTGATTGGCACACCAGCATCCATCAAAGCCAAAGTGGAACCACAAGTAGAGGCCATTGAACTACTACCATTGCTTCCCAATACTTCGGATACGACGCGCATGGCATATGGAAAATCCGCCTCACTTGGTAACACCGGCTCAAGCGCCCGCTCAGCCAAAGCCCCATGACCAATCGCTCGATTGCCTGGTCCGCGCAACGGCCCAGTTTCACCATAGGTAGCGGGAGTGTCATTGTAATGATGCATGTAGCGCTTGGTACCCTCTTCTTCCATTGTGTCTAGAGTCTGGACATCGCCAGGCGCACCCAAAGTAACTACTGACAATACTTGAGTATCACCGCGCTGAAATAAGCCAGTACCGTGGGTACGCGGCAACAAACCAACTTCCACGCTAAGGTCGCGAATATCAGTCAAAGAGCGTCCATCCAAACGTTGTTCTTTATCCAAAATTTGTAAAGTAATATATTTTTCTACGTAAACTTTTACTCTTCCCAAAATTATTTTTTGGATATCCTCAGGAGCTTCCTTGGATTTCAGAAATTCTGCAATTGCATCTGAAAATTTGTCCACCATAGCGACGCGTTCCTGACGATTCTTTTTGGGAGTACCAAAAATCCATTCATCGGAACGTTCGGCGATGAAAGCATCTACTTCTTTTTCCAAGGCGCGTAAAGTAGCTTCTTTTTCATTTAAATTATTATGAATATCTTGTTTTGGTTGACCAACTTCGGCTGTAATTTTAGCAATAAAATCCAAAACCGGTTGTAGTTGTTGGGCACCAAATTGCATCGCGCCAACCACTTCATCATCTGGACATTCTTTACATCCCGCTTCTACCATCACTACTTTTTCGGTATTGCCGGCGACTACAATATCCACTTCGCTATTTTGTTTTTCTTTCAAAGTGGGATTGATTTTCCAAACTCCATCTACTTTGCCGACACGCAGACCGGCCACATTCCCTTTCCAAGGGATAGATGAAATTGATAATACCAAACAAGCGGCGATCAAGGCCGGAATCTGAGAATCATTTTCACCATCATAAGATAGAGCGGTCAAAATTACCTGAGTATCATTGCGCATCTGATCATCAAATAACGGGCGAATGGTTCTATCCACCAAACGACCGGATAAGATCGCTTCTTCACTAGGGCGACCTTCACGTTTGATAAAACGACTGCCTTTTATTTTTCCAGCAGCATATAATTTTTCCTCAAAATTTACCATTAGAGGAAAAAAATCAATACCATCACGAGTATTTTTACTCATCGTGGCAGTAGCCATGATGACTGTTTCACCATACTGCACCAAACACGAAGCGTTGGCTTGAAGAGCCAACTTACCGGTTTCCACCGATAGGGTTTTGCCACCCCATTGCATGGACCATTTTTTTATTTCCATAATTTTCCTTTCGGAAGCTGATTCAAGAGCTAAAGACCTATTAGGTCTGTATGTCCTTGAACCAACTTCTTAAAAATAAGTTATTTTTTAAATTTTGTATTAAACGTCTTGCGTACCGGTGCGCGATCAAAAATCAAAAACTTGCCTTTTTCTTCTCCGCCCAAATCAGTAAAATCATCGGCTTCTTCTCGTAGACGACTAGATGAGGTGTTGCCAAAGGCCATGACTTCCACTTGTTTGCCTTGATTTTGTAAATATTCCACCAACGGCAAATAATCACCATCACCAGAAACCAATACAATAGTGTCTAAACTTGGCGACAAACGAATCGCGTCGACCGTAATACCCACATCCCAATCAGCCTTTTTCTCACCACCATAAAATATTTGCAGTGGGCGTTCTTTGGTCTCAATACCAAGGTTATAAAGAGCGTCAAAAAATGGCTGCTCTTCTTTACTTTCAGTACTCACCACATAAGCAATAGCACGAATAAGTTTGCGACCGGCAGCAGCTTCTTTTACAATATTGCCAAAATTTACTTTGGAATGAAAAAGATTTTTGGCACTATAATACATGTTTTGTACGTCAATAAACACCCCAACGCGTTGGTCGGGGTGTTTTAAAGGGTGGGTTTTTTTAGTTGCCATCTTCATCTAATTTTCCGATTATTTCGGCTTCGGCATCAAGGTCTTCAACCTCTTTGATGGTTGAACCTGGTTTGACGACCGCACGAGAACCTTTTAATTTCAATTTTTTAACCAAATTCTCGTAGCTTTCAGCATTTTCTTTTTTCAAATAACGCATCAAACGACGACGAGCGCTAACTTTGCGTAGCAAACCGCGACGAGAAGAATGATCCTTGGGATGAGTTTTTAAATGACCGATCAATTCTTCGATTTCAGTGGTCAAAATCGCAATTTGGACCTCACTACTACCGGTATCGCCGGTATGAGTCTGAAACTTCTTTATGATGCTCTGTTTCTTTTTGATATCCAACATACATGCATAATATTTACCGAGCTAAATCAAGGCATGTCTTGATCAGTTCGGACCCCAATCTGTCTATTCATAGACAAACTCAGGAGAATATTTAAACAATCACAGTATAGCTTATTTGGACATTTTTGTCAATAATAGGCTATGTACCTTGAATTTTTTGAAAAATTATATTACTGATGGCATAGGAAATGGAAACCACCACCATACCAATTATTGCGGCTTCTAGAGTATCTTTGGCCTTGGTGACGTTTTCTTCATTTCCTCTAGCCGTCATCCATTTGATGCCAGCATAAAGTGACATCCCCAAGAATAATATGCCGACCAGAGATAAAGCAATATTAATTATTTGTTGAGCTTTACTTTCTAAAGAAACGTTGGCCCCGGTCGGATAACCGGCCTTACCCGCAAACTCCCCGAGTTGGTACTGAGCAGAAACGGGGGTGGAAAATAAAAAAACCATCAATAATATGGTCAGGATATAAATTTTTTTAAAAAAAATGGACATATTGCTCATAATTATCAAAATTATTATATCATACCTTGATTTTTATGTAAAAATAAGATAATATCTAAAAACATCCGGCCCCGTAGTTCAATGGATAGAACGAAAGCCTTCTAAGCTTTAGATCTAGGTTCGATTCCTAGCGGGGTCACCAGGCTTGAAAAAAAATAAAAATAATGGTATAAATAAGCGCAAGTCCATAATGGGGTGGCTATAGTTTAATGGTAGAACTGCGGTTTGTGGTACCGCTAGCGAGGGTTCGATTCCCTCTAGCCACCCCAATGTGGATTTGATTATGAAAAAAATCCTGATTGTCTCTGTATCAGCTGGTAATGGACATACCCGCGCCGCCGCCGCTTTAAAGAAAGCGGCTGATTTATTTTATCCGCAAATCATCACTGAGCATATAGATTTTTTAGACTTTGTTGGCCCGACTTCAAAAAAAATTTTTTTTAAATCTTATGACCTGGTGACCAAAAATTGGCCGGCACTTTATCGAATATTATTTGAGATATCCGACCACAAAACCGGCGCTAAAATTTTAGAAAAAATTACTACTTTAAACAAAAATTTAAACACCAAAAAATTCCAAAAATACATAAGAGATTACTCGCCCCATGCCATCATTTTTACCCACTTCACGCCAGCAGAAATTTTCAATAGTTTCAACCAAACCATACCGTCGGCCACAGTTATCACCGACTACGAAAAACACCGTCTTTGGTTTACCGGTAAACAACAAAAATATTTTGTGGCCCAAACTGGTATTAAAGATGAATTGGTATCGCTGGGAATTGAAAAAAATAATATAGTGGTAAGCGGCATACCAATCGATCCGGATTTTTACCAACCAATGAGTGATAAACAAAAAAAAATAAAGAAGAAAGAACTACAGATCGCGAATGATAAAAAAATTATCGCTATCCTGCCTAGTGGCCAAGGAAAAATCGACCTTATAAAATTGGCTGAAAAAATTTTACAGAGAAGTGACACTGTAATCTTGGCCTTAAGCGGAAAAGATCAAAAATTATTGCAAAAATATAAAAAAATAAATAATGATAATATAAAAATCATCGGCTGGACTGAAAAAATTTCCGAGTATTTGCAATTAGCCGATCTAATAGTAACTAAACCCGGCGGTTTGACCATTAGTGAATGTTTGGTTATGAACAAACCAATGCTTTTGATCAATCCTATCCCGGGACAAGAGGAAAAAAATATAAATTATGTGGTTTCGACCGGACTCGGAGAGGTCCTGGAAGATGAAAATTTATGGTTTGAAATTTGGAACAAATTTAAAAAAATAAATCAATCCACAAAACCACCATCTGGTCGAGCCGCTAATATAATTCTAGATAATATATTAAAAATAATTTAAAACATCCCGACTTAATCGGGATGTTTTTTCTTAATACGAAGAAGGGTTAATAGACTGGGGAGATGGTGTAATATAAACTGAATTGCTATAATCCAACGCGCCTTGACCAAGCGCCAGACGAGTGGCAAAGATGGTGATAGAATAAGCGCCCAATAGTATGGCTAATCCGATTACTGCCTGAGAAAGTAAAGTTTTTGCTTTCCCAACTTGATCTTCATTGCCGGCGGCGGTCATCCAAAGATAGCCGGCATATAATGTCAGGGCAAAAAATATTGTTCCCAACAATCCCAACACTATTTTTATTACTTGAGCAACAATCGAACGCGGATCCTGTGGTGCCGAAAATCCTGCCCCCTTTTCTCCAGCCGCCGCTCCCAATTGTTTTCCCACCTCGTCCGAAAGACTACCGGCCGCTAAAACTGGGACAGAAAAAGAAATTAAATTAAAGAATGACAATAGAATGATGGCTGTAATGGAAATTTTTTTAAAAAACATATTTTTATTTTGATTCACCAAAAGGAGAAGTGGTTGCTTGTTTTTTTACCCCACCCCACCAAGATTCCCAAAATCCGGGTCCGCCGCCCCCTGTCTGTTGGCTACCAGTACCGCCAGCTTGAGTGTTAGGCTGTTGGGTAGATACACCAACTCTAGAAATAACAAAGGCGGTAATGGAAAATGCGGCCAGAGTAATAATTAAACCAATTACGGCCATTTTGATAATATCGGTCGCCTTGGCCACCTGGTCTTCATTACCCGAAGCAGTCATCCATAAAAATCCGGCATAAACGGTAAGACCTAAAAATATAGTGCCTGATAACGAAAGCACCACCCTAATATAGCGACCAATGGTTTCGGACAATGTATATTCATCAGCCGGCTCATAACCAGCTTGACCAGCAATATTTTTAGCTGTGTCTACTCCGATATTTGGTGCGGCCAAGACAAGATTTGGAATTACCAATAATGAAAACAGAAGGATAAAAAATATTTTTTTCATATACCTATAGTTTACCTCCAGCTTTGACGCATTCATCAGATGAATTGAATAAAGTTCCAGAACAAGGACCGCCGCCGCCAGTTACACAGTTCTTTTCAGCTGTTAAACAATACTGCGTTGGTGGAGGTGGTGACGTCGGGTTTAATTTAGCCGTCACAAAAGCTGTAATAGCATAAGCACCCAAAGTAATGGCCAAACCTAAAATTGCTTGGGTAATAATATCTTTGGCTTTAGTCACTTTTTCTTCATTACCACTCGCTGTCATCCAAAGGATACCGGCATAAACAGCTAAAATTAAAAATATTGTACCAACCAATGACAGTACTCCCTTTATAATGGTACTTATCGATCCCTCAAAGCTTGAGGTTAAGCCGGTTTTACTACCCACGGCATCTAATTTGGTTACGGCACTTCCAAATTGGGCTGAGGCTGATAGTGGCGCTACCAATACCCCAATTAACAAAAATAAAATAAGTATTTTTTTCATAAAAAAATTTATTTATCTTGAGTGACATCAGTCAAACAACAAATTGTACCAGCTTCTGATCCAGGACAGCTAGTAGCATTGCCGGCTTTCCAAGCTGGGTTGGCTTTACAGGTTGCTTCCAGCATACAAGTGCTCTTTGAGCTGTTGAAACGACATGGCGAATCACAAAACGCCACATCTGAAGAACAACTCTTCACCCCCGAACCTCCCCGACAATTCCATTTATATCCTTTCCCTCCGGCAGGATCAGAACACGCAGAACCATCTTGCACTATTGTACCACCACCTCCACCGCTTGCGGGGCCTCCACTCTGACCAAGACTAGAAAATACAAAACTGGTAATAGCATAGGCCGCGCCTACTATAATTAACCCAATAATTGCGGCCTGCATAATATCTTTGGCTTTGGTTACATCCTCTGAACTGCCCATTGCTTTCATCCAAGTAATACCGGCATAAAGCATTAAACCGAAAAATACTATACCAAGCAATGATAGAGCTACATTCACTATCACACCGGCCAACTCAGGCAAAGTTGTCGCACCTTTTATACTTGTAGGCAAAGCCCCGCCAGTAGCATTTACTGCGGCTTTCAAACCATAATCGGCCGCTTGTACTATTCCGACAAAGAATAAACTTACAACCAGGGTAATAAATAAAGTTTTAAATTTCATAAGGTGTATTTGCCTCACTAATATCTTTATTGAGCAAAGAAAGAATTTTAGTCCTTTCCCTGATCAATAAATAGAGGGCGGCGCGTCCATTTTCATGATTGTGTCGACGAAATGAACGCGCCTTTTTAACTCTCTATTTGAAATTTAGGCGGATGTTGTAGCAGTTACTAATTGGTTGATTACAAATGAAGCTAGAGCGTAAGCGGACAAAATAATAGCCAAACCAATTACACCAGAGAATATCCATTTCTTGGCTTCGCCTACTTGGTCTTCATTACCACCGGCAGTCATCCATTTGAAACCACCGATCAACACTATAACCACGGCGACGATACCAAGCAAACTCATAGCTGTCTTGATAATAGTGGCAACGGTAGTACGTATATCGGTACTTCCCAAACCGGTCGCGGCTCCGTATTCTAATCCTAAATCTTTTGAGGTAATTGAACTGGTAGCGGCGCTAGCTGTACCAACCACTGCCAAAGATAAAGCTAATACGGTTGTCAAAGACAAAATCGTTGCAATAATTTTCTTCATAATGTCACCCCCTTTCCAATTCTATTTTTCATAAAATTATTATATCATATTAATAAAATCAGAGCTACCTCTAAAAAAACTTCATTATACCGCTTAAAATTATATAGCTAGCGGCCGTCAAAACCGCTCCCAGCAATGCCCATAGCATTTGTTTGGAGCTGGCACTAATTTTTTCGGCGCTGCCAGCGGCCAACAACCAGCCGGCGGCACCATGCACAACCATTAACAGCGAGAGAGCACCCATTATTCCCAACAATCCTTTGATTATCGTGCCAATAATTACTTTAACATCAGTAGAAAGATTAAGAGGGTTTTCTAATTTTACAATAGAAGGATCTTTTTTATCGGCCCCAGCAGATGGAGTCGAAGGCGTGGCCGCACACCCACCATCGATCAAAGTGCTTTTACTTTCGCAATCTTTACTGCTACAAAAATCTTGCCCGGCTTTTAATTCAGTTTCATTGGTATAAGTTTTATCCACACAACCACTTTTACAATCGCAATGCCCTTTAAAAGTTTCACAATTGCCAGTCAAAAATGGATGCTTACTTTTACAGGTCGTATTGGCACAATAGGCTTGGGCATTTTTTAGCTCAGTTTCATCCTTATAGGTAAAAGCTTTACATTCCGTCTCGCACAAACAGTGTCCAATAAGAGTCTCGGCGTTGGCTTCTTTTCTAAATAACAAAAAAGAAAGTAAAAATAAAAATGTAAATAAAAATATTTTTCTTTTCATAAACCTACAACAATTCAGTAAACACAAATTGCACCAATAAATAACTAGCCAAAGTAGCCACAATACCCAAGGTCGTCCAGATGATTATAGTTTTGGCTTTGTTGATATTTTCACCACCTTGAGCGGTCATCCACAAAAATCCGGCCCAAATATACAGAGCCATCGCGAACATACCAATGGGAAAAGTTAAAAATACTATTACTTTGCCGATAATTTCAATCACTCCGGCTGAACCCAAGGAAAAACCCGCCGGGTTCAAAATCAAAGCACTTTTTTGTAATTTTTTTAAAGCATCGCCAGCAGGAGTATCGCAAGCACCATTTTTCAAACCACAAGTAGCTGGACATTTGGCTTTCAGTTCACTATAAGTATCATAGGTGGTACAAATCGCTTTGTCCCCAGCACCACAAGAACAAGAAAAAGGCCCAATCTCTTTACTACCAAGCGGACAACCTACCACTGACGATTGAGGAAATTCTATTCCGCAACTATTACAAAATTCTGTGGCTTCTTGAGTGCTGTTAAAATCATCTCGACATTGTCCGCCTTTGGTAGAGCAATCACAGACCAATTCAGCCGCTTGTTTTTGATCTTCGAGTAAAGCTTTTTTGGCCGCATCTTTTTTGGCTTGCGCCTCCTTGGCAGCTGCGGCCTCCGCGGCTGCTTTGGCCTCCGCGGCTGCTTTGGCTGCGGCTTTGTCTGCAGCGGCCTGAGCAGTCGTATCTTGATATGTTTTCCCCGCAAAAGCCACCGTCTTTTTACAATCATCTAGACTTTTAAATTTTACCGTACCACATTGTCCTGACGGATTGGTAGTACAAGTAATATTCTCTGTACTGGCCACTACACAGGCGCTCCAAAAAACCGTCTGTTCAGTTTCAAATTTTTTACATTCATCCAAAGTGGCATAAGATCCAGAATAAGGGACACTGGGATGCTGGCCTTGATAAATAGAATCACAACAAATTTTACTGCCATTATCCAAACTGCATAAATTCCAAACCGCCAAAGCACTCTTTGTCCAAAAAAGGCTCACTGATAGTACAAAGATAAAAAATAATAATTTATTTTTCATAAAAACTACTGCAACAATTTAAAGGCTTCTTTCAGATGTAAAACCTCGCCTAAATAACTCACCAACACATAGCCGCTGAAAGCAATTGCTATACCAATCACCGCATTGATCATCGCACCGGTCCCTTGCTTTACTTTGTCCGGATTACCTTGAGATAAAATTAAAACAAAACCACCATAAACAAAAGCTCCCAGCGCCAACGCGCCGATAATACCAAATAAATAATTGACCATTTGCAAAAGTACTTCCACAAAAACCGTGATGTCCCAACATTCAGTTGGCATTGGATATTTGCCACATTTATTGATGAGATCGCTAAGAACACTACTGCCGGCTGAGACTTCGTTGGAAGAACTGTTGGCCACTTTTTTTCCTTCAGCCACTTTTTGATCATATTGTATTTGCCATTCCGCTACAAATTCCTTGCAACGTTGTTCATCGGTCACACCGGCTTTAGCGGAAGTAATATAAAAACATGTTGGGGCCAATTTATCCTTCCCAATTACCTTGGCTTGGTCTTTGATATTACAAGTGTTGCCACCAGGTGCTGCCACACAAACCGCTTTGAGTATTTTACTTGGATTTTTATAAATCTGCGCCGCTCCCAATTTATCTAAATCCGAATAACATTCACAATCTTTGGGATCAGCGGCTGAAACCGAATTGGAAGACAAAAAAAATACTACTAAGGATACCGATATAATTAGTATTTTTTTAAACTTAAACATAATATTACAAAGTCTGATTTATTTTTTCAGCGCCTCTATCCAAAATTTCCTGACGCCAACGATCGGCTTTGTCTGGATCTGGGGCTGGTTGTAACCATTCAAAAATCATGTCCTGTACTGCCTTAAAAGCGGCGGCATAATCACGACCGCGATACCAATTTTCGGCTGTCAGAATCTGATCTACAAACGGTTCCAATTCTGGTTTGGTTTTTTGTTCAGCGATATAAGCACGCAAAGCTGTTGGTCTGCCGGTTTGATCCAAATAATCCTTCACCGCCTTAGAATGAGTGAGATAATCTACTAAATTCCAAGCTTCATTTTGATGTTTAGATTTAGCCACTACAGATTGCATCCAATAGCTCGCTACATTCACCGAATTATCTGGGTTTAGCTGAAACAATGGCAAAATACGAAAATCCAATTGAGGGGCACGTGCTTTGATCACTGGAAAATGATAACTGTAGCCAAAGAAAAAGCCAGTCTTGCCGCCGATAAAAGATTCCAGGGCATCACCCTGATCAGCTGACCAAGAATAGGTATCGCGCGAAGGATTAGCAAAATCAGTATAAAAATCCATTATCTGACCAGCCGGGGCACCAACAGCGTTAAAAAATGCCTGGCCCTCGCGACTGATAAAACCAACATTACTCTGTCTAAACAATAAAAATAGTAGATCATCACTCCCTGGTATACCACTCCCCAGACCCAAAGACGCACCCGACTGAACAATTTTTCCGGTCTTTTTGTCATATTTGGTTACTTTCTTGGCGGCCGTTTGAAATTCTTCCCAATTTTTTGGTGGTTCAGCCACTCCTGATCTATCCAATAAATCTTTATTATAAAAAACCGCCATCATATCCATAGATAGTGGCAAACCAAAAATCTCTCCACCCCGCACCACATCATCTCGCACTGCTTTCACATACTGACTATCCAATTGAGCCAAATTGATCATCGGCTTAACCTGAGAATTGATGACAGTATTAGTACCAAGAGTAGTCTTTTCTACAGTGATAGTTACATCATTAACACTCTTGGGCATCGGAGCTAATTTGCTCAAGAATTCTCCTAAACGACGATTTTGTACTGAAATAATATCCGGTCCTTTATCCTCCGACAATGCCTCTACCAAACGTGGATAAAGTTCTTCCGGTCTCAATTGACGTAAATTTATAGTAATATAAGGATGCTTTACTCGGTAAAGATCAATTTGTTTTTGGAGCGCATCCACATCATCAAATACTGTCCAATATTCAAGGGTGACGGGTGCCGTAGCCTGTTTTTGTTCTTTACTTAAACCTTTACAGCCAAAACCGGCAACAATTAAAAAAGTTAACAAAGAAAATATAAAAATTAGTTTCCCAAATTTCATACTACAAAACTAAATGAAATTTAAAACTATTTTAGATTATACCACACTCTTTAAATATTTCCTAAATTCATCTTTTAATTTCGGATCGCGCAGGGCAAATTCTACATTGGCACGTAAGTATCCCAATTTTGAACCGGTGTCGTGATAAGTGCCATCCACCAAACAAGCATAGTACGGACGTTTTTTGAGCACTTTGGTATGAGCATCAGCCAGCCACAATTCACCACCTTTACCTAATTTTGTTTTTTCCAAAGCTTCAAATATATCCGGTGTTAATACAAACCCACCCAAAATAGCTAGTCGTGATGGGGCTTGTTCCGGACCGGGTTTTTCCACAATTTTCTTCACTTGGTAAACGCTTTTTTCTATCTCAAGAGCATCGATTATGCCATATTTTTTTGTGTCCTCATCACTCACCTTACAAGTAGTAATTACCGGATCGCCGTATTTTTCATACACTTCGATTAATTGCTGCAGTTGTGATTTTTTTGGGGTATAAAAAAACTCATCGCCCCACATCACTGCAAACGGTTCATCGCCAACTATGTCTTTTGCACACAATACCGGCGTACCGTTTCCATACGGACCTTTTTGGCGAATAAAAATAAAGTTGGCCATGTCCGCAATCTTTTTTACATCTTCAGCCATTTCATTTTTCTTTTGTTTTTTGAGCCAATTAATCAATTCATAATTAGGACTAAAATGATCTTCCACAGCGCGTTTGCTCGGTCCAGTCACCATAATGATATCCGTGATTCCCGCTCGCACTGCATCTTCCACTACATACTGGATAATAGGTTTGTCTACGATTGGCAACATTTCTTTGGGCTGAGCTTTGGTAGCTGGTAAAAATCTAGTTCCTAGACCAGCGACTGGGATCACTAATTTACGAATTTTTTGAGACATAGTTTTTATATAAATTTTTTATGATACTTTGCTAAGATTATACCAAAACCACAAAAATTAGCAATTTTTACTGCACCTCTTCCCAACTAATCAGATTATATTCTGATCCGACTGGAAAGCCAACCGGCGGGCTATAAGTCAGATTGGCATCATAAGTGGCGTTGGTTTCTTTGTAACCAGAAACTACCGCCCCGCCGCCAGAAACCCAACTCCACGTCCAGAGACCATTGGAAATGACCGAACCATAGATAGTCAGGCTGTTTTTCATGTCCCCGGGATAATAATATCTTTTGGCCGCTCCATTTTGAGCCAAAAGCGCCGCGTCTACCTCTAAATTATCTGGTGAATTATGAGGAATTAAAATATTTTTTTCCGCAATTAATCCCAGCACATGATTACCATCTTTAGCTTGATACAACAAATTACCATTGATAATAATGGATTTCCCAACGGCTGTGCCGACAGTCGACCGGCCATTCACATTACCATCTACCCAGACATTATCTTCTACATATATATACCCGTTGGCCGGCATAGGGTAATTGGTGGCCGTACCCAGAGTCGCCATATCGATACATGGCCAAAAATAATTATTACTATTCACATCTTTGGCTTTATAACAATTCGTAGTATTTACCTTATAAGCGTTAATGGTACCATTGGACAAAAATTGTAAACGCCAGCCTTGTTTACCAGAAGACGATAAATACAATCCAGTTGCTGGGGGCTGAGTATTGGCTTTAATTTCGGCCAGCTTAGCGGTTACTGCCGAAAAATCTTGCGCCGGCACTGGAAAACTCCAATAAGTTACCGGACCACCTTGGCCCCAAATTCCCGGCTTAGTTTGATTACCACAACCATGATAGGCCTTGCACAAATACGTTGGCACCGCGCTGGTAACCGGCGCATCAGTGATGCCATCGAAACGCACCCCGCCATTGGCGTGAAATTTTCCATGTATTACTTCATTGTTACCAATCCAAACATCAGTATTGGTCAAAAAAGCATAATCAGTCAAAGCTGGGAAACCCAAACGAACTTTCAAAGTACGCTTGCTCTCTGGCTGTGAATCGAGCCAGCCGGTAGACTCTACGGTCACAATTGTGGAACCATTGGGAGGAGTAATATTTAAAGAAAAATGGCCAATAATATTACCGTCTTTATCCTCAAAATTATGCACATATGGCCCGGCTTGACCGGTGCCATCTTGATAATCAGTTTTATTATGCGCCAAATGCCAACGATAATAGTTCACCCCCGCTTCCGCAATTTGAAAAGCGGCCTCGCGATTTTGTTTGTGTCCGGAGGCGCGATTTTCCAAAATAGCATAACCCGACACTCCCATGACAATTAGAGAAAAACTAATTGCTCCAAAAACCATTACAAACAAAAGAATGTTGCCGGAATTATTTAATTTTTTAAATATTTTTTTCATTTAATTATTTTTTAAATTTCTGATTTCAGTTTTAGCTTCGATATTAAACGGTGCGGGTGCTACATTTGGCTTTTCTTCAAGCATTAATTTTATACCGGCCATTCGAACAGCGGAAATATTTATCGGATAACTCATCGAAGAGGTTGTGATACCATCGTAACTTTGATCGTAGTAATAAAAAATTGGATTAGCGCCATTGGCCAAATCATGAGCCACATCTACCGCTATTTCAGTGCTGGTATTATAAGCCAACGGATTGCCACTGGGCTTCACCAACCCGCGCTTTAAAGTCGTACCCTGCAAAAAATAATGTACACGCTCACGCCAACTATCCGTATCCACATTGGAATAAAAAACTATTTCCTGACTTTGTGCCAATTCTAAAGGATAAGCGCCGATACTGGATGCATTCGCCCGCCGCAAATCATTAACAAAATCTTGCACCACTTTTCGGCCTTCATTTTGTGTTGAAAGCTGTTCCCAAACCACATCTTTACCGTGATTTCCCCAAATCATAATTTCTGCTATTCCGCCAATCACCAATAAAAATATACCCATGGCTACCAGCACTTCGATCATCGTCATGCCTTTATGATTGGAAAAAAATGACATAATTATAGTGGTGACATATTTACTTCAGATTCAATATTGCCACTAATATCGATTTGCCCGTTGTTGGTCGTATAGCCACTGTGACTCACATCCAAAGTATAAATGCCGGTAGACAAATTATTAAAAAAAGTTTGTCCTGGTGGAGTGCAATCATTGGTAAAGGTAAAAGCCACTTCCGATAATTGTGGAGTATAATGGTTATCCGTGGTCGACAAAAATATTCGATAGCGCAAATATCTATTGCCGCTCAGACCAGAAAATACAGCAGTATTGGTGGCGGTGTAATAAGAAGTAGCGGTGCCATCTGGTCCAGAAAAATTCCAAACAGCGGGTGAACTGGAATTGCTGGTTGCGATCTGAAACAATACCGGATTGCTACCGGTTTGCACCGGTTGAGACAACGGCTCAGAAATTATATTTCTAAGTGTCACGCCACTACCAAGATCAAAAGTGGAGGATTCCAAATTACCGCTAGCGGCATAAAAATTACCGGTCTTTTTCAATTTCAAATCACCGGCTGGAGAACTATTATTTAAATTGCCATCATCAGAAAAATAACTGGCCTCATTAGTAAAATCCACCTGACCACTACCGCCAGACCAGTCCGTTTGACGCGCATAACCAAGACTAGTCTGTAAAGTCTGATCAAACCCGGTATCAGTCAGGCGTACAGTAGCATCCGACAATGGTAAGCCAGTACCAGCGTCCTTGACTTTGACCAATAAAGAATTAGCAGTGTGAGAACGTAAAATCAAAAATATGTTCTGAGAGGCTCCCGGTTGTAATTTATATTGCAACATCGGCACTGAACCGGCCAGATCAAAGGCTGTGCCAGAAACACTCAAATGATAAGTATCCCATTCAAGATTGCTAAAATTATAATTGCCGCTCCCCAAAGAAAATAGTTGGGACATTTTATATACATCGGGATTAAGGCCCAATTTTTTTTCTCCATTAATTTGTGTATTTGGCCCAGAAATCGAGGCGCAACTTGAATTGAGAGCGGAAACATTGAGCGATCCTATCTTATCAATACTAAAACTAATTTCAGTAATGGCCTGACTCACCACATTGGCTGGCGGTTTCAATGGATTGGGATTTTGCACGGACGAAGAAACAGTGGCATCAGTCGAATATCCACTTTTACTAACACCAATCTGATAACTTAACGTGCCGGTAGGCGCATCCACTATTCGCAACATCCCATCATTGTCCGTCACATCATCTATTATGATGTTCGGAATCTGAGCAGAATTTACTACATGCACATTCGCTCCCACCACCGGCAAACCATTGGCATCAAAAACATGGATAAACAATGCGCCATTTTGACTGGCTCCCTCCAAATTTTTGGGGGAAATAATAGTATTTAAAACTATCGGTTCTTGTTGACGGCAGTCGATACAAATCGCTGAAATTTCTACCAGTTTATAATCAGCCGGGGCAGTATCATTGGGAGTACCGCCTAGTACTCCATCAAAAGGATCATCAATATTTCTTACAGAAGTAATCAAATTAAAATTAGTGCCATTACGCACGACTGTTTTGGTGTGCGCCAAAACTCCGCTGGGGATACCATTTAATATGCCCACACTATCATACGGCAAATTTCTGGCAATTTCCAATTGTTCGCTGAGCAAAGCAGTTTCTAAAATTTTCACTCTGGATTGATAAACAATTTTGAACACCATACTAATCGAACTATAAATTCCAATGGCAAACAACAAAAATATCGCCGTGGCTACTAAAATTTCTACCAAGGTAAATCCTCGCTCGTTAAAATTTTTTTTCTGCATAAATTTATTATACCAAAAAATTAGTCATAAAAAAATAAAATAATTATCCACTTTAAACAAAAAAATAAAAATATGATATAATATCGTTACAATTTTTTATGGCGCGAATGTATCGTCACTATCAAAAACGGCCGAGCCGAGAAAAACCGCAAATAAATCTCAACCCGGAGGTCAGTCAAGGACTTCTGGCGATTTTGTTATTTATTGTGGCCGGTCTTTCTATCTTGAGCTTCTTTTCTATGGCCGGAGTGGCCGGAATTTTTATTGATTCCGCGCTTGCTTTGGTTTTTGGCCACGTCCGCTATGTTTTTCCAATATTACTTATCACTATTGCGGTATTACTAATAAAGGACTTGGAGTATGATTACAAACATACTCATACGCTTGGATCGGTTTTATTCTTTTTAAGTTTTAATGGCTTAGTACATATTCAAAAACCATTAGAGGAGATGCTTTCTCTGGCCACCCAAGGTTACGGCGGCGGTTTTTTTGGTTTAGCCCTAGCTTGGCCGTTGTTAAAATATGTTGGATATTGGGGCGGGACATTGATATTATTTGGACTTTTACTAGTAGCTTTAATATTTTTATTCAATACCACCCTCGCTCAAATAGTTGAATTAAATAAAAAATTTTTCTTGATGTTAGGTTGGACCGGCAAAGAAATAATCGCTTTTTTTGCTAAATTTAAAAAATCGACAGTTGACACCGAACCGGTTAAATTTAGTATAAAAGGCGAATATGATAGCACTTTACAGACAGAGGCGGAAGAGGAAGAGAATGAAGAAGAAAAAAGAACCTTCAATAAAAAAATAATTGCTGAACAGGAAATAGATGCGGAAACGGAAGAAGAAAATACTGATGAATATTCAGATAAAAAAACAGGGGCATCTGAGCAAGAAATAGTCAAAGAAATCACGGTAGAAAAACCAGACTACACCAACTACAAATTACCACCGGTAGATTTATTGTTTACCTCCAAATCCAAGCCTACTTCCGGAGATATCAAAGGCAATGCTGAAACTATCAAAGACACTTTTCAAAATTTCGGTATTGAGGTGGATATGGGTGAGGTGCGAGTCGGCCCAACAGTCACTCAATATTCCATGAAACCAGCCAAAGGAATAAAACTGACTCGCATCACTACTTTGGCCAATGACTTGGCTTTAGCGCTAGCTGCTCATCCTATTCGTATTGAAGCGCCGATTCCCGGACAAGCTTTGGTCGGTATTGAGGTGCCAAACCAAAAAGTAGCCATGGTGACCCTAAAAGAATTATTGGAAAGTAAAGAATTTTCCGAACGCCCACACAACATGCATATTGCCCTAGGAAAAGATGTGGCCGGCAAAGTTTGGTTTGCTGATCTGCTCAAAATGCCACATCTTCTAATCGCCGGTTCTACCGGATCAGGTAAAACTGTTTGTATCAATACCGTAATTCTAAGCTTACTTTACCAAAACTCTCCGGAAACTTTACGTTTTATTTTCGTGGATCCCAAACGTGTTGAGCTGACTCTTTACAATGGCATTCCTCATTTGCTCACTCCGGTAATTACGGATGCGGCCAAAACAGTCAACGCCTTGAAATGGGCTATCGGCGAAATGGAGCGTCGTTTTGATGTGCTGGCCAAAGCCGGAAGACGTGATATTCAATCTTATAATAAATTTGCCGAAGAAAAATTACCATACATTGTATTTGTAATAGATGAGCTGGCTGACTTGATGGCCATGGCGGCCAGCGAAGTCGAAGCTGGAATTATTCGCATCGCTCAGATGGCACGCGCGGTTGGTATTCATTTGATTGTGGCCACCCAGCGTCCTAGCGTTGAGGTTATTACCGGTTTGATGAAAGCCAACATTCCGGCACGCATTGCTTTTTCCGTAGCCTCTTTGATAGATTCTCGCACTATCTTGGATTGTCCCGGTGCTGAAAAATTACTCGGCCGCGGTGATATGCTATTTTTGACTGCTGATCTTTCCAAGCCAAAACGAGTTCAGGGTGCCTTTGTTTCCGAAGAAGAAATGAAACGAGTGGTAGACAATATCAAAGATGATGAACCACCTCAATACGATGATTCGATTGTAGCCAAAAATTCCAACTCCAGTGTTGGCACAGTCAACTTATTTGGCGGAGCCAGCGATGACCAAGACTCACTTTTTGACGAAGCCCGCAAAGTGGTAGTAGAGTCCGGCAAGGCCAGTGCTTCACTACTCCAAAGACGCTTAAAAGTGGGATATGCCCGTGCTGCTCGTTTGCTTGACGAACTAGAAGAAGCTGGTATAGTAGGACCAGCCGACGGTGCCAAACCACGTGAAGTTTTTACTGAACATTTATCTTCTCAAGGTGGATATATTCGACCACAGACAGATGAAGAAATACCACCAGAAGAACAATCGCTTGATACCGGCGGAACTGTCTTTAATTCGCCTACCGAACAAGAATAAATAACATCAGTAAATTGATTATGTCAATTTTCTGCTATAAAAAAATCGACACCGAACAATGCCTTAGCTGGGAATTGAAAGAGGCACGCGCCCAACAACAACTCTCCTTAGAAGAAGTGAGTAAAGCCACCCGTATCCCACTAAAATATTTGGAAGCGTTTGAAAATAATCGCTTTTTAGAATTACCCAAAGCCACTGCTCACCAAAGAGCATACCTGAGACAATTGTGCCAACTGTATAAAATCGATTTTAATACTGCCATATATAAATTCAGTTGTGATGGCGGACTAAAAAATACCACTCTTCCCTATTTACAAGAAGTGTCCACTGAAAAACTGCGTCCACTGTCATTGTTGATTCGCAATCTTTCTTTAACAATTTTTGTTTTATTTTTTATCAGCTATTTGGGGTGGCAAATTCATGGGATAATGACCCCGCCAAAATTAATTGTTTATTCGCCAATTGAGGGACAAATTTCCAACCGGACAGAAATCACTGTCCAGGGTGAAACCGACAAAGAAAATCATCTTTTAGCCAATGGACAAGAAATAAAGGTGAACGAGCAAGGAAAATTTAACGATATAATTTTACTAGCCAATGGTGTTAACACTATCACCTTGTCGACTGCCAAAAAACATGGTAAAACTACTACTGTTGTTCGCCATGTGGTCGTATCCATCAAGGAACCGGCTAAAGTCAGTATTGGTAAGAACTTGGGAAGTGAGGTTGTTTCACCTTAGCTCTTAATTTCTTATTTTGAAACTATGGCCAAACAAAATAATGAGGAGATTAAACAAAAACTCAAAGCCGCCGCTAGCGCTATCGATCAAATAAAAAGCAAATTTGGCGAGGGGGCCATCATGACCTTTGGAGAAGCCAAGACCATGCAGGTAGATGCTGTGCCAACCGGCTGTTTATCCTTGGATATTGCCTTGGGTGTCGGTGGAGTGCCGCGCGGGAGAATTATTGAGATATACGGACCCGAAGCTTCCGGTAAAACCACCTTAGCCCAACATATTGTCTGTGAGGTACAAAAATTAGGTGGCATTGCCGCTTTTGTGGATGCTGAACACGCTCTTGATCCTGATTACGCCAAAAAAATCGGTGTAAAAGTAGATGAACTATTAATTTCTCAACCTGATACCGGCGAACAGGCTTTGGACATTGTAGAAACTTTGGTACGATCCAATGCGGTTGATGTGATAGTGGTGGACTCAGTTGCCGCTCTAGTGCCAAAAGCCGAAATTGAAGGAGATATGGGCGACTCCCACATGGGCCTACAGGCTAGATTAATGAGCCAAGCATTGCGTAAATTAACCGCTATCATTAGCAAATCGAAAACTGTCGTGATTTTCATCAACCAAACTCGCATGAAAATCGGTGTATTTTTTGGTAATCCGGAAACTACTACCGGCGGCATGGCTTTGAAATTTTATTCCTCGGTGCGTATTGAAGTGCGCCGCGCGGCCCAAATAAAACAGGGCGATAAAATCATTGGCAACCGCGTCAAAGTAAAGATAGTAAAAAATAAAGTAGCGGCTCCATTTAGAACTTGTGAGTTTGATATTATGTATAATGAAGGTATTTCTTTAGCCGGAGACGCTCTTGATGCCGCCATTTTATATAAAATTATCGATAAAAAAGGCACAACCTATACTTTTGGCGAAGAAAAATTGGGGGTGGGACGTGAAGCTGCCAAGAAATTCTTGAAAGATAACCCAGCAACGTTAAAAAGAGTGGTAAAAGCAGTCTGGGAAGCGGTAGAAAAGGGTGACGCCCCCGAAGAAGAAGAGGCTAATTCAGAAAAAGACGATGAAATTCCACCACCTATTTCAGAATAAATACACCGGCCCCCGCATCAACGGGGGTTTTAAATTAAAATTTTAATTTATACTAAAATAGTATATTTTGGCTTGACCAAAAAAAGACAACCGTTGTATTATATATTTGATTTATAAATAATTTAAATAATATGATCAACATCGCCAACATTGATAATAAACTACCCATTATCGGTAATAGTATCACAGATTTTGAACTCAATGCCTACTTCCAAAAAAAATTGACTAAAATAAAATTAACCGATTTTCGCGGCCAATGGCTAGTGCTTTTCTTTTATCCTGCTGATTTTACTTTTGTTTGCCCGACGGAATTAGAAGAAATGGCTGATAATTATGAGGAGTTCAAAAAATTAAACACTGAGATTGTGAGTGTAAGTACCGACACCAACTTTGTACATAAAGCTTGGCACGATACTTCGCCAGCAATTAAAAAAATAACTTTCCCAATGGCCGCCGATCCGACCGGTGATTTATGTAAAGAACTTGGTGTCTATATTACCAACGAAGGACTATCTTTACGCGGCACTTTTATTTTTAATCCCGAAGGAAAATTGGTATCAATGGAAGTAAATGAAAACAGCATCGGCCGCAGTGTTGGCGAGTTGTTGCGTAAATTGCAGGCCGCCCAATATGTTTACAGCCACAGCGGCGAGGTGTGTCCAGCTAGCTGGAAACCGGGCGCCAAGACCTTATCACCCAACGAAAATTTAATCGGAAAAATTTAATTTATAACTTAAAAATATGTTCACTTTGCCAAAATTAAATTATGATTATGACGCGCTTGAACCGTTTGTGGATGCGGCCACTATGGAAATCCATTATAGCAAGCACCATCAGGCTTATCTCACAAATTTCAATGCGGTTTTAGAAAAATATCCAACTTTACAAACCATGGAAGCCGCCGAAATAATCAAAAATTTAAATAACTTGGAGGTCAGCGAAGAAGACAGAAAAAAAATCCGCAATCATGGCGGCGGTTTCATAAATCACGCCTTATTTTGGGACATAATGGCACCCAAAAAAGAAACTGATGAAAAATTAGTAAATGACATCAAAGCTGAATTCGATTCCGTGGAAAAATTTAGAGAATTATTTTCCGCTTCCGCTACCGGTCAATTTGGTAGTGGTTGGGGCTGGTTGGTGTATGACGAAAATAATAAATTAAAAATTTATTCTCTGCCCAACCAAGATTCTCCACTCACCTTAGGACACACACCGGTGATTGGTTTGGATGTCTGGGAACATGCCTATTATTTAAAATATCAAAATCGTCGCGCTGATTATATCAACAATTGGTGGAACATTTTAAAACTTATCTAGCCTATGTCTTTGGATAATGACTCTCTAAAAATACACAAAAAGCTCCAGGGTAAATTGGAAACCAAAAGTAAAGTAAAAATCTCTAATAAAAAAATCCTTTCCCTGGTCTACACTCCGGGAGTGGCTGCAGTTAGTAAAGCCATCGCCCAGAATCAAACTTTAGCCAAAAAATATACCATCAAAAGTAATACCATCGCGGTCATCAGCGATGGTTCGGCGGTTTTGGGGCTTGGGAATATCGGCCCGCTTGCAGCTCTGCCGGTCATGGAGGGTAAGGCGGCTTTATTCAAAGAGTTTGGCAATTTAGATGCCTTCCCTATCTGTTTGGCCACTCAAGATACTAGGGAAATTATCACCGCAATAAAAAACATTGCACCGGTGTTTGGCGGAATCAATCTAGAGGACATTTCGGCGCCGCGTTGTTTTGAAATTGAAAAAATATTAATGAACGAATTGGATATTCCGGTGTTGCATGATGATCAACGAGGAACTGCCACCGTGGTTTTGGCAGCTTTAATTAATGCCCTAAAAATCAAACGGCTTTCCTTTGAAAAAGTCAAAATTGTTATCAACGGCGCCGGTGCGGCCGGCACTGCCATCGCAAAATTCATCCACCAGTATGGAGTTAAAAATATTATTGTTTGTGATAGTCATGGGGTATTAAACCACAATCGCAATGATTTAAATTCTGAAAAAAAACTTCTAGCCGATTGGCTGCCACTAGAAAAACAAAACGCCAAAACACTAGCTGATGCTCTCATTGGTACCGATGTTTTTATCGGTGTTAGCAAAGGTAATGTGCTTACTAATGAGATGATAAAAACCATGAACAAACAGCCGATTATTTTCGCTATGGCCAATCCTATCCCAGAGATCATGCCTAATTTGGCCAAGAAAGCCGGGGCCTATATTGTGGCGACCGGCCGCAGTGATTTTCCCAATCAAATAAATAACGTATTGGCTTTCCCGGGAATTTTCAGAGGGGCTCTAGATAATCAAATCAAAACGATTACCGACAAAATGTTGATCAAAGCGGCTGAAAATTTATCCGCTTGTATCAAAAAACCAACTATAGAAAAAATATTACCCAAACCCTTTGATAAAAAAGTAGTAAAAGCTGTGGCTAAATCCATAAAAAACTGAGAAAATACCCGCCTCTAATCGGTGGGTATTTTTATTGGCAACTAGTATAGAAATTTGATATAATTAAATAGTTATTAATTAATTCATATTTTAATATGAAAAATAAACTTTTGGCGATAGCTATAATATCCGCCATAACTGTTTTTAATTTGAGCCTAGTTACCGATGCCCAAGCCGCTGTGGTACGCTTGGAAGTACCTAAGCCGGTCATGGATCTATGGAAAAAAATTCATACTGAAAAAGTAAAAGCCCAAGAAGCCAACACTTTGTCTTCAGAACCAGCATCTCAGCCAACTACCCAACCAATTTCTGTGTCGCCAACCGATATCCAACCAATGACCACCCAACCGGCTCTCATTCAACCAACCATTAATCCCGAAACTACCAAAGAAAACTTTTTTACTCCACCACCAAAACCACCAATGGACAATTTCAGCGAACAAAAATTTCCTGAAAAAACCGAACCGGGACAACCTCCAAAAATGGATTTTAATCAACCGCCAAAAGAAAACAATCAATTCTTTGGTAATCAAAATCAAAACAACGGCCAACCGGGTATGATGCCCAACAATAAAGATCAAGAACGAGCCATGCGTGATTTTAAACGTGGCGCCAAACAAATGGAAGACATGGTCAAGCGTTTTGAGAAACAGATGGCCCAAGCAGAAAAAAATGGTGGTATGGTATCAGACGATATGAAAAATAAACTTGCTCAAGCTAAACAGCTATTAGAAAAAATAAAAAATTCTAAAAATACCGACGACATGGGAGATGACACCATGGAACAATTGCAAGAAATAATGAATGATTTACAACAAAACGGACAGGAAGTGCTGGAAAAAATCCAACGTTTAGCCGGTATAAAAAAAGAACTACGCAACATGGAACGCGGAGTCAGCATGTTTGAAAAACAAATTGCCAAATTAACCAAACAAGGAGTAGCCATACCTACTAACATAAATGAAAATGTACTTCAGCTTAAGAAACTCATCGATACTGTAAAAAATGCCAAATCATGGGATGAAGTAGAAAGTGCCGGGCTGGAAAATATGTGGGATTTGATGCAGGGGCTAGATGAGAGCCGTGGACAGCTAGAAATGTTGGCTCGTTGGCCACAAACCCAAAAACAGATTGGTCGTGAACTCAGCAATTTTAGCCGCGTCTTGAGCCGAGACAAAGTTCTAGTAGATAAATTAAATAAACAAGGTGTAGATCTAAGTGAAAATTATCAAAAATTAGCTGACAATATCGCTTCATTAAAATCCACCCGAGATCAAGCGGTAGAAAAAATGAAAGCGGGAGAATCTCAGGAAGCTTTCGACCTGTTAGAGAATGATTTCTTCAACAAGATGGATGATTTGCGTGAAGAACAAAGAATTTTTGACACTTTAAGCAATCTAGGAAGATTCAACGCCGAATTCAAAAAAGAAATGGCTCTGGCTAAAAGAAACATTGATCGTTTGGCCAAAAACGGCGAAGATACTACTGAACTAAAAGATCTGCTGGCACAAACTAACGAAAAAGGCAACGAACTGCTTGCTATACTTAAAACCAAACCGGTTGACATTGAAGCAGCGGCAGATATCCTAGAAGAACTAGGTGATATACGACAATCTTTCCAAAACAACATCCAAGAATTAAGCGGCGAAGAACAAATGCCTTGGGAACAAGGTCCGAAACAATTCCAAGATTTAAAAGTTTCTCCGGGATTTAATAAATTTATCACCCCCTCAACGAAACCAGCATCAATAGAACAATAAAAAAATAAAAATCCCTCGATTTATAGCAGATCGAGGGATTTTTTATTAATACAATAAATTTTTAATCTGTTCCAAAAAAACGATCGCCAAAATCTCCAATGCCCGGTAAGATGTATTTTTTGTTATTAAGCGCTTCATCTTCTACTCCGATTATCAATCTTAATTTAGGAAAAGTTTTTTTAATCAACGCCATTCCACTGGGAGCGGAAATAAGATAAACACCAATAATATTTTCTTCTCTAGCACCATTGTCCAATAAAATTTTTATAGCATCGACACTACTACCGCCGGTAGCCAACATTGGATCCAATAACAACACTTGGTCATTCTTATCTATCTTCGGTAAATTACGATAATATTCATGGGCAATCGCAGTTTTCTCATCCCGTTTTAAACCAATAAATCCTACTTTGGCCTGCTCAAAATAATACAAAAATGTTGGCAATAAAGCTACCCCGGATCGCAAAATCGGGATCAAAACAATATTTTTATCTAAAATTTCACCATTCGTCTCAGCTAGCGGTGTTTGGATTTTTACCTTTTTTACTTTCACAAGTTCTAAGGTTTCTTGGGCCAACAGATGAGAAAGTTTTAAAGCCGCTGAACGAAAAATAGATATCTTACTCTTTTTATCCCTAAGTTGTGTTAAAAAAAGCGTGCGCATAGCTTGCTTATAATAATATTTAGAATATAATATCTAATGTTATAATACACTAAATAATATGAATTTTAAAGATCGGGCGGAGGCCGGAAAAAAATTAGCGGCCATATTGAATAAATTTAAAAAAGATCCAAATGCTATTGTGCTTGGCCTACCACGTGGCGGAATTATCACAGCTCAAGCAGTCGCGTACAATCTTGAATTACCATTGGATATTTTGGCAATCAGAAAAATTGGTTCGCCAGGTAATGAAGAATTTGCTATTGGCGCTATTGCGCCCGATGGTCAAACATTTATTAATAAAGAAATAATTGAGAGTTTTAATATCACGCCTGATTATATTGAAACTACAAAAAATAAAGAATTAGTTGAGGCCAACAGAAGACAAAAATTATATCGTCTTGGTAAAAAAGATCTTGATTTAAAAAACAAAACTGTCTTGTTGATAGATGATGGTGTGGCCACCGGAGCAACCATGCGCGCGGCTATCTTGTCCTCTGAGGCCCAAGGAGCCGAGAAAATTGTCGTAGCCACTCCAGTAATCGCCAAAGACACCCTACAGATAATAAGCAATTTGGCTGACGAAATATACTATTTAGAATCTCCACTCCTCTTTGACGCTGTAGGATCATTCTACAAAGATTTCAAACAAACGACCGATGAAGAAGTAGTGTCCATAATGTCCAGGTCTTGATTAATTCATTTTTTTCAGTTAGAATAACACTTCATAAATTTATATGACTGAAAATACAAAAAATGAATTAAATCATGTGGCTATAATCATGGACGGCAACCGCCGCTGGGCGACCGAACGCGGTTTACCAAAACTGATCGGTCACACCGAAGGCGGTAAAAATCTAAAAAGAATCCTTGAGGCTTGTCAGAAAAAAAATATAAAATATCTCACCGTTTGGGCGCTCTCGACCGAAAATTTAAAAGAGCGCAATCAAGAAGAACTCAAACATCTTTTCTCTTTGTTTGAAAAGCTTATTGATTATCTTGGAGATCTAAATAAAAATAACATCCGTGTCAATCTTATTGGCGATCTAACTAAATTACCAAAATCTACTCAAGAAAAATTGATTGAACTAGCTGATCTAACAAAAAATAATTCCGGATTATTTTTTACAATTGGAGTAAATTATGGTGGACGCGACGAGATTATCCGTACCATTAAAAAAATAATCGAATATAAAATACCTACCAACGAAATAACTGAGGAATTATTTTCAAAAAATCTAGACACTGCCGACATGCCGGAACCAGATTTGATAATACGTACCGGTGGCGCCAGCAGGCTATCCGGACTTCTTCCTTGGCAGAGTATTTATTCCGAACTTTATTTTACCTCAACTTATTGGCCAGCGTTTGCCGAGGAAGATTTAGACGAAGCTATCGATTGGTTTCAAGAGCAAAAAAGAAATCGTGGAAAATAATTATCTATCAAAAAATCTCCTGAATTCCAGGAGATTTTATTTATCACCGATTTTACACCTCAATTATTAGTTCGTCCCTAGAAAAACGAACTTTTTTATTTTTTATTTCTGGGGCATTTTCTAGACGATAACCAACTGGACAAATTAATACTGCAGTGACACCTAGTTTATCTAGACCCAAAATTTGATCATAGGCGCGAGCGTCAAAGCCTTCCATTGGGCAAGAATCAATTTTGATCATAGCACAAGTAGTCAATAAATTTCCTAAAGCAATATAAACTTGTTTGATAGCCCAAATCTGTAATTCTTCTTTGCTTTTACTGCCAATAAACTCGCTTAAAATTTTTTTAAAACCCGACAGATCTTCCAATTTAAGTCCGCGTACCCGGGCTGCCGTCTCAATATAATTTTCTACGTCATTTTGGCCAAGAGAAGTCTTGGCACACAAAACAATCAAATGAGAAGCATCTTTTACCTGTTTTTGCCCGTATGAGGCCGCCTGTAATTTTTTTCTCAATTCCAAATCATTTATCACCACGAATTTCCAGGGTTGCAGACCATAGGATGATGGAGTGAGACGAAGTGCTTCAAGCAACGCATCGAGATCATTATCTGAAATCTTTTTATCAGGGTCAAAGGTTTTGGTCGCCAAGCGCCAATTTAATTGATTTATAACAAAATTAAGTTCCATAAAAATTTATAAAAAAGTTACTTTCATAATAGCACGCCAACACGAAAAAGTCTAAAATTGACTTTACACTACAATCCGTCTACGGTATCATTAATAATTATGAGAAACAAAATTATTAAAAATTTAATAATCGTGGGTCTATTGTTTTTTTTATTTATTACCAATTCTAAGAATGTTTTGGCTGATACCACGCGCGATGATTTGGAAAACCAACTAAAAGATATTGAGGAACAGATTGTACAATATGAAAAACAATTGGCTTCTACTCAAGTGGAAAAAAAATCTCTAACCAACAAATTAAATAGTTTAAAAAATACTCAAGCCAGTCTAAAACTGCAGATCAAAAAAACTTCTATCATCGTGGACAGTCTAGAAAAACAAATCGGCCTGACCGAACGACAAATTTCTGAGACCAAAAATAAAATAATCAAATTGAAAAAAAATATCGCTCCGATTTTGATTTTAATGAACGAAAAAGATAACACCCGACTGATAGAAATTTTGACTACCCAAAATTATTTGTCGGATTTTTATGATGAGATACGCAACTACACCAGACTTTCACAAACTCTAAATGAAATGGTAGAAAAAATTAAAATTTCTCAACAAGATTTATCAAAAAAACAAATTATCCTAGAAGATAAACAAGAAAGTGCCAAAAATCTTTTAACTCTAAAAAATCTTCAGCAACAGGAGCTGACTGGTTCGATTCAAGAACAATCCGAAGTTTTAAAAGAAACCAAAGGCAAAGAGTCGCAATTCCAGGAAATCATCAAAGACTCAAAAAAACGGGCAGCCGCAATTCGTAGCCGTATTTATGATCTAGTCGACGGAGAGAAAAAAATAAATTTTGGTGAAGCTTTGGAGTTGGCCAATTGGGCATCCAAACAAACCGGCATTAGATCGGCCTTTCTACTAGCTATTTTAACGCAAGAATCAAATTTGGGTAAAAATATCGGCACTTGCAATCGGCCTGGTGACCCACCAGAAAAAAGTTGGAAAGTGATTATGAAGCCCACGCGCGATCAAGAACCGTTCCAGATTATTACTGCTGAGCTCGGTAAAAATCCCGATATCACTCCGGTATCTTGCCCCATGAAAGACAAAAAAGGCAAACAATTGGGCTGGGGAGGAGCAATGGGGCCGGCCCAATTTATTCCTTCCACTTGGATAGGCTATCGCCAAAAAATTACCGCTATCACTGGCAATACTGTCGCGAATCCTTGGGATAATCGCGACGCCTTTCTGGCTTCGGCTATTAAATTGAGAAATGACGGAGCCAACGGGACTGACGAAGGCGACTGGAAAGCGGCAATGAGATATTTCTCTGGTTCCACTAACTTAGCTTACCGTTTCTATGGCGATAATGTCATCAAAACTACTCACAAATATTTGTCTGATATTGAAGATTTAAAATAAGTTTTAATGTTGACAGAAAATTTTGGCTGTGCTATCTTAAAAAATCTCTCTTTTTGAGATGAAACGTTCTTTAAAAAAGTTGCAGGGGGAGATGATTGTCAAATCTTATCAATTAGACAATTATCCCCCCTTGTAACATCACTACTGACAGCACTGGCAGGGGTACACCGCTGTGGTGTAGGTGCTTTCTGGAGAAAACTGTCATGTTCAAGCGCGTTCAACTCGATCTGGGTGAATACAAGCCCAAACTCCTCGCCCCTGGCGTCGGCATCTGGAAGTACGACAGCAAGCTCCCGCTGACCACCGACGGTCACCTGCGCATCATCTTCCTGGGCGTCGGCGCGGCCTTCTCTACGCAGATGTTCCAGGCCAACATCATCATCGTCAAGGGCAAGACGGCGCTGTTCGTCGATCTCGGTACCAAGGCGACGCTGAAGCTGGCGGAATTCGGGCGCTCGGTGCACGACGTCAAGGACCTGCTCATCACGCATTCCCACGCCGACCACATCGGCAGCGCGGAAGAGCTGGCCCTGAAGCGCCGGTACGAAGCGCCCTTCATCGAAGAACCGCCCAAGGACAACGACGAGCCGTTCAGCCTGTACATGGCGCGCATCCTGGCCGCGCGCAACAGCGGCAAGTTCCGCCCCAACCTCTACGTTCCGCACGCCTATTCTCAGGTGTTGTGGGGCTGGTCGTTGCGCGGCGGCCTGGCCTTCAGCGAGGAGATCGACCTGGGCGGCCCCAAGGGCGAGATGCTCATGGGGCACTTCTTCAACCTGCAGCCGCCGAAGAAGCTGGACGGTTTTGGTGTCGATTCCTGGGAACAGGACATCGGCGGCATCAAGGTCCAGACCTTCGTCACCAAGCACATCCCGGATGCCACGGATCGGGTCACCGAGAGCATGTACAGCGCGGGCATGGTCATCGACGGCCGCGTGTACTACTCCGGCGATACCAAGTTCGACGAGGCGACGACGATGCGCTTCGGCGAGGGCTGCGAGCTCCTGTTCCACGACTGCCAGCACTTCCCGGGCGGCGTGCACGCCTTCTACGGCGACCTCAAACGCCTGCCCGAGGATGTGCGCAAGAAGATGCTGCTATACCATCTGACGGACCCCATGCTCAACATCGACGTCCAGAAGGACGGCGGCTTCATGGGCTTCGCCGAACCGGCGCCGGTGGTGTACGACTTCCTGGACTGAAAGGAGAAGAGGAAAGAAAATTTGCGTTCCCAAATTCCTCGTCTTCACGAGGCGGGCAAGGGGCGCGATTCACCATCAAGCTACCTACTCGTAAATATTTTATTATACATAGAATAGTTACGAGTAGCTTGATGAAATTTAAAATTAAAAATACACCAAATTATAATCTGGTGTATTTTTTTATTTATAAAAAATCATCGACCACACTGTTCTATATATAAAATATTATTACACATAAAACAGTTCGGCGGTCGATGATTTTTGATCTTCTCCAGCTTCCCTGCCCGCTTTACAAGCAGATCTCGCGAAGACGAAAAACCTCCCTCGGTCGTCAAGACCGGTTTTCACGATGAGAGCCGCATTTGCCACAATAGAGAACGAGAGCACTGTTGTGATGGCCGCATTCCCCCTGCCCGCTCAACGAGCGGATGTGAAGCGGGGCGTGGCAGACCCAATGCTTCTTTGCCTGCCTCCAAAAATAGATGACAGCCAACACAATCACGATCCCAATACCAATGTTCGTAGCCATCTCTCCCCCTCACCTTGGTCATCTGGCTAAACAGCCACCACATGCCTGCCTCCTGATGCAAGACGTGATTCGACAACCTGTCTGCTCTTAGCAGACATAGATATAATCCAATTCGAATTAGAATATAAAATGTCAGCCAAAATAATTAAATACAATATACAAAATTAGCTATTTTGTCAACAAATTTTATATCATTCAGCGATAAAATTTTATTTACAAACAAAAGACTTCCTTTTTTAAAAGGAAGTCAAGCGGTGTCGGGGTGACAGGACTTGAACCTGCGGCCTCCTGGTCCCAAACCAGGCGCTCTACCAACTGAGCTACGCCCCGTAAAATTTTGGTGCCGGGGGTGGGGATCGGACCCACGACGCAAGGCTCTTCAGGCCTTCGCTCTACCACTGAGCTACCCCGGCAATTATTTTAGTAGTCTGGTGGACCGATGGGGATTCGAACCCCAGACCCTCGCGTTGCAAACGCGATGCTCTACCAACTGAGCTATCGGCCCCCACGGATATTTAAAACAGAAATAGCATATCAATTATTAACAAAAAAGTCAATGAGTGGTATAATTACAAATATAAACTAAAAAAATATTTTATGTATTATAGTTATCTTGCTCAACAAGATTTAATTTTTATCGGCCAAATATTGCTCGCGATTATACTGGGCGCGATCTTAGGAATCCAGCGTGAACGTTGGGGTAAATGGGCCGGGCCACGCACTTATGCTTTGGTTTGTGCCGGTTCCGCACTTTTTACACTTTTATCTCGTAATTATTTCCCTTCTAGTCCGGCCATAATAGCTAGTTCTATCGTTAGTGGCATCGGTTTCCTTGGTGCAGGTACTATTCTCCACAAAGAAAATCGGGTTGAAGGTCTCACCACTGCGGCCGGCCTTTGGATGGCGGCGGCGATAGGAATGACCGTGGGGGTAGCACAATATGTCTTAGCTTCAATCACCACTTTGATTATCCTGCTGGTATTGATGATTGATGATAAATCTCTCAAAAAAGATAAATAAAAACAAAAAAATACAGATCGCTTTGATCTGTATTTTTTATTTTCAAAAATTATTGTTTGAGATAAATATGCCCCAACCAAAATAGTACAATCACTAAAATCCAATCAATATGCAGACGTTTAAGTAAATAAAAAATATAAAGTAATAAAACTACCGGATAGCCAAGGACTACCAAAGGATTTTTAAACACTCGCCTATTGGCCAAGGCCAGCAAAGTACGATCATCACCGTCAGATGGTATAGCATGCAGGCCTACGGCTATACCAAAATACAACCATACCCAGGGTCGCCAATCACCAAAAGTAAACTCAAATTTGGCAAAAGCAAACAAAGTAAATAGGGTGTTCAAGATCAAAGGCCCAACACTAATCAGAAAGCCCTGAAAAAAATTATTCGGCTCTTCATGATCCACATAACCGGCTGTTTTGCCAAATTGAAATAATTTTACCTTATAAATTTTTACTCCGGCTGACAGACAAAATATCACATGTCCAAGCTCGTGCATCATCACCCCCGGAGCGGTAAGCAAATCCCAAAGATAATAGACCCACATATTAAATAGCGATTATCGCCAATAAAATCCACCACAAAAAACTTAAATCATTTTTAAAATATGGCACATCCACTAAACCGTGGATAAAAAATACTACCAAAACAGATAATATTGCTACCCCAAAATATTTTTTTTGTTCAAAAATTTTCCAGGACGCGATGGCGGCCATGATATAAATTGCCCCAAAAAACACCGTCCCGAACAAACCAATCTCTGACCAAAAATTTAAAAAAAGATTGTGCGGATAAATCAACGGTTCGATTTTTTTAAAATCATTTACTGGTTTTTGAATTTTTTTAAAAAATTGACCGATGCCGGCGCCAAAAATAAAATTGTTCAAGTCCTTATTTAAATAATTCCAAGTATATTCCCACAAAATCAACCGATTCTGTCCAGACTGATTTTGAAACAACAGGCTTTGACGAACCGGTGCAAACACCAATACCGATAGACAAATAAATAACAGCACAACAACGGTCAATTTTTTATAGCCCAATAAAAATACTGTCAACAAAAAAGCTACACCCAGAGCTATCAGAGCACCGGCGGAAAAAGAAAACATTAAAGCCAAAATAGCCAACATCAAAATTATCAAATAATACTTCTTTCTTTTGATTTCATTTAATCCATAAACAATGAAAGGTATGACGGGGGCAAGATAAAGACCAACGGCATTGGGCGAAGTGAAAAATGAGGTGACGCGTCCGTGTAAGTCTGATTTTATCAAGCTGGTCAGAATTGGTTCGCCGGTAATTTTTTGCAGTATGGCGACTGCCGAAACACTAATTGTCGATAAAGATAAAAACCAAACTAAATCATTTTTATTCATCTGGGTACGACGAGCTATCAATAAAATGAAAAATAAAACTGGTTCTAAAAAATAAGCTCGCCAAAGCCCTAGTGATTTTATTGGTTGGCTAGAAATAAAAACGCCCAGAATAGAAAAACCCAAAAATACGACAGTTGCCCAACATAGATAATACCTTTCGCCATAAAATTTCTTAATTTCCGTCCAATCATTTTTAGCATACCGCAAAAGCCACACCAAAAATAACGCCCCAAAACTCCATTCCAATAGAGTGGTGGGTAGCGGTCCAATATTGAAGCGAATAAAATAAGACGGCAAAAGTATTATAAAAAAACCGATTGCCGTCTTAAAATTTTTATAAGCTAAAATAGAAAAAAGAATAAAATATAATATGGCAATTGCCAAGACCATATCTAATAACGATAATGATCGGCTTTAAATGGGCCGGCTTGGGCGATGTTCAAATAATCTGCTTGCTCTTTAGTCAATTTGGTGAGTTTTACACCAATTTTTTCCAAATGCAATCTCGCCACTTCTTCATCCAACTCTTTTGGCAAGCGATAAACACCTAGCTCATATCTATTCCTCCATAATTCCAGTTGAGCCAAGGCTTGATTGGTAAAACTATTACTCATCACAAAACTAGGATGACCGGTGGCACAACCCAAATTCATCAAACGACCTTCGGCCAACATATACAATTCTTTTTTGTTGGTAAAAATATATTTATCTACTTGCGGTTTGATGTTCATCTTTTTTACGCCTTTGGCTTTATTTAATTTTTCAATTTGAATTTCATTATCAAAATGGCCGATATTGCATACTATCGCCTGATCTTTCATTCGTTGCATATATTCCAAACGGATAATATCTTTGTTTCCGGTAGCAGTGACATAAATATCGGCCACGCCCAGCGTATCTTCGACCGTTTTAACTTCATACCCTTCCATTGCGGCTTGCAAAGCGCAAATTGGATCTACTTCTGTCACCACCACGCGACAACCCTGTCCGCGTAATGCCTGAGCACAACCCTTGCCCACATCGCCAAAACCACACACTACTGCAATCTTCCCGCCTAGCATCACATCCATGGCACGATTTAAGCCATCGATGATAGAATGGCGACAACCATAGATATTATCAAATTTACTTTTGGTTACCGAATCATTTACATTGATCGCCGGAAACAATAATTTTCCTTCTTTGAAGAGCTGATATAAACGATGTACACCAGTCGTGGTTTCTTCGGAAACGCCTTTTACATTTTTGGCCACTTTAGTCCAACGTTCTTTGTTTTTTTCGTACTCTTTTTTGAGTAATTTTATCATCTCTTTAAAATCTTCTCCCTCTTTAGAATAATTTTTATCTAAAATTTTTGGGCTGCCCTCTACCTCGACACCTTTATGAATCAAAAGAGTGGCGTCACTCCCATCGTCTACGATCAAGTCTGGTCCCATGCCATTTCCAAAATCCAAGGCACGCTCGGTACACCACCAATACTCTTGTAAAGTTTCTCCTTTCCAAGCAAATACCGATGTGCCGTTTTTGGCGACTGCCGCCGCCGCATGATCTTGAGTAGAAAAAATGTTGCATGAAGCCCAGCGCACTTGCGCGCCCAACTCTTTCAAAGTTTCGATGAGCACTGCTGTCTGAATAGTCATATGCAAAGAGCCGGTAATTTTTGCTCCCCTAAGCGGTTTTTTGGCACCGTATTTTTTTCTCACCGCCATTAAACCAGGCATTTCTTTTTGGGCTATTTCTATTTCTTTTCTGCCCCAATCGGCCAGACTAATATCTTTTATTTTATATTCGTGTTTCATAATTTTTATTATTTCCACTCCCTTAAATTTTTGAATTAATTTTAAATGTCTAATTCGGCTTTAAAAGTTTTTTTGTAGCGTTGGCAAAATTCTTCTTTGGTAAATTTGTGTTCTTGGGTGCCATAAGTCTCGATCGCATAACTCGCAGCTACCGCCCCCATTTGCGCACAAGTTTTCCAATCCAGTCCTTTTTCATATCCCACAAAAAAACCAGCGCGATAAGCATCGCCAGCGCCGGTTGGATCATCAAATGAAAGTGGTGGACACACACCGGCTGAAACCGTTTCGCCTTCCGCTGTTTTTATTATTGATCCTCTTTCTCCTAAAGTAGTGATCAAAACTCTGGCATTTTGTAAAATTTCTTCATCGCTCCAGCCGGTACGTTCTTGCAATAATTTTATCTCATAATCATTACCGATCACAAACTCTGATTGACTGATCATTTTTTTCAATTCAATCTCAGAAAAAGCTGTAATTTGTTGACCGGGATCAAAAATTGTTTTTACCCCCATTTCCTTGCATTCTTTCAAATGTTGAGCCATCACTTCCTTGTCGGTGGGAGAAATAATGGCCAAACTAAATTTTTCTTTTATAGTTTCTCGAATTGATTTCTCTTTGGCCAGAGCCAGCGGTCCGCCAAAAAAGGCGATAATCTGATTGTCATCAGCATCGGTGGTAATATAGGCTGAGGCAGTAACTCTTTTTTTATCTGACAAAACATATTTGGTATTGATACCAAAATCTTTCATATACTCCAAATAATCTCGGCCGTCTTTCCCGAGCACTGACAAGAGTAGGGGCTCTGCACCCAACATTTTCATGGTAAACGCAATGTTTCCAGCCGTGCCCCCCCAGCTTCTTTCTAGTTTATCCACCATAAAACAGACATTCAAAATATGCATCTGTTCAGGCATGATATGGTTTTTAAAACTATCAGGAAAATTCATGATGTGGTCATAGACCAAAGAACCGGATACTAAAATTGACATAAATTTTTTTAAGTTTTATCAAGGTCATTTTATCAAAAAAAATTGGGGTTGTCCATGTTTGAAAAATTATTCTATCCTATTGCCTAATTAATTTTTAATCACGTTAATCCTTCATAAATTTTAATATATATGATATTATCATGACAGAAAAGGAGGTAGAGTTAATCACGAAATTATGACTACAAAAAAAACTTTTACTTTGTCTGGGCAAATTTTACCTGGTGCTAATCTGGGCGTCAAAACCGGCGCTCGTACTGCCAATTTAGATGTTGCCTTGGCCAAAGATCTGCCTCGCGGACTTTATTCCTGTACCATACAAATACAACAAAAAACCTATGACGGACTGCTGTATTATGGATATAACTCACTTAGACAAAAAGATTGCTTGGAGGTACACATCTTAAATTTCTCCCAGGACATTTATGGAGAAAAAATACAAATCACCACTAAAAAATTTATTCGACCAGAAATTAAATTCAAAAATATCGCCACGCTTAAAAAACAAATTAAAAACGACATCACTGAAGCTCAAAAATAAACCCCCCGTTTGAAACGGGGGTTTATTTTTATAAAAAATGAGTTACTTCTTTTTCACACCGTAATATTTTTTTATCATTGATCAATCTCAGATGTTTTTTCTCGTGTAATTTGGCAATTCCAGCGCCGTTTATTTTACCATCAGCCGTGTCCGTTTCTCCGACTACCACCCAACGAATTTGTGGTATTTCGTTGATCAAATCAGCGCAAGCTGTGTGCCCGCTACCATTGCGGTAAACACAAGGTTCGAGAGTTGTATAAAGGGCAAATTCACGTTTTTGCCAGTCGGGACAATTAATCTTTAGCATGGATATGGCATCTTGTTCGGCATGAATATTGGAACGCCTAAAACCCCAGGCCACAATTTCAAAATTATCCGCCGAAACAATCAACGCGCCCACTTGGTAACCATTTTTAGAATAATTGGAAAATTGAGCACAATCTTTGGCTAGTTCAAAAAAACGTTCGTCAATCTGTTGCCAAAAAACTTCTTTTAGGGCTCTAGACAAACTCACTTCTACCTTATTTTGATCATTTACAAAAGTATTAAAAAGATACTTGTATTCACGACCGCCAAACTCTTCTTGGTGGTCGCTGTAATTATTTTTATTGTTAATACAATAGATTCCACCGATCTGTGTGCCAGATAAAGTTTGCATAGCTTCAATCATGGCACTCATTGTGCCGCCAGTAGAAATCATACAGTCTACCAAAGCCACTTTTTTGCCTTCAATCACCCGTGACAAATACATCGGCCGATTATAATAACCGGTTTGTTGAACAAATTCTATACACGGCAAATTATAATGAAATGGTTTGGCAATGACAAGCGGCAAACCGAGCTCGGCCGCCACAAAGGAAGCGACCGGAATGCCGTCAGATTCGACAGTCACTATCACTTCCACATCTTTCGCAATAAACCTGGCTAAATATTTACCCAAACTATAATAAAGAGAATAGTCTACTAAACTAAAGCCTTTAAATGGATAAACAAAATATTTATATTCAGATACTGTTCCGCCTAAGTCTTTTACAGTATAGACTGGGGCTTCTTCGAAGACTTTTATTATTTTATCCAAAGCGGATTTTTCCTGTGCGATATCTAACGACAATCTATTTAGACCCTGCTCCAAATCAAGCATCTGCTTTTCCATCATAAAAAATAATTTAAAAGACCAGACTCACTTTATCACAAAAAACAATGAACTAGAAGTGGAAAACCCCGCTGACATTGACAAAAGCCTAAAAAACTGGTAATATAACAGCGCTCTCAAATTTAATAGATACTTCTAACAAACTATGCCTAATAAACAAAATGCGAAAAAAGCTTTACGCCAAGCTATAAAACGCGCCGCTTTGAACAAATCTCGCAAAGACGCTTTCAAAAAAGCCGTCAAAGCCACGGCCAAAGCTCAGACTTTAGAAGAGGCCAAAAAACTAGTGATAACTGCCCAAAAAGCTTTAGATAAAGCCGCCAAACACGGCACTATCAAAAAAAATACCGCGGCCCGCAAACTATCTCGTCTGATGAAAAAAGTAAACCAACTTGCGAAAAAATAAACAAATAAGATATAATAATCCCGACCAATCCGTCGGGATTTTTTATTAAATAACACATATAATATGATGGTGAGAAGAGGCGAAAGCGGACAAATTCCTTATAAAGACCACGATACTGGCCCGCTGCCAGCAGAAGTGCAAATTGAAGTGATTTATCAAAAATATTTATACGAAGAGCAGAAACGTTTGGCCCGTGAATTTGTAACACAAAATCTAGGGGAACAGGCCACGCCAGAGGAAATACAAAAAGCCATCGACGACATGACAACTGATGAAAAGGAAGAAATCAGAAAAAATACAGAAAAATTCTTTGGTGATATTCTAAGAAAAAAATCATCCTTGGTTTACGAAAATGACTTATTGAAACAGCAGGCCGACGTCAACCCGTTAACTGGATTAAACAACCGCGCGGCCGCGGCCAAAATTTTTGAACAGCTTAGAGAAATGGAGCCGGAAAATTCCGGCTATGGATCATTGGTAGTAGTGCGGATGGATTTAGATGGTTTTAAAGGTATCAACGATCAGCTTGGGCACGCGGCCGGCGACCAGACACTAATCCAAGTGGCCAACAAACTCAAAGAGGCTCTTTCCAAACTGCGCCCCACTGATTTAGCTATCCATTTCTCTGGAGATGAATTTGGGTTGATACTTACAGATGTTAAACCCGGCAAAAATAAAGACGGTAAGAAAAAAACTTTAGAGGAAACTATTGAACAAATTTTGACACGCGTTATCGCTGATATTGAAGCTATTCAATTACCAAATAATATACCGCTCACAGCTAGTGCTGGTTTCAAAATTGTAAAACCAGATGAAAATGGTGATTTTCAATCATTTGACGCGCAAGCCGACCAAGCGGCCGGCTATTCTAAAAATATTAAGTTCGTACCCGGTTTTAAAAGCGGACAAAAACGCATTGCTAATTTTGGTGAACCTAAAAAAACTTTCTTGGAGAAAAGAAAAGTTTCTAAAGATCAACTCGAAGAGAGCCAATTATTGACTCAGTTTGAACGAATTGTCACCGATCACTTCCCCGATGGAGTTCCAAGTGCGGTTGGAGAAGTAATATCTGGTGCAGTAAAAGTTATTTTAAGCGCGAAAAAACTCACCAGACGACCAACTAATCAATAAATCAAGCATCAATCCCAAATCCGCCTGTCCAGTCTTAGCTTTAATGTCCATATCAAGCAGTTGATCATAAATATTGATCAGCTGTTTTTTGGTATAACGTTTTACCAAAGACATGTTTTTCTTCACTACAAAAGGATGCAAGCTCAGTTGTTTGGCCATAAAATCACTGGTCACATTATCTTGTTGCTCAAACACACTGCGCATCATAAGTAGTATCCGAAACTGCCAAACCACCAAACCAAAAATTTTAAAATCGTCTTCACCGAGCCGACGTTGTTCTTCCAATAGTTTGTAGGCTTGTTTTCTGTTATCCAAAACCACCGCTTCTACCATATTAAAAATATTATCATCAATCTTTTCTTCCAAAAACACATTGACGTCAGCCAAACCTATCTCTCTATCTGGTGCATAAGCTGAGAGCTGATCAAGCAAAGAATTCAAAAACCACATATCGAAGCCGGCGTTTTGGACAAGATATGACACAGCTTGATTGGAAATTTTAGCATTACGTTTTTTAATTTCTAGAATTATCCAGTTAGATAGTTGTGAACCGACCAATAAAGAAAATTCTTGAGTGTATTTCTCTTTTTTCAAAATCGTTTCTAATTCTTTTATTTCCTTTACTTTGCCCAACCCCTCACCTTGCCAAAAAATCACTACGTTGCTCTCTGGAGTGGTTTTGTTTTTTATTCTGGTGATCAACTCTGCCAGCAATTCTTTATCTGAACTAGACAAAATATTTTCTACCACAATTAGGCGTTTTTGCGCCAAAAATGGCACCGACAACACCTCGGTTAAAATTCTACCCGGCTCGGATTTTTTACCATCGACAAAAACCAGGTTGTATCCTTGCGGATCGCGGGCTTGTTTGAATTTTTCTACCTGTTCTTTCAGATAAAGACGACTGCGAAAAGCATCTTCGCCGTATATATATATCACCATAAATCTATTTCATCTCACCCCAGCTGTGTCCAATATTTACCTCCACTTTAACTGGCACTCTGAGTTTCACCACATTTTCCATTACTTCTTTCACTATTTCCCCCACCTTTTTTTCTTGTCCTTTTTTCACTTCAAACACCAATTCGTCGTGCACTTGCAAAATCATTTTAGCTGAAAAATTTTTCAGTTTGGATTGCATCTCGATCATTGCCATTTTTATCAGATCGGCGGCCGTACCCTGGATAGGATGATTTATCGCCATGCGTTCGGCCGCACTACGCAACTGAAAATTTTGTGAATTTAATTCCGGAATATAGCGGCGCCGACCAAACAAGGTCTCGCAATAACCTTCTTTTTTAGTAAATTCCAGAGTTTGATCAATATATTTTTTTACTCCACTAAATTGTTCAAAATATTTTTTAATAAAATCTTTTGCTTGCCAGTGTGGTATTTCCGCCCGCCAACTTAAACCATAGGTTCCCATTCCATAAAGCACGCCGAAATTTATTTCTTTGGCGGCGCGGCGCATTTCTTTGGTGACTTTATCGAGCGACACACCATTGATGACCGCGGCGGTGGCTTTGTGAATATCCTCATCTTTTTCAAAAATCTCCATCATTTTTTTATCCTGAGCCATCGAGGCCACGACGCGCAGTTCGATTTGAGAATAATCAGCACTCACTAATATATTTCCTTTTTCGGATACAAAGGCTTTGCGCACCTCTCTACCCAATTCGGTCCGAATAGGAATGTTTTGTAAATTTGGATCAGAGCTGGACAGACGACCGGTCGCTGTCACCGCTTGATTAAAACTAGTATGAATACGGCCGGTTTTTTTATTGATCAGAGTTGGCAAAACATCAACATAAGTATTTTGTAGTTTACTCAACTCGCGATAAATTTCTATCTCATCAACAATCGGATGTAGTCCGCGCATTTTTTCAAGCTGTTCGGCCGAAGTCGACAAACCGGTCTTGCCTTTTTTAATTCCCTCGACTGGAATGTTCAATTTTTCAAATAATACTTCCCGCAGTTGCAAAGGTGACGAAATATTAAATTCCATACCAGCCAAATCAAAAATCTTTTTAGAAACTTTTTTAATGTTTTCATTCACTTCAATAGACAATTTTTTGAGCATTTCCAAATCCACCGCTATTCCGTTGAGTTCCATTTGAGCCAAAACTAGTGTCAATGGCATTTCCATTTTTTTAAACAAACCCAAGTCGTCTGTTGTTTCCAAGTCTTTCTTCAATTTGTCCACTGTTTTCAAAAGCAAATATAATTCCTGGGCTATGGCCCTAGAATCGATGCCAAATAAACTTTCTTGCCCACTGCCGATTTTTAATTCTTTGCCCAAAACTTTCAACACCACACTAGCAATATCATGAGCCCGGCTACCGGGGTTGAGTAGATAAGAACCAATCATTACATCAAACAAAGAATTTTTAATTTCAATTCTTTGCAAATATAGAGCTTTGATTAATTGTTTGAGATCGTGACCAACAAGTTCAATTTTTTCGTTAGAAAAAATTGGTAAAAAACCTGCTAATAAACTATTTTTTATAAAACAACCTTCTTCTTCCACTACCACCACCAAGCCAAGTAAATCGCTGGTCAAAATATCCTTACCATTAATGACCGCGCGCACCGCCAACTGACCGCTATTTTTGATCTGTTCCAATAAGATTTTTATTTCATCTTTATTTTCTATTTCCTTAAACTTTATGTCGGTAATTTTTTTGTTCTTGATCGATTTTAATGTATCCTCTTCCTCGCTTGCATCAAAACCGGGTATTCTTTTGAGCAAAGAAACAAACTCGAATTTTTGAAATACTCTCACGATCTTGTCGCGTTCAAATTCGCTCACCACACAATCGTTTAATTTAAAATTCAAATCCGGCACCGCACAATCTATGGTCGCCAGTTCACGGCTCATTTGAGCATTGTCTTCTCCATCTATCAATTTATGTAAAACAGACGAGCTAAACAGTTCGCTTTTCTTTTTATCTTTTTCTTTAGATACCGCTTTATATATTTCTTCCAAATTGCCAAATTTCAAAATCAACTCCGTAGCAATCTTTTCACCAATACCGGGAACACCGGGAATATTATCCGAGGTGTCTCCGCGCAGCGCTTTATAATCCACGACCAGCTCTGGACCAAATCCAAAACGCTTTTCCACTTCATTTGGATCATAAACCACAATATCACTCATACCTTTACGCAAAGTATAGACTTTTATTTTTTCATCCACGAGTTGCAAAGCATCCATGTCGCCAGTTACTACATATATTTCATCGATTTCGTGAGAAGCTTTTTTCACTATTGTGCCAATTACATCATCCGCTTCATAACCTTTTTTTTCATAAACCGGTATATCAAAGGCCGCCACCACTTCGTGTACTAGTGGAATTTGGTCATATAATTCTTGGTCCGCTTTCACTCTGGTGGCTTTATATTTTTCAAATTTTTCATGACGAAAAGTACCACCGGCCACATCAAAACTCACACACAAATGAGTAGGCCTTAAATCTTTCCATACTTTCAATAGCATCGAGGTAAAACCATAAACAGCATTCACCATTTTGCCATCTTTGGTATTCATCGGCGGCAAGGCATGATAAGCACGATGAATGATCGCATTACCATCAATGATTACAAATTTTGTCATAAAAAATATTAGTGCTGATATTTTACCTTTAAAATCATTTTTGGGCAACAAAAATCCCCGACCAGCGAGGATTTTAGAGGTACCGGTGGGAATTGCACCCACGCATAGGGGTTTTGCAGACCCCGGCCTTACTGCTTGGCGACGGTACCAAATGATAATTGAAAGATTACCACTTTTACTTATTAAAATCAAGTAGAGAACTTAATTTATTTGAGACTATCTTACATACCCCAGCGGATTGACGCGTACCCCATTTTTTATTATTTCAAAATGCACATGAATACCGGTGCGACCACGAACTTTTCCGGTGTTGCCCATCAAGGCAATTGTTTGACCAGTTTCTACATATTCACCGGGTGATACCAATAGACGAGAATGATGGCCATATAAAGTTTTTATACCATTGCCATGATCAATTATTACATAACAGCCATAGCCGCTATTCCAACCACACTGCGCTTTTTCTACTGTACCAGCCTTAGCCGCATAAGTTGGAGTCTCAAAAGGACCGGCGATATCGATAGCATGATGTGTCCAACCAAAATATTGGGTAATCATGTGGGCGCCCGATGGCCAAACAAAACCAGCGGCTCCAGGTGATTGCACCGAGGATGGAGGGCGAATAACATTGCTATAATTGGTTTGTTCAGTTATATATCCTTTTTTAGTCTGTACAGTCTTTACCGGTGCCCTCAATTCTGGCTTAATACCACCTGGAATCATAATTTTTTCGCCAATACGCAAATCTTCCCCGGTCTCATCCAAATTATTGAATTTCACTATTTCATCAGTTTTAGCACCATATAATTTGGCGATCCTCAACAAAGTATCACCTTTACGCACGGTGTGCATTACACCGCTCGCCGGAGGAATCAATAATTTCTGTCCTAATTTTAATTTAGATTTGGTAGTCAATCCATTTTCCCACAAAATTGTGGCCACATTTACACCAAAACGATTGGCAATCGCATTCAAAGAGTCACCTGATACCACTATATATTCAATAGATTGTTTACGTCCCGAGCCACTTTTACTAACACTACCGGTCATTACGTGTGGCTTATTTATAACCATACCACCAGCAAAAATTCCGGCTAAATCCTGATCATAAATTATTGTTTGATCATAATTTGCCACATTTTCAGCGCTTATCACCCCCGCTCGCCAATTGTAGGCTGGCACCACACCGCTTTCAGAAGGTTCAACCAAAACCTCTTCTAAATTATAATCCGCATCTTGAGCAAACATCCTAAAAGCTAAAGTTTTTTGTCCTGGCAAAAAAACACTTTTTTGACTAAACAACTTAGTCTGAGGAATAGCCACCAAAAATAATAATACAAAAATAGTTGGTTGCACCAAGTCTCTAGCCACAAAACCCGAACTGCTTCCTAAGCCAATTTTTTTAAAATAAAAATTAATTCGATAACCTACATAACCAAAAAATCGATATATACGACCGGAAATGATTGACAAAACAAAAAAGATTCCTGACCCTATCCACCAGAAGAATCGCTTGGCATAAACCAAAAACCGCAAAAATTTTAACAAAAGGTTATATTTCATACCTTGACGATTTGGCTATTTTATCATAAGATATGGCTCAAGGCAACCTTGCGACCAATCATCGTTGTCTCTTAATTTATCTTTTAATCTTAATCTTTAACACTTATGATTATAGTGTTAGGCGGAATTTTACCGGCACTTATCGCCGTGGCTTACGGTGCGGTGCTTATTCGCTGGGTACTAAAACAACCAGCCGGCGACGATCGTATGCAAGCTATCGCGCGTGCAATCCAAGATGGGGCCAAAGCCTATCTTTCTCGTCAATATAAAACTATTGCTTATGTGGCCATAGTAGTATTTATCTTACTAGGTATTTTCATCGATTGGATTACTGCTTTTGGTTTTGTAGTGGGAGCAGTGTTTTCTGGTTTAGCAGGTACCATTGGTATGTTGATCTCAGTTAAAGCCAATGTACGCACAGCTGAAGCTGCTAAAAAGGGTTTTAAGCCAGCTTTGGATACGGCTGTCAAAGGTGGATCAGTTACTGGTTTGTTGGTCTCTGGACTTGGCTTGCTCGGTGTATCTGGTTTTTATTATCTCACTCGTGATCTTGGCGCTTTGATTGGTCTTGGTTTTGGTGGCAGTTTGATTTCTGTCTTTGCTCGTATTGGGGGCGGTATTTTTACTAAAGCCGCCGACGTAGGCGCTGATCTGGTCGGAAAAGTAGAAAAAGGAATCCCGGAAGACGATCCACGCAATCCAGCTGTAATTGCTGATAATGTTGGTGATAATGTTGGTGATTGTGCTGGAATGGCCGCTGATCTTTTTGAAACTTATGCCATCACCACTATTGCCGCAATGGTTTTAGGCGGACTACTTTTCCCAAGCAATGAAAAAGTGGCGGTATACCCATTGGTGCTCGGTGGTATTTCTATAATTGCTTCAATTTTAGGAACTTTCTTTATCCGTTTGGGAGAAGATAAAAATGTAATGAAAGCTTTGTACAAAGGCTTAATCGCCGCTGGGGTAATCGCACTTGTTGCTTTTTACCCAGCAACCAAATGGTTAATGTCTGGTCTTTCTTTTAGTATCAATAACATATTTTTAACCTCAATAATCGGTCTGGTTTTGACTGCTTTAATGGTGGCCTTAACCGATTATTATACTTCTACCAAATTTTCCCCGGTCCAGCATATTGCTAAAGCCAGCACTACAGGCCACGGTACAAATGTCATTGCTGGTTTGGCTGTATCTATGAAATCTACTGCTCTACCGGTACTTTTGATTATGGCCGCCATGATGGGCTCTTATTATCTAGCTGGTTTGTATGGTGTCGCTATTGCGGCCGTGAGTATGTTGTCTTTAACCGGCATAGTCGTAACTATTGATGCGTTTGGTCCAATTACTGATAACGCGGGCGGTATTGCAGAAATGTCTGAACTTTCTGAAGATGTACGCAACGTCACCGATCCGCTTGATGCGGTTGGTAATACTACCAAAGCGGTGACTAAAGGCTATGCGATTGCTTCGGCCGGTCTGGCTTCATTGGTTTTATTTGCTGACTTCACCCACAAACTTCCTGAATCGTATAAATTCTTGATAAATGATCCTAAGGTTTTAGTGGGTTTGTTTGTCGGTGGTTTGTTGCCATATTTGTTTGGTGCGATGTTAATGGAATCAGTTGGTAAAGTGGCTGGACAAGTAGTGGAAGAAGTGCGTCGACAGTTCCGTGAAATTACTGGCATTATGGAAGGATCGGCCAAACCGGATTATGGCAAAGCCGTGGACATAGTAACCAAAGGAGCAATCGGTCAAATGATTGTGCCATCTATAATACCGGTGGTAGTGCCAATTTTAGTTGGTTATTTCCTAGGTATCGAAGCTTTGGGTGGTTTGTTGGTTGGAACTATTGTCACTGGTATTTTTGTGGCTATTTCTATGACTACTGGTGGCGCCGCTTGGGATAACGCCAAAAAATATATTGAACTTGGTAATTATGGTGGCAAAGGATCTTTTGCCCACCAAGCCGCTGTCACTGGTGATACGGTTGGCGATCCTTATAAAGATACCGCTGGCCCATCTATCAATCCAATGATTAAAGTGGCCAATATCGTAGCTTTATTGATTGTTGGGTTATTGTTGAAATAAATTTTATTTCCCAACTAATTAAGAGTGATTCAAAAAAACATCCCGGCTAATCGGGATGTTTTTTCTTCCAATAATTACATACTAAATTTAACCATTGGAAGTGTCCGGCTGTGCACGCAACCGAATTCACTCCTTCGTTTTTATCCTCCCAAATAAAAACGTTTTTAATTTTTCTCCGTGCAGAGAAATGTCCGTTAGTGCCAGACAGCCATGGTGAGCCCGGTCACTACCAGCCAACCCAGCTTGTTGTGGTCTGAGTGCTCCCACCCCAACGGCGCCACCAGAAAGATGTTGAGATGGTGAGGAACCAGAGACACCTCGACAGCCGGGCCCGCACCCAGAAACCAGACCGTGTCTTTTTTCACCTCAAACTCCGCCGATGCCTCCAAGCCGAGCCAGAAGCGAGGCGTAACACGATGCATGGTTCCAACTCCCACACCACCACCAGGATGAGGGATGCCTACCCAGACACTGGTATGCATCTCCAAGCCATCCTTGTTGAGTGGATGCAGATAATAGAGACCAACACCGCCAGACAGATGGTTGTTGACCTGCCCCAGAACTCCGAGCTCCCGCTGAGAAGAGTGTTGAACGATCGATTCCTGCGCCCAGGCCACCGTTTGACAGTGGATACCGAGCATAAAGCCCAAAACCATTTTCGCCGTTCGCAACCGCATGCTTTTCTCCAAACCGACCCTCGGTTTGGGCAATATTTTATCAACAAAATCACACATGTCAAGGTGTCACACCTTGACAAAAAGTAAAATCGTTTACTTTATTTTTTTATCTTCTGTGATTGACTTTTTTAGCCAAATAAGATAATATCCCTTCGTATTTTTAATCTGTAAATATGCAACAGACTCTCAAAAAACTAGAAAAATCCCAAATAGAATTAGTAGTGACTGTCACTCCTGCTGATTACGAAAAAGATATGCAGGCGGCGGCTACTCGCCTTTCCGAACGAGCCGCTATTCATGGTTTTCGTCCAGGAAAAGCTCCTTATGAAATCGTAAAACAAAACCTAGGTGAGATTAAAATTTTGGAAGAAGCCCTACAGTCTATCGTAGAAAAAAATTATCATGCCGCGATATTGGCTGAAAAAATTGATACTATCGGCATGCCGGAAATTACTATTGAAAAAATGGCCCCAGGTAATGATTTTGTCTTCAAAGCGGTAGCCGCACTTTTACCAAAAGTAAAATTGGCCGATCTGTCTGTTATCAAAGTAGATAAAAAAGACATCAAAGTAGATGAGGCTCAAATCAATGATGTTTTAGAAAACTTACGCAAAATGCAGGCCAAAGAGGTGGTCAAGGCCGGTGTCGCTGGAAAAGAAGACAAAATAGTGGTGGCTATGAATATGACCAAAGACAAAGTGCCGGTAGAAGGAGGACAGACCCCACAACACCAAGTGTATTTATCCGAAGAACATTATATTCCTGGTTTTGCTCAACAACTAGTCGGTCTCAAAAAAGATGATATAAAAGAATTTACACTCAAATTTCCAGAAGAACACTATCAGAAACATTTGGCTGGAAAGACTATCGATTTTCACATCAAAGTAAACGAAGTATATTCTATCGAGTATCCAGAAATTAACGATGAATTGGCTACCAAACTAGGACAACCAAGTTTGATCGCCCTCAAAGAATTATTGCAGACCAATTTATCCAAAGAAGCGGAAAACAAAGAGGCTCAACGATTGGAAATTGAAATCCTGGAAAAAACTGTGGCAGGCTCTGAATTTGATGAGATCCCAGATGTGCTCATTAATGCTGAAAAACAAAAAATGTTTCATGAACTAAAGGGTAGTTTAGAACAACAAGGTATCTCTTTTGAAAAATATCTAAAAGATATTAAAAAAACTGAGGAAGAGATTGGTAACGATTTCTCTGAACGCGCTCTGATGCGAGTAAAGGCCGCCCTGGTTTCTCGCCAAGTGGCCAAAGAAAATAATATTCAGGTAGAACAAGATGAGTTAGATAAAGAGGTAGAAAACATTAAGGCCACCTACCAAAATGATCCCAAAGTAATTGAGGCTTTAAAACGCCGCGATGTGCTCGACACGCTAGCGGCTACTATCCAAAATAGAAAAGTGGTCGCTTTCCTCACCGAGAAAGTAGTAAAATAAAACACTATAAAACATCCCGACTGAGTTGGGATGTTTTATTTTAAAAAATAAATAGGGTATAATTTATTTATCCAGCTACAATCAATTAATAAATTTATATGTATTTTGGCGCTCATGTTTCTATTGCCGGCGGGCTTATCAACGCCCCTAAAAATGCGGCCGAGATTGGTTGTGAAGTTTTTCAAATTTTTACTCGCTCCCCGCGCGGCGGTCACGTCAACCCTATCACCAAACAAACAGCTGATGAATTTAAACGCCTGTGCAAAGAATATAACCAAAAAGAATGGGTGGTACACACTCCGTATTTTATTAATTTTGCCAGCTCCAACCCGCGCATTAGCTATGGTTCTATTGCTGTGGTGAGAGAAGAATTAGAGCGCGCCTCACAAATCGGAGCCGCCTTTGTCATGACCCATCTAGGTAGCTACAAAGACCTCGGTGAACAAAAAGGATTTGTCCAGTTAATAAGCGGTCTAGAAAAAATCCTCAAGGACTACACAGGGACATCGCAATTTTTGATAGAAATTTCAGCTGGTGCCAGTGGTAATATCGGTAGTACCTTTGAAGAGCTTTCTCAATTGGTTCATCACCCAAAATTAAAAAAATATAATGTTGGTATTTGCTATGATACTCAACATGGATTCTCCGCTGGCTACGATATTCGCACTTCAAAAACACTGGACCAAACTCTAAAAAAATTTGATGATCTTGTCGGTTTGGAAAAATTAAAAATATTTCATTGTAATGACAGTAAGATTGAACTGAGCGGACACAAAGATCGCCACGATCATATCGGCGACGGCCTGATTGGTCGTGCTGGTTTCGAGGCGATGATAAAAAATAAAAAGCTCAAAAACATAAATTATTATTTAGAAACAGAACATGATAAGGTGGTCCAAGATTTAAATATTTTAAAGGATATTAGAGGATAAAAAATTTATGAAAATAAAAATCCGCGTACTGCCGAGATCTTCGAAAAATGAAGTGGTTGGAAAAATGGCCGACGGCACCCTAAAAATAAAATTAACCGCCCCGCCAGTAGACGGTAAGGCCAACGACGCTCTAATAAAATTGTTGTCTGAATATTTCAACCAACCAAAAAATAAAATAAAAATAGTCGCGGGTGCGACTAGTAAAAATAAAGTTGTAGAATTGTTGGATTAAAAATGTTTGTTTTATTTCGCTTCGAACGAAACAAACATTTTATGGTAGATCAACCCCTCCAGAATTCCAAGGATTACACCGCAAAATTCTCCACACGGTTTTGGGAACACCGACTACCAGGCCGTGTTTTTGAATACTTTGCTTTCCGTATTCACTACAACTTGGAAAAAACCGGCAATATCCGTGAGGGAAAAAATGTTTAAAGGGCCCATGATCGGGAGAAACGGTCTTTTGATATACCCAAATTAAAAAAACAACCAGCCAACGTGGTAATATAATTATCTTTTTTATCTGTGTTAAGATATTTTTCAGCACAAAAAATTTTAAAATTATTTCTGAGCGGGTTATGAAACCCGCTGGTTTCATCCCTGAGGCATCACAGCCGAGGAAAGCGAAGAAATCATTTTAAAACTTTTGCCTGCTGTAATAATAATCCAACTTCTTCGCTAATTTCAGCAAAATTTTTTTCTTTAATATTTGGCTTAGCCACAAAAAAAAGATAGAAACCATCTTTAATACGATTGTCTTGCATAGACAGCCGCAAGGCTTCTCTAATCTGCCGCTTGAGACGATTGCGCACTACTGCGTTTTTAGACACTTTTAATCCAATGTTTATGGCTAACTTAAGCTGTTTAACAAATTTTTCCGGATCTTCTTTTTTGGGAAAATAAGCAGTATTTTTGGCTAAATCCAGCACCTTTAAACTCAAAAATTGATTATTTACCCAAAAACCACGGTTTAACACCAAACTAAAGTCACGAACTTTGGTTAGATGATTTTCTTTTTTGTACATACTTCAATTATAACAAAGAAAAACCCTCGATTCAATCGAGGGTTTTGGTTTATCTTGGTTTTCTAAGTAATTTGCCTGATTTCTCATCAGATACAGTCAGTTTTTTACGCCCCTTAGCACGACGTCTAGAGAGTACGGTGCGACCATTCTTAGTGGCCATTCTTTCTAGGAACCCATGAGCTTTGGCGCGGTGTTTTTTACTTGGTTGATAAGTTCTTTTGGTTGCCATACCATTATATTTAATGTATTATGCTGAATATATTACCATATTAACGTGTTTTAGTCAACTATCCACAGAATCCACAGTTTATCCACACGCTTTGCACATTTTACTTAATTTCAAGGTTTGTGGTAAAAAAATTTTGTGCTAAAATGACATAAAAGTTTTAAAAAATACTTATGACAAATAACGAAATTTGGCAGGCTGTGCTTGCCGAGCTTGAATTGGCTATCTCTAAAGCAAATTTTAATACCTGGTTTAAAAACACCGGTATAGTTTCATTCAACGACGGCCAGGTTGTTCTATGTGTACCAAACACTTTTAACCAGGCTTGGATAGAAAAAAAACACCACCACCAAATTATTCAGTCTTTGGAGAGAATCACAGCGCTTCCGATTAGAAAACTAGAATACAAGATTGAAAATATCAAAAATGTCTCTGAACAGACCATTAACACCTCTCTCCTGCCTCAGACCGCCCCAGATCCAGAAAAAAACACTTTTCAGCCACCTTCTTTACCTACAACACCGCCTGTCAATCATGGTTTTTCAATTAATGCCAAGTATACTTTTGATAGTTTTGTGGTAGGCAAAGGCTCAGAATTGGCCTTTACAGCCGCGAAAGCCGTCGCTGATCGCCCTGGTGAAGCTTACAACCCGCTTTTTATCTATGGTGGTGTGGGTTTGGGAAAAACCCACTTATTACAAGCTGTAGGAAACGAACTTCTGCGCAAAAACCCCCAAACCAACATACTTTATGTTAGCGCAGAAAAATTTACCAATGATTTTATCACTTCGTTAAGAAGTGGTGGCGCAAGAGATTTTCAAAATCGCTACCGTACGATTGACGCTCTACTTATCGACGATATTCAATTTATCGCCGGCAAAGATGCTAGCCAAGAATCTTTTTTTCACACCTTCAACGAACTCCATCAAGCCAACAAACAAGTTATCCTGACCTCAGACCGCCCGCCCAAGGCCATTCCGGCTTTGGAAGATCGTCTTAAATCGCGTTTTGAGTGGGGAATGATCGTAGATGTGTCTGCCCCTGATTTTGAAACCAGGGTGGCAATTTTGGGCAAAAAATGCCAGGAAAAAAACTTCTTTTTAGACGAAAAAACCTTAAGCGCGGTTGCTACTATTGTTCAGAGCAACATTCGAGAGCTAGAAGGAGCTTTAAATAAAATCATCGCTTTTCATCAACTAAAAAACATTGAACCAACCACAGAATCTGTAAAAAACATCCTCTCTAGCTTTGATTCTTCATCGGCCAGACGATCAGTTACTTCCCAACAACTTATTGAAACGGTTTGTTCTTTCTTTAGTGTCACGACCGAAAATGTCTGTGGCAAAAGCCGCGAGAAGAAACTCTCTTACCCCCGTCAAATTATTATGTATTTATTGCGCAACGATCTAAAAATGTCCTTTCCTTCAATCGGAGACGAACTCGGCGGTCGCGACCATACCACCGCTATGCACGCCAACGAAAAGATTATTAAGGACGCTGAAAACGATCTCAAGTTAAAACAAGAACTAGAACTAATTAGACAAAGGCTGTATATAAATAATATCTAAAAATAATTTTGTTTTTTATCTTAACCATGTGAATTTGTTGTTAATAAACTGTGAACACCAAAAGAACAAACTAGCCACTTATCAACATCAAAAAAATATTTTAAAAAATAAAAAATTTTTCACACAGTTTTCCACCTATTTATAAAAACTTTATCAACATTATTTTTAGCTAAAATAAAAGAAAAAACAAACTTATTAACTCTTTCCACAGCCTTATTAATACTATTACATTTATATATATATATATATCCAATATGAAAATAACGTGCACTAAAGAAAACCTTTCCAAGGCACTATCTATAGTAGGAGGTATAGCCAACAAAAATGTTAATTTGCCAATACTAGGAAATGTTTTAATAAAAGCCGACGATCAAAAAACCGAACTAGTTTCTACTAATCTTGAACTAGCTATAATTGTGCATATTAGATCAAAAGTGGATAAACCGGGGTCTTTTACAGTTCCGTCCAGAACTTTAAGTGAATTTGTGAATCTCTTGTCTGACGAAAAGGTTGAAATGGAGCTAAAAGACAACGAGCTGGTTATAACTTGTGGCAGGTCATCAACTAAAATAAAAGGAACAACGGCCGAAGAGTTTCCGGTAATACCTTCAGTAAGCAACGGAAGCGGCTTTTTGTTTTTGGCTCAGGATATGAAAAGCGGGCTAAGTCAAACCATATCATCTTTGGCCAAGTCTGAAATAAGACCAGAGTTGTCCGGTATGTATTTTGGTTTTAATACTGCCTATTATAAAGGACTTATTTTAGCCGCCACCGACAGCTATCGTTTGGCTGAAAAAAAGATTAAAATTCAACAGGGTGAAAAAGAGTTTAAAATCATAGTTCCGGGACGCACCGCCCAAGAAATTGTACATATCCTGTCTTTGGCTGAGTCAGAGGAAAAAGAAAAAAATGTTAGGGTCTTGGTTGGTGAAAATCAGATTGCCCTACACTATGGAAATGTGCAGATGGTTTCTCGTTTGGTAGAAGGAAATTATCCGGACTATGCTCAAATAATCCCTAAAGAATTTAAAACAGTAGCTACGTTTGAGGTTGAAAAAATTACCAAAGAGATTAAGATGGCCAGTTTGTTTGCGGCAGTTGGAGTTAATGCTATTTCGTGCATAATAGACAACAAAGAAGGGTTAATAAAACTTTCTTCTACTTCGTCTCAAACTGGGGAGTATAGTTCGGAAATACAGTCTGAGGTTGAGGGTGGAGAGAATTCGATTATGTTAAACTATCGCTATGTTTTGGACGGTTTGAACAACATTAGATCAGAAATGGCTCTGTTGAAAGTAGTGAATGCGGAAAGTCCGTGTTTGTTTGTTCCTAAGAACGACGAAACCTTTCTTTATATAGTGATGCCTATAAGACAGTAAAAACATTTTAAACAAAACCCCCTCAGTTTAGTGAGGGGGTTTTGTTTATTTGATCTCTACGGTGATGTTTTGTTCGATGGTGTGTTGGTTGGTGTCAATTAAGGTGCCTTTGAGTATAAAATTTCCTGGACCAGGAAAAGTTTTCCAGATAAACTCCAATAAACCCTCGTTGTTTAGAGAATCCTCTTTATGGTTGAAATCAAAAATATTTTTAATTTTGCCATCAGGATTTATAAGTTGTATTTTTATATTTTTGACACTATCCCATCGGACAGGTTTGATTTGAGTGGTTTTTGGAAAATCAGCTTTTGTTAGTTTTAGGCCGTTAGTGTCTATCCAAGAGAAAGTTGGTGGGTCAAATTCGGAATTAACAAAGAAAACTATCTGTGCTTGCCCGGTATTTCCTTGGTCATCTATAGCCGAAACACCCAACACATGTTGGTTGATAAAAAGTTTGTCGAAAGTGAATGAAAAATCAAAAGGAAATTGTTCACTCGAACCAACCGATTCCCCGTCTATAGAATAAAACACCTGTTTTATGCCTCTGGGTGCAGAAGCTTTTATCCTGATGTTTATTTCTCGGCCACTAATTGTTTCGTTATTGTTGGGTGAAATTATTTCGATTTGTGGAGATAGTTCTGATTTATAAACAGAGTTATCATATTCGGTTGGCGGCTCTTCTAGGGAAAGCTCTTTTCCACTGTTGTTTTGTCTTTGTATCCATTCACGTAAAGATGTTTCCCAGTTTTCATATTGGGGATCTTCGTACGGATTGGTCGGAACTGGACCGCGCGGGTCATCTTTGTTTACATAATGTAATATGTCGTGTGGTGGTAGAAAGGTTTTTTCTAAAGTGATGGCTGGTGGTGTGGAAGAACTAGCGATGTTTCCGTTTGTTTTGTTTATTCTTAATTTTATTCCATTGTCAGCACCGCGTAAAACCGGTTTGGTGGCAGTGTTGGTTGGTGGTTCAGGAAAGGTTTCTGGTGGGGTGTCTTTGGTGGCGGCCTTCATAAATTGATTCCAAATCAAACCAGCCAAAGTGTTTCCACCACCTTTCATGGTAGATGGTCTGGTGTTTCCCACCCACACACCTGTCGCCAATGACGGAGTGTAACCCATGGTCCAAGCATCTTTATAATCATTGGTGGTACCGGTTTTGGCCGCTACCGGCCTATCTGGTAAGGTAAGTGATCCGTTTCGTCCAAACATATAGGCACGAGCACTGTCGTCAGATAGTACGTTGGAAATTGTGGCGGAAAACTCTGGTTTGACTGCTTCTTCACCAGGTAATTCTTTCCATTCTGCTAGTACCGACCCTTTATCATCGGTGACTTTTAAAATACTGACTGGTTGGTGATATAATCCATTATTAGCCAAAGTGGCATAAGCGTTGGTGTGTTCTAAGAGGTTTACCTCAGACCCTCCCAACACCAAACTCAACCCGGCATCGTCGCTTAAGGTGGTGTAACCAAAGCGTTTGGCAAAATCAATGGTGTTTTTTGTGCCAACCAAATACAAAGTTTTTACAGCTGGTATATTTAATGAACCTTGCAGGGCTTTACGGATAGTGACTAGACCATGTTCTTTGCCGTCATAGTTTTTAGGAGTATAGTTGCCGCCAGTGCGTTGATCAAAATTGGTTATGGTGTCATATATCACTGTGTCTGGAGTGTACCCCTTTTCAAAGGCGGCAGTGTAGACAAACGGCTTAAACGACGACCCGGGTTGTCTTTTGCCCAAGATTGCAACATTAAACTGGCCGTCAATTTCTTCGTTTTCAAAATCACGTGAACCAACTAAAGCCAAAATTTGAGCGGTTTTTGGGTCTATAGCCACCAAAGCAGCATTGTTGGCATTGTATTGTTTGGCGAACTTTTCACCATTTTCCTTAACTATTTTTTCTGCCGCTAGCTGTTTTTCATAATCAATAGTAGTGATAACTTTTAATCCTTGGCTGTCAATCGTTTTTTCTCCAAATTGATCAGCCAACAACTGTTTTACATATAGAACAAAATGTGGCGCCTTCATCATTGTGTTGTTGCGGTATATTCTTAGAGCTTCATTTTGGGCTTGAATTTTTTGTTCTTCGTTTATATATCCCTGCTCAAACATCAAGCGCAGAACCATATCACGTCGTTCGCGCAGGATGCCAATATTGCTTAGATAACGACTGGGTGCTTGTATTAGGGCGGCCAAGGTCGCTGTTTCTGACAAAGTGATATCTTTAGCGTTTTTGTGGAAATAACTTTGGCTTGCCGCCTCAACACCATAATTGGTAGATCCAAACGGTATTTCGTTTAGATACATTTTTAAAATTTCATCCTTGGAATATTTCTTTTCTAGGCGCAAGGCCAAGATAGCCTCCTTTAATTTTCTAAAGATTGAGTGCTCGTCGCCAACTACTGTTTTTTTGATGAATTGTTGTGTTAGTGTCGAAGCGCCGCCAGATCCGGTTTTTCTTCCGATTAGATTATTAAATCCGGCGCGCAAAATACTCACGATTCGCACTCCGCTGTGTTCGTAGAATTTTTTGTCCTCAACCGAAATCACTGCTTTGGGTAGTAAAGGTGACATCTGATCCAGGCCAACCAGTGTTCTTTTTTGATTTTGGTAAACCTCATAAAGCAAATGCTCGCCGGTGCGATCATAAATCTTGGTGCTTTGAGGCACTTGTCGGTCGTTTAGTCGGTTGGGGTCGGGTAAATCTTTACTAACCCACACAACAGTCGCTGTGCTTATTATAAAACCGGCTAAAATCAAGACGCCGCCAAGATTAATGAAATTTTTCCAGCTCAAAATCCAGCGTCTGCGATCGGGTTCGGTTTCTTGATCTAGGGTGCCGTGCTGTCGACTGTGTCTTTTTTTAAAAAAATGAAAAGGCATGATTTTTTATTAATTTTTTCCTACTATTATACTACTTGCTATGGGGTATTGACAAATTCATCATTTTGTGGTATTCTTAGGCGTTATGAAGGAGAGATATCTTAAGTGGTATCTTTTTTGATTAACAGAAAGTGGCTTATTTAAGCCAAAAAATAAAATGAATAATTTAAAAACCTACATTTACGCCCTTATTTTAGCTGTTTTTGTGGTCCAGATTGGTTTAACCAGTAATGTCCAGGCGGCTCAGTTGGGTATTTTATCTAAAAATAGCCAAAAAGAGCTTACCTTGACCGAAAGTCCTGAGGGTAAACTATTAGTTTCGGCTAAAAATGTCAAGAAGCCAAACAAAGTGGTAAAGACAGTCTTGACCGCTTACTCCAGCACCCCGGATCAAACCGACGACGACCCGTTTATTGCGGCTTCTGGTAAGCGTGTTTATGACGGCATGGTCGCGGCCAATTGGTTGCCATTTGGTACTAAAATAAAAATTCCTTCTTTATATGGTGAAAAGATATTTACCGTAGACGATCGCATGAATGCTCGTTATGGGTATGGTCGTATGGATATTTGGATGGATGCCCCGCGGGCCCAGGTTAATAAGTTTGGTGTACAGCGCGTAGAGATAGAAATCTACTACGCTGAAAAACCAACGAAAGTTAAAGTGGCCAAAGTTGAAAATATCTAAAACAATTTAAAACATCCCGATTCAGTCGGGGTGTTTTTTGTTAGGAAATATTTTTTGTCCTAAATTGTAAGGCTTCGGCCAGATGTTGTAAATGGATTGTTTCTGAGCCGGACAGATCGGCAATAGTGCGAGAAATTTTCAGAATGCGATTATAGGATCTGGCCGATAAATGCATTTTATCAACAGCGGAATGTAATAATTCAATAGAGTTTTTGTCGAGCTGGCAAAATTTTTTTATTTCTACATTCCCCATTTCGGAATTTGTTATAATATTAGAGACAACGAAACGCCTAGCTTGAATTTCTCTGGCCATCTCTACGCGAGCGCGAATTTTTTCAGATGATTCGCTTTTTTCTTGGTCGGACAATTTTTCAAATTTTAGTCTTGGCACCTCGACATGCAAATCTATTCTATCTAATATTGGTCCGCTAATTTTCTTTTGGTAACGGAGCAAACTGGAAGCAGAGCATTGGCACAGTTGGTCGGCATCGCTGGCGTACCCACACGGGCAAGGATTTTGACTGGCTACCAAAATGAAACGAGCCGGAAAATTCAATGTTCCTTTGGCACGTGAAATTGAGATTGAACCATCCTCGAGCGGTTGTCGCAAAGCCTCAACTGCACTGTGGTTAAATTCCGGAAATTCATCTAGAAACAAAACACCGCGGTGGGCCAGCGACACTTCTCCTGGACGAGGAAATTTTCCTCCTCCCACCAAAGCCACATTAGAGATGGTGTGGTGAGGAGAGCGGAACGGCCGATGTCGAATTAGTGTGTTGCGGAGTAGTCCGGCCACAGAATATATTTTGGTAATTTCCATTATTTCTTTTTCACTTAATTCCGGCAATATGGTTGGTAGGGTGCGGGAGAGTAATGTTTTACCTGAACCCGGCGGACCGGATAACAAAATATTATGTCCGCCGCTAGCGGAAATTTCCAAAGCCCTCTTGGCAAATTCCTGCCCTCTTATATCCGACATATCCAGACTGTAGCCCTCTCTTTTGTCGGTAGGCGTGGATAATTCCTTGAGATGTTCAATATTGTTTATCCCCATTAGATGGTCCACCACCATCTTCAAATTTTTCGCTGGTAAAATATTTATATTTTTTACCAGAGAAGCCTCCGCCGTGTTTTGCTCAGGTATAATTATGTTTTTAAAACCGTTTTCTTTCGCAAACAGTGTGATTGGCAAAACACCAGAGATCTGTCTGAGCGACCCATCCAAAGCCAGTTCGCCCAATAGCAGGTAGTTATTGATATCTATGGTTTTACCAAGGTTAGCCAGTATTATGCCGGCGGCCATCGGTAGATCATAAGAAGTCCCTTCTTTATGAAGATTGGCTGGAGCTAAATTAACTAATATTCTAAAATTGAATGGATAAGTGTATCCGGAATTTTTTATAGCAGAATGGATTCTATCCTTTGCTTCTTGGATAGAAGTATCAGTGAGGCCGATGATGCCAAAATTTGTTTGTCCTTTGTTAATGTCAACTTCCACCTCCACCGGCATACAGCTTAGCCCTAGTAGAGCGGCTGACCGAAGTTTCACAAACATAAGATTATTTTTTGAAAAGTTGTTTTGAAAAAACGATAATAAAACCAAAAATAATTAAAATGTCGGCAGTGTTTATAACTCCGGTGCCAATAAGAAAGTAATCAATAGTAGTTTTGTAAAATATACGATCGAACAAATTGGAAGCTGCGCCCCAGAAAATTAAGCAGAGCCCAAAAAAATAATGGTAGTGTTTTGGATGTTTTCTAAAATTCCACAATAAAACTAAAATTATTAGTAAGGTGGGTATGGTCAGAAGCACAGTCAGAGAGTTTGGCAGAGGTAAGCTAAAAGCGATGCCACTGTTTTTAAAAGGGTGCCAACCCAATATATTTAGCCAAAGGCGGTTTTCGATAAAAATATTGAGCGCCAATTGTTTTACTATTTGATCCAAAATAAATAAAAAAAATCCGCCAATAAAAATAATCAATGGGCGGATTTTTTGCATACAAACTAAAGTTCCTGGGTGATGGCTTTTTTACAGGAAACACAGGCATTTGAGGTGGGTCTGGCCAAAAGACGTTTTTCATCGATTGGTTTTTTGCAATACTTGCAAATTCCATAGGAACCATCCCCTAGGCGTTTGAGAGATTGATTGACATCACGCAAGGTTTTTTCAAAACTTTCTTCTAAAGGAACCTCAGCAGCATATTCGGCCACCTCGGCCGCATTTTCGTCGTCTTTGTCGCCATATTCCGGGAAAGTACTGTTGTAATCTCCAGAAACGTGGGAATTTTTTTTGGTGAATTTAGACAATTCTTTTTCTAAAGTGGTTTTTTCTTCCGTCAATAAGGCTTTTATTTTGGAAAGGAATTCTTTGTTAAAATTCGTTTTAGCCATATTTATAAATTATTTTGATGATAGGTGTAATTATATCAGATTAGCAAATGTAGTCAAGCAAAATTTTTTGAAAAAAAATAAGGGCGTAGTATCCCGATAAACATTGTTTTAAGGATCTCGCCCTTAAGGCGACTGTACATGGCGAGATCAGGTCGTCTAAATAGACGGAGTCTGTCATCAGCCAAGACAGCTATACCCCCGACCGCTTGAAGGTATTACCTCGGGGCGCAAATTTGACACAAAAGGTCAGATCGGCGCAAAGTTTGAGGTTACCGGACAAGAAGTTCGGATTCGCCACTACCGCTTCAATATATTTGTACAGCAGTTGTGAATCCCCTTCTCTAATAAGCAGTTCGCTGGGTTTAGTCCACTGATAAGTGGACAGATGAGTTGTAGCAAAGAACTACAATATTAGTATAGCACATAAATGTGGTTTTGTCAACAGGTTTGTATAGATTAGTCTATACAAACATGGTTTATTTTAATGTTAGCCAAGAAAACGTACGGGTTTTATGTTTTATTTTGAGATTGTCCACATAAATTAGTGTTTTCCCACATACTTATCCACATTTGTATAGACTAGTGTATACAAATTTTGAAATAATGGGACGAAGGCATAAGTAAATTACTCGCTACGCAATTTGAAAATATAAAAATACACCGATTGAATTCGGTGTATTTTTTGTTTTTTGTATTAAATTATTTCTGTTTACCAGCAATAATATTTTGGGCCACATTACCAGGAACATCAGCATAATGACTGAATTCCATGCTAGAGCTGGCACGACCCTGGCTCATAGAGCGCAAAGAGGTGACGTAACCAAACATGCTAGCCAAAGGCACGATGGCTTTTACGACTTTCATTTGACCGCGATCAAACATTTCTTGAATTTGACCTCGTTTGGAGTTTAAGTCGCCAATACAGTCGCCCATGAATTGTTCTGGAGTTACTACCTCTACTTTCATGATAGGTTCCATGATTACCGGGTTCGCTTTTTTACAGGCCGCTTGGAAAGCCATTGATCCAGCCATTTTGAAAGCTAATTCGGAAGAGTCCACCTCGTGATATGAACCGTCAGTCACAGTGACTTTAATATCCACTACTGGATAACCAGCCTGAATACCACGGGTAATGGATTCTTTGATACCCTTTTCGATGGCTGGGATAAATTCACGAGGTATGGCTCCACCCTTAATTTCGTCCACAAACTCAAAACCTTTTCCGGCTTCTTGTGGTTCGACGGTCAAATAACAATGACCGTATTGACCTTTACCACCGGACTGTTTGATATATTTTCCTTCAGCTTCAGCTTTGGTACGAATGGTTTCTTTGTAAGCCACTTGAGGAGCGCCGACATTGGCATCTACTTTGAATTCGCGTTTCATGCGATCTACGATAATATCCAAATGCAATTCACCCATACCGGAAATAATGGTTTGCAAAGTTTCCTCGTCGGTTTTGATGCGGAAAGTTGGATCTTCTTCGGCCAATTTTTGCATGGCCATACCGATTTTTTCTTGGTCTTGTTTGGTTTTTGGCTCAATAGCCACCGAAATTACCGGTTCTGGGAAGATAATTTTTTCTAAAATAATAGGGTGATTTTCGTCACACAAAGTATCCCCAGTAGTGATATCTTTTAGACCGATTGCCGCGGCGATTTCACCAGAATATACGTCAGTCACGTCTTCGCGATGATTGGCGTGCATGCGTACAATACGGCCAAGACGGCTACGTTCACCAGTGGTGGAGTTATAGAGATAGCTACCAGCGGAAACATGACCAGAATATACGCGGAAGAAAACTAATTTTCCGACAAATGGGTCGGTCATAATCTTGAACGCTAGAGCAGAGAAAGGTTCTTCGTCAGTTGCATGACGTACTTCTGATTCGTCAGTATCCGGATTGGTACCTTTTATTTCAGCCAAATCGGTTGGAGCTGGTAAATAGTTTACCACCGCATCCAACATAAATTGGACACCAACATTAGCCAAAGCAGAACCACAAATTACTGGATAAAGTAAATTTTTTAAGGTTAAAGTACGAATGGCCTTACGAATTTCATCGATAGTTAAAGCCTGTCCATTTAAATATTTTTCCATTAATTCGTCATTAGCTTCAGACACTTTTTCGATCATTTTGGCACGGTATTCTTTGACCTGATCGACCATATTCTCTGGAATTGGAATTTCTACGATATTTTCACCATTTTTACCTTCAAAGTGATAGGCTTTTTCTTCAATCAAATCCACCAAGCCTTCAAAAGTACTGTCAGCGCCAATTGGTAGTTGAATAGCCACGGCATTTTTGGATAAACGTTCTTGAATTGAGGCCAAACTCATGAAAAAATCCGCACCTAATTTGTCCATTTTATTGATAAAAGGTACACGAGGTACATTATATTTATCAGCTTGGTGCCAGACAGTTTCAGACTGTGGTTCTACCCCCTGAGAACCGTCAAACACAGCGACCGCACCGTCAAGTACACGCAAAGAACGCTCTACTTCTACAGTAAAGTCTACGTGTCCAGGGGTATCGATAATGTTGATACGGTGATCTTTCCAAAAACAAGTGGTAGCGGCTGAAGTAATAGTAATACCACGTTCTTTTTCTTGTTCCATCCAGTCCATTTCGGCCGCACCTTCATGCACTTCACCGATTTTATGTTTTTTACCGGTGTAAAAAAGTACGCGTTCGGTGGTGGTGGTTTTGCCGGCGTCGATATGGGCCGCAATGCCGATGTTGCGTGTTTTTTCTAATGAATATTCACGAGGCATAAATTTATTTATTATTAATTATTTTGCGAATCTAGCAAAATGAGCAAAAGCCTTATTGGCTTCAGCCATGCGGTGAACATCATCGCGTTTCTTGACAGCATCACCGGTATTTTGTTGAGCATCCATCAAGACAGTAGCCAGTTTTTGGAACATTGGCTGGCCTTTTTTGTTGCGAGCGGCACCGATAATCCAACGGAAAGCCAAAGCATTCTGACGTTCTCCGCGAACCGGTAGCGGCACTTGATAGTTGGCACCACCAACACGTCGAGAACGAACTTCGACTTGAGGGCGGATAATGTTGATAGCCTCTTCAAAAGTTTTCATTGGATCTTTTTTGGTATCAGCGGCAATTTTATCCATGGCAGAGTAAAAAATTGTTTGTGCTGTAGTTTTTTTACCACGTTCCATTAAGAAGTTGATGAACTTAGCCACCAATACACTTCCATATCTTGGATCCGGGGCAATAACTCGTTGTTTTGATTGCTTACCTCTCATATTATATTATTCAAATTAGGTGACTAAATTATTTTTTAGCAGCTTTAGGACGTTTGGTTCCATAAATACTGCGACTGCGACGGCGTTTGTCAATACCTTGGGTATCATAAACACCGCGGACAATATGATAGCGCACACCCGGCAAGTCTTTTACACGTCCGCCGCGCAAAAGCACGATGGAGTGTTCTTGTAAATTGTGGCCCTCGCCCGGAATATAGGCGATTACTTCCATACCATTACTCATACGAACCTTGGCTACTTTACGCAAAGCAGAGTTTGGTTTTTTAGGAGTGGTAGTATAGACCTTGGTACAAACACCTCTTTTGAAGGCGCAGCCCTTGGCGAAAACGGTTTTACGGCGGTGCAAATTATCAATGGTAAATTGCAATGCCGGCACTTTGGTTTTGCGCACTTTGCTAGTGCGACCTTTTTTAACCAACTGGTTTACTGTAGGCATAATTTAAATTAATTTGGCTAATCTTAGATGATTTTGCCGTATTTATAATAACAAAAAAACTGACCATATATAATCAGCCACGATTTTTTTGGTCTCTTTGAGATCGGGCATCAGATTCATGCCTGTCTCTAAGATCGTTCTAGTACCGATATTATATTATTTAAGCAGTTTTGTCAAGAACATTTTTTGTGAACAGTGGGTTTTCTAAACCAATTTAGATTCTATTTTTTTTACCAAAGAAGCCAGGTTGTGACTAGTTTTAAGCAAATATTCGCAATTTTTATCCTTTATCGCCTCTAGAATATGGTGGTCATCGTTTAAATTAGTGAGAATAATGATAGGAACACGTTTTCCCCATTCATCTTGATGTAACGTCTTAAGCACTTCCAAACCACTCATCTTCGGCATAAACAAATCAAGGATTATTAGGTCTGGGTGTTCGGTAGTGGCCTTTTTAAGGCCATCTAGACCATTGCTGGCTTCTGAAACCGTAAATTTTTCTCGTGTTAATTTATCTATCAATATTCTGCGGGTGGCCGCCTCGTTTTCTATTACTAAAATTTTTTTAGTAGATCTGTCCATATGGGTCTAAATCTTTTTTTTCTTAATTACTGGTTTAAATGGGAAAGATACAAAAAATTTGGTGCCAATATTTTCTTTGGATTCAAACCAAATTTTGCCGCCTAGTTGTTCTACGATTGATTTCACCATATACAATCCCAGGCCAGTGCCGGTAATTTCTTTTTCCATTACATTTTCAGCTCGGAAAAGTTTGGTGAAAATTTTATCTTGAGCAGTTGCTGGGATTCCATAGCCAGTATCAGCTACCACGAGTCTGTATTCTTTTTTATTTTGTGTTTCTATGCTCACGGTGATCTTACCGCCGGGCGGGGTATATTTGATGGCATTGGTAATTAAATTTTGCAAAAGCATGCGCATCATTTTGATGTCAGAAGATATTTCCGGTAAATCAATTGGAATATTTTTTTCAATTTTTAGTTTTTTATCTTCGATGGCGCTTGTTCCTTCTTTTTCTACCTCACTGATTAATTCCTCAATATTTATCGGCACCAGCTGAACAGCCAGTGTTCCTAAATCCAAACGGGAAACATTGAGTAAATCATTGACCATTTCTACCATTCGATGATTGCCATCATAAACCTCTTGAAGATATTTTTTTTGATCATCATTGATTGGTCCAGCATCACCCGACAGCAACATTTCTACATACCAATTGATAGTGGAAAGCGGTGTGCGCAATTGATGTGAGGCCAAAAATACAAACTCACTTTTTATTTTATCTATTTCTTTTTCTTGGGTGATATCACGAAACACTTCTATTGCTCCTACAATTTCATTTTTTAAAATTATTGGCATCGCGCTAATATAGACTGCCAAGTCTACTTTATCTTTGCGTATAAAATGATAATCAGAAGTAATAATCTTTTTTCTTTTTACTAAAGATAGATGAAGAGGGTGTTTTTCTAGAGTGATGTGGCCGCCTTTTTCATCGGCTAAAAGAGAAATTTCACCTAATTTTTTCCCCATCATTTCATCCCCCCAAGACAGCATATCTCTAGCCGCCTGATTGAAGAAAATAATTATTCCATTTTTATCGGTGGCCACCACCCCATCGCCAATGCTAGACAACATTGCCTCTTCCTTGGCTTTATCTTTTTCAATTTTTATTTTTGTTTTTTTGAATTCTTCTTTCAGTCGGCGTGAATTAGCTGATAATTGAAAATATAAAAGTAACAAAATCAAAATCAATGAATATTCAGACAGCATGATGATAGTCGAGTTTGTGAATTGCATAATTATCTGGTGATATTAATAGTTTCAGAATTTTCCGGATTACAGGCCATAATATTTATTCGATTGCCGCTTGTCTTTCTAATGGCATAATAAGTTTTATCCGTGCTACCAATTTTTGGATCAAACGGAATAGAAGTAATATAATTGCTTACCAAAGCTGGTGTTAAATCTAAACAACTGTCAACGGTGGCGTTCGCAGTGGAAGTGGTATTGTTATTGCCCCCTCCAGAAGTACTACCGCCAATCGCAAGGCTTTTCAACTCCGGAGTTAAGGCCGAGTTGGTGGTATCAAAGAAAGTTTTGTATTGAAAATATCTGTTGTTGGAAATATTAGATAAAGATAATGATGGAGTGGAATTAGAGGTATTAGCACTTTCCGAATAATAACTATTGGCTGTACCATCCGGCCCAACAAAAGTTCCATCCGAACAATTACTGTTAGTACAGTTTCTGATCTGGTGTTTTAGAGAAAGCGCCCCGCGTTTGTAGATATCACTGACTTCGGTAGCAGATAGAATGCGATTAAAAGCCATCACCTCATCAATTAAACCGTTGTATTGTCCGTAACCTATTTGTATTGGCAGTGTGTTTGTTCTTATGGTATTAAAAGCGAAAGTTTTAGTAGAAAGCAAAGAGCCGTTTAAATATATTTTTCCTTCACCCTTGTCAAAAGTAAAAACAAAGTGATTCCACGAACCATAACCAATCCAGGTAGCATCTTGGTATTGATAATAAGCGCCATTAGGTTCCACTAGAAACACTCGCCAATAAGCATTACCACCGCTTATAGAAAAGGATCCAGAAGGAGGATTAAAACCAATACCTTTTCCTATTAGGTGGCCATAGCTGGTCCAGCTAGTAGTGGCTATTTGATTAAACCACACTCCAAGTGTAAATTGATTTGTAAAGTTTAAAGTAGTGTTATGCTGTATTGAGATTGGGTTTTTGCCAGCAGAAAAGTTTGAGGCATTTCCAATCTTTCCGTTTGTCATAGTGGGACAGTTTGGGTTACTACAACTCCCATTATTATTATTCCCCGAACTATCACTAAAACTAGTAGCCCCAGCAGTTTCATCCAAATGCATCAGTAATACATTACCACTCATATTCACATTCCCCGTCGGATAGCCAGTTTCAGTTGCCCCGTTATTAGGCAAAGCCTTATTAGTAGGCCTATTTGGCACCCAAGC
>Ga0233425_10000840_pt1 | contig 74507 bp, 67 predicted proteins | sample Watercolumn_Towu_2_FD_181712 | JGI IMG/M metagenome (GOLD analysis project Ga0233425, IMG submission 181712) | Freshwater microbial communities from Lake Towuti, South Sulawesi, Indonesia - Watercolumn_Towuti2014_140_MG | ecosystem: Environmental > Aquatic > Freshwater > Lake | place... | reverse complement strand
CGCGCAAGATGAAATTCGGCTTATCCGAAGGCATGGTCCTGGCCGCCAGCGACGAGCGCGGCGGCCCCTTCCTGCTTTCTCCCGACAGCGGTGCCCAGCCGGGCATGCGCATCAAGTAAGGAGCGACTCTAGGAGATACACCATGAACGAACAGCAATGCTTCATTCTCGGCTCCGTCCTCGGCAAGGATCTGACCGGCGACGAATGCGCCCTGTTCAAGGATCTCGGCGAGATCCGCGATCTGAAGGACGGTGACATCCTCATCGAGGAAGGCAAGGTGGACAACCGCCTGCACCTGGTGGTTGACGGCAACTTGGCCGTCACCCGCAAAGCCCCGGGCGAGGACTGGGTCGTATTGCACATTCTGCGCAAGGGCGAACTGGCCGGCGAACTCGGCTTCATCGACGGCGAACCCCACTCGGCGACCCTGCGCGCCATCGGACCGGCCCGGGTGTTCAGCCTGGAGCGGAGCCATTTCGAATCCCTTCTGGATAAGAACCCGGGCATGGTCTACCGCGTCATGCGCGCCATCATCCGCGGGGTTCACAACACCCTGCGTAACATGAACGTGCAGCAGATGGAGATGACCAACTACATCACCCGCCGGCACGGCCGCTATTGATGCCATCGGGAATCGTCACCCGCCATCTGGTCATCACCGGCCTGGTGCAGGGCGTGTGGTACCGGGAGTCCCTGCGCGAGGTTGCCGACAGCCTGGGCGTCACGGGATGGGCACGAAATCGCCTGGACGGCTCGGTGGAAGCCATGCTCCAAGGCGAAGCGGAGCAAGTCGACACCCTCGTCGAATGGTGCCGTCGGGGCCCGCCCCTGGCCCGGGTCAATAATGTTGAGGTGTCCGAGGGGGACGGTGATTACGACCGTTTCGAGAAACGCCCCACGGCCTGAGCCCACAGTCCGCACTAATTCCGAGCAAAAAACTCCGCCTTTACAGCCGCCACCGCCCTCCCTATCCTGAACGTCTTTAACGTGCTCCACACCTCATGTCCATCGCCATCAAATCCCCGGAAGAAATCGAAAAGATGCGGATCGCGGGCCGGCTGGCTTCCGAGGTGCTGGACTACATCACCCCCTTCGTCAAACCCGGCGTCACCACCGGCGAGCTGGACCGTCTCTGCCACGACTACCAGGTGAACGTGCAGGGCTGCATTCCCGCGCCGCTCAACTATGCGCCGCCCGGCCACGCGCCCTACCCCAAGTCCATCTGCACCTCGGTGAACCACCAGGTCTGCCACGGCGTGCCCGGCGACAAGAAGCTGAAGAACGGCGACGTGGTGAACCTGGACATCACCGTCATCAAGGACGGCTGGCACGGCGACACCTCGCGCATGTTCTACGTGGGCGAGCCTTCCATCCAGGCTCGCCGGCTCACCGAGATCACCTACGAGTGCATATGGAAGGGCATCGCCGCGGTGCGTCCCGGCGCCCGCCTGGGCGACATCGGCGCCGCCATCCAGAAGCACGCGGAGGGCCACGGCTATTCCGTGGTGCGGGAATTCTGCGGCCACGGCATCGGCCGCAAGTTCCACGAAGAACCCCAGGTGCTGCATTACGGCAAGGCCGATACCGGACCGGTCCTGCAACCCGGCATGATTTTTACCGTCGAGCCCATGATCAACGCCGGCAAGCGCGACATCCGCATGCTGGGCGACGGCTGGACCGTGGTGACCAAGGACCATTCCCTTTCCGCCCAGTGGGAGCACACGGTTCTGGTCACCGATTCCGGCTTCGAGGTCCTCACCCTCTCCACCGGATCCCCCGCCATCCCCGCCTTCGTCCCCAACCTCGCGACTCGCAGGGCATGAACCCCGAGTTCGCTCGCATCGCCGCCTGGCGGGAACGCCTGGCGGAGGAGCGCACCGAACTCCTGCAAGCCTACCTGGCGCGTCCCGTCGCCAGAACCCTGCTGTCCCGGCTGGCTCAGCTCACCGACCGCATCCTGGGCGACATCTGGGCCGCGCATGAACTGCCTGCCGGGGCCGCCCTGGTCGCCGTGGGCGGCTATGGACGTGGCGAGCTGTTCCCGCAATCCGACGTGGATGTCCTGCTGCTGCTGGACGACCGGCTCGCGGACAGCGAGCGCGCCCGCTTCGAGCCGCTCATCGCCCTGCTCTGGGATGTCGGGCTGCCCATCGGCCACAGCGTGCGCACCCTGTCCGAGTGCCTGCAGGAAGCCCGGGGCGACATCACCATCCAGACCAGCCTGCTGGAGGCCCGCTGGCTGGCCGGGCGCCACGACTTGTTCCAGCGTCTGCGCGATGCCCTGGTGAAACAGATGGATGCCGCCGCATTTTTCCAGGCCAAGTCCCTGGAGCAAAAGATCCGCCACGGCCGGCATACCGACGTGGCCATGCTGCTGGAACCCAACCTCAAGGAAAGCCCCGGTGGCCTGCGCGACGTCCAGACCCTGCTCTGGGTGGCGCGCGCCGCCGGCCTCGGGGACAGTCTGCCAGGACTGGCGCGGGCCGGCCTGCTCAGCGCCGAGGAGGCGCGGGCGGCGGTCACCGACCTGAACCTGCTCTCCCACCTGCGCATCCGCCTGCATCTCGCCGCCAACCGGCGCGAGGAGCGCCTGCTCTTCGAATTCCAGGAGCTCATCGCCCGGGGCATGGGGGTCGCCGCCCAGGGCAACCGGCGCGCCTCGGAGCGGCTCATGCAGCGCTATTACCGTGCCGCCCGACACGTCCGCATCGTCAACGAACTGGTCATGGGCGAACTGCGCACCCGCCTGCTGCCGCCACCCGCCCCGCACGATCTGGCCGATTTTCCGGGCTTCCGCGCCTGCGGCAACCTGCTCGACGCCGACGAGGACCTGTTCACCCGCCAGCCGGGCGCCTTGCTGGAAACCTTCTTGGTCCTGGCCAGGGAACCGGGCGTCAGCGGTTGCACGCCACGCCTGCTGCGCGCCCTGTGGCGGGCCGGACGCAGGATCGACGCCGCCTTCCGGCGCGACCCCGACAACCAGCGGCGTTTCCTCGAACTCCTGCGCCAACCCCGGGGGGTGACGCTCACTCTGCGCCTGATGCATCGCCTCGGTATCCTGGGCCGCTACCTGCCCCTGTTCGGGCGCATCACCGGCCAGATGCAGCACGACCAGTTCCACATCTATCCGGTGGACGAGCACATCCTCATGGTGGTCCGCAACCTGCGCCGCCTGGCCGTGCCCGAATTCGCCCACGAATATCCCCTCGCGCACCGGCTGATGGGCGCCTGTGAACGCCAGGATCTGCTACTCCTGGCCGCCCTCTTCCATGATATTGCCAAGGGGCGCGGCGGCGACCATTCCCGGCTCGGCGCCCGCGATGCGCTGCGTTTCTGCAGACGCCACGGCCTGTCGGGGAAGGAATCCGAATTGGTGGCCTGGCTGGTGGCGGAACATCTATCCCTATCCCAGGTGGCGCAGAAACAGGACCTCACCGACCCGGATGTGATCGCCGGCTTCGCCACGCGCTGCGGTGACGTGCGCAGACTGACCGCCCTCTATCTGCTCACCGTCGCCGACATCCGCGGCACGAGTCCCAAGGTCTGGAACGCCTGGAAGGACAAGCTGACCCGCGAGCTGTACCTGGCCGCGCGCCGCGTCCTGGAAGGCGGCGCGCCGGAGGCCGACAGCATCGAGGAAAAGAAGGAGCAGGCGCGCGCCCAGCTGCGTCTTTATGGCTTCACGCCCGGCAGCGAGGAAGCGCTGTGGAATCGCCTGGATGATGTCTACTTCCTGCGCCAGGATGCCCGCGACATCGCCTGGCAGACACGCCGACTGCTGCCCGTCCTGCACCGCGACAAGGTCATCGTCAAGGCCCGCCTGGCGCCCGTTGGCGAAGGCGTGGAAGTGCTGGTCTTCGCGCCCGACGAGGAGGCCCTGTTCGCCCGCATCTGCGCTTTCTTCGCCCGATTGGGCTATACCATCCTGGCCGCGCGCATCCATACCACCCGCGACGGCTTCGCCCTGGATACCTTCTATGCCCTGGATCCGGAACAGCGCCAGGTGGCCTATCGGGATTTCCTGAATTACATCGAGCACGAACTGGTCAGAGAGCTGGAACACCAGGTGGCTCCGGACATTCCGCCGTCCGGCCGCGTCTCGCGCCGTCTGAAGGCGTTTCCCATCGAACCCCAGGCCAGCCTGTCGCCCAGCGACGGCGGCCGCGACTATGTGCTGACCTTCACCGCCGGCGACCGTCCCGGCCTGTTGGCGAAAGTGGCCATGCTGCTGCATCAGCATGGCGCCAACGTGCTGTCCGCGCGTATCAATACACTGGGAAACCGGGCGGAGGATGTCTTCGTCCTGGCCGGCGAAAGCCTGCGGACCGCTTCCGCCCGCCTCGCCCTGGAACAGGCCCTGTTGGCGATCCTCAGGCTTTAGCGCCGGGCACCGCCTCGGTGGAAGTGCCGTGCTCGAGCCGGTAGAGCCAGGCCAGCAGCTCCGCCACCGCCACGTAAAGCTCGGGAGGAATGCGTTCGTCCAAGTCCACCTGCATCAACAGATTGACCAGGTCGGGGGACTCGTGCACGAAAACGCCGGCGGCCTTGGCACGCTCGATGATTTCCTCCGCCAGCAGGCCCTTGCCCTTGGCCACCACGCGCGGCGCGCCATCCTCCGCCTCGTAGGTCAGGGCTACCGCCCGGGTGCGTGTCTCAGGCGGCTTCACCGGGCGCCTCCACGCTCAGCCCGGCCGGCCGCAAGCCTGCCGCTTCCAGGCCCTTAACCAGCATGGGTAGGGCGGCGCGCATCTCTTCTCGGGTGTTCTCCTCCGGGGCGCTCAGGCGCAGATGGATGCGCTCGCCGTTCAGTCCGAGATGAACATGGACGGCGCCCAGACGCGGCAGCGTCAGGCTGAGCTCGGTCACCCATTGGGCGGGCTGCTCGTCACCCTGCCCTTCGCCTTCTCCCGGCTGCCGCTCCTCCACCAGCCATTCCAGCCATTGCCCCGGCCAGGCAAACCCATGCCAGACGAAGGGCGCTCCCTCCAGGACATGCAGTTGCCGCCCCGCCAGGCGGGCCGCTTCGTCGGGCATACCACCCAGTTCGGCAATGCCGGCCTGGGCCATGGCCTCCCTGCCCAATCGGGCCTGGGGCTCGCGCAGAATCGCCTCGAAGGGTAGGTTGCCCTTGGCCCAGCGCGCCAGGTGGGCTTCGTAGAACACACCGCTCTCGCTGAGAGTCTGGAACAGCCGGGTGGGCAGCAGGTTGCGCGACAAGGTGGGCAATTCCGCCAGCACGTTGGGATTCAGGGTGGTGCTGGCGGGAATCGAGGCGCGCAGGCCGTCGACCGCCTGGCCGACCAAGGCGGTATTCGGACTGACCACGCCGGCGGGGGTGAATTGCACCGTGGCGGAATAGCCTTGCAGCATGACCACGTTAGCCACGATGGGACGGGTGGCGGCAAGCGCGGCCGCCTGGCTGGCACCCACCCCTGCCGGCGGGAGCGCTGCGGGCGCAGCCGGCTTTCCCGAGGCGACAGCGGCCAGGTTGCTGGCCTGCCGGACGGCGCTGGACAGGCTGGTGACATTGGGCGCCGCCTCCGGAACGCGTGCCGCGGTGGGCAGTGGCCCGGCGGAAGGTGCGGACGATGTGGACGCGGCGGTTGGGCGGACTGACGCCGCCGGCGCCTCCGCCGCCATCGCGGGCGCGGGCCCGGCAAGGCGCATCAGGGCGTTGACCTGATGGGCGGTAGTGGACAGGCTGACCGGCTGCGAGGGAACGCCGGCGCCCGCGGCGGCAGGTTGGTTGAGCAGGAAGGTCGGACGAGGACCACCCCCCAGGTAGGTCAGGCGGACGCTGTCTCCCGGCTGGGTCTGGCGCGGCAGCGCCATGTCCAGCTTCTGGCCGGCCACCTGCACCAGGTGGCGACCGCCGGCCAGGGTATCGAGCACCTTGCCGTCATAGTGCCCCCCCACCCGGAACTGGGCGCCCTGGCTGTCATTTCTGTCCGGCTGTAAGAGCGCCGCGCCCTGGTTCCTCACCCAGGCAAGCAGCAGCTCGGGCAGGGCGGACAGGTTCATGGTCCGGTCTTTTGCAGGGCGATGATCAAGTCGGCTTCGGTCAGGGAAATCCCTAACCTCTCCACCAACTCCTGCGCCAAGGCACCGTTGCGCGCCATGCGAACGGCCTCGGCATGCAGGCTTTTCTGGGTATCCAGGGCGGAATCGGCCGGTGGCCTGACCTCCAAGGCTTCAATGCGCTCCTTGAGCTCAACCAACTCCGCCTCAACAGCGTTTATACGCGCCGCCAGCTTGCCATTGTCGGAACGGTTGCGGCGACGGGAAAAAAAAAACACCTCCAGTAAATACACGGCGGTGGCCAGCACGATGGCGATCAGCAACTCGCGTCCAGTGAATGTCAGGTTTTCGATCATGACTGGACTCCTGCGGTTGAATGGCGGTTGATGGGGAAGCGGATCTCTTGCAACGGCAACAGGAATCAGACGCTTTATTCAGTCTGAATCCCGGCCGCGGCCCGCACTTTCAGGCGGGTTCGCCGCGCAACCCGGCTGCGATGTTGCGATTGATGCTGATCAGGATGTCGAGCTTCTCCGAGGATGGATAAGCCATGATCTCGAAGATGCGGCGGTCGACGAAGACACTGAGCGTCAGAATGTTGCGCTTGATTTCCTCGGGCAGGGGGTTTTCCGCCTGTGACACCTCAGACTGGAAGAAACTCCAGACCCTCTGGTTGTATTTAAGCGCCTCATCGAGTAGGACGTCGCGATCCGCAGCGGTCCAATGCTGCTGGACATCCTGTAGCTTGAGCGCAGCCTTGGTCAGCACGGAAGCTTCCAGGTCACGCCCCGACAATGTGGATTTCTCGACGCTCTGGTAGGCATCAAGCGGATTGACCGGCATTGGACACCAACTCCTTTTCGTACTTGATCAGGTTCATTGTGTGTTTGAGCGCCTGATAGTAGTGCCCAGCCAACACTTCCTCGCTGATTAGGGAGATCAATTCCCGAGTACTGGGCGCGGCGGTCAGCACTTCCTTGACCAGCGACCAGAAGACCTGATGATACCGAGCCAGGTCAGCAGGCTCCATGTACATCAACTGAATGGTGAGATAGATACGCTTGCAGGGGGTATTGGCCTGGGTTTCGGTCAGGATGTCCTTTTCACGCAGGATGGAAACGTCGTTGAGTACAGTGAGGGTGGAACGACTGTCGCCATTGACCAGCACCGCCCCCCCGACGAAAAGCTTTTCATGGGGCTTGAGATCCAGGCGTAACGGCATCCCAGAGCTCTCTATACGACGCTTGCCACGAATTGCGGGGCGGCGCCGCCGATGCCCTGGCTCTGGCTGCTCGCGATAAAAGTCCGAACCTCGCCCGCTTGCGATATAGCCTGGTTACCGTCCAGACCGCCAACGAAGCGCACCACGTCTTCCCGCATGGTCTGCTTCAATTGCGCGACCTTATCCTGGGCACTCTTCACCGCATCCAAAGCGCTGGCCACCTCGCCGTCCGAAGCAGCTTGCGGGGACAACTCGGGAATGGCCAAATCACCTGGCTGGGGCAAGGCCGCCTGCGGCGGCGACAGAGAATGCCCACCGAGCAGCTGCACCGACAACTCCGGGCTGCCACCCTGCACTCCTGCGGGAGGGAAAGACAAGGCTTCCAGTTGCTTGCGTAGCCCAGTAATCGCGTTGAGGTAGGCGATACGTTGCGGGCTATCGTGGGCGAAGGGAGGGTATTGTTTGACGATCTGGACAAGATTTGCCTTGATTTCGGCGAGTAGCCTGTCCGCGCTGTCCAGGCCGGACTGGGCGTGGCGGATTTGCAGCGCGGCCTCCACCAGCATGTCCTTGGCCAACCTGACTTGAGCGTGCAATCCGGAGATGATTCCGGCGGTATTGCCCATGTTCTGGGCGACCTGTTGCCCGCCTCCCGCGCTACCGGCGGGAGCGACCCCGCCGGAGGCTTGGAATGAGGCCCGAGGCATGGCAACGGGAAAGGAGATGACGCTTCCGACCTCGTTAACCATATTCTTCTCCTTGCCGGGAACTGAATTCCTTCAGTTCCCGGCGCTGGAATCACTTGACGCCCGGTTAGAACAAGCGCAGCACCGATTGCGCCGCCTGGGACGCCAGCGACAGGGAGGTCACGCCCAGCTGCTGTCGTGTTTGCAGGATCAGCATGTTGGCACCTTCCTCGTTGGTGTCGGCGTTGGTCAGCTTGCCCGCGCCATCCACCAGGGTGTTCACCATGTTGGTGATGAACTGCTGGCGGGTGGTGAGGATGGACAGGTTCGCCGACAGGGTGGCGCCCTGGGTACGCAGAGTGGCAAGGGCAGAATTGATGGTGGTCTCGATGCCGTCCAGATTGGTGGCACCGGTCAGGTTGGCCGAGGTGATCGACCCAGCACCAGTTTGGGAACCACCCGAGATCGCGAGGCCGCTGGCCGTCCCGCTGAAGCCGGACATGATCAGGCTGGTGGTGGCCTGCTCGTTGAAGTTCACGGTCAGGGTCACCGAGGTGCCGCCCAGGAAGTTCACGCCCTTGTAGGCGGTATCCGAGGAGGTGTTGTTGAGCTGGCGCACCAGTTCGTTGTACTGGGTGGCCAGGCCAGCCAGTTCGGTGGCGCTGGTGGTGGCACTGTTGGCGCTGCGAGCCTGGGTCACCACGGCGCGGATGGATTCCAGTAGGGAATTGATCGCCGTCACGCCGTTGTCGGCGGCCTTCACGGTCTGAATCGCTTCGCTGATGTTGTCCTTCAGGCCATCCAGCAGGCCGGCGCGCTGGCTATGGGCGCGGGCGGCGAAGAAGTTGGTGGGGTTGTCCAAGGCGCTGTTGACCTTCTTGCCGGTCGACAGACGCTCCTGGGTGCGGCCGAGCAAAGCTTCGGTGCTTTGCAGGCTGACCAGGTTGGACCGCATCGCGGAAGTCAGGGAGATGTCGCCGATTGCCATTTTGGAACTCCTTTCTGGGGTTGATATCGGGAAATTCTTTCCCGGCTATGGGCACAACAGCCAACGCTGGAAGCGCTCGCTGCCAGCTGTTTTCGGCGCAGGGGGAAAAAACTTTAGAACTTTTCCGCCGATAGCGGAAAAGCGGCCGGGGACTCAGGCAAACCCGGAAAACCCGGTGTATTCATCCGCCAGCGCTTGCATGGACAGGCCGGTGGCGTCCTTGCCCCCGAAAGCGAACTTGATGTGTGAGGGGTCGAGGGTGCCGTCGCCGGCATCGTTCTGGCGGATGCTGAACAACACGGTCGCAGTCTGGAAGGTGGCGTCGTAGCTCACCGACACGGGAAAACGCACCAGGCTGATCTCCGTCGCTGGCAGGGGCATGCCGAAGTTGTAGCCGTCGGCGCGGCCGCTGTCCGTGGAGCGGGTGATGGACCAGTTCATGACGTTCTCGACGGAGCGGGCATCCATCGGCTTGCTGAACTGGAACACCATGGAGAAGGTCTGCTGGTCGCCAGGGTTGGCCAGGTAGGCGCTCAGGGCGGATAGCGGAGTGCGCGGCCCCGATGCCCTGGGAAAACTGCTGTCGGTGCCGACCGCCACCATCTCTGGCGGGGTCTTCTCGAAGATGTAGCTGCTCAGGGTATCGGCCAGGTCCGAGGCCCTGGGTTGCAGGGCGTCGACGATTTCCCGGGCGCGGTCACGTTCCCCGCTATCGGTCAGCACATAGCCCAACTCGACCTGGGCGTAGGAGAAATCGCCCTGGACGGCCAGGGCCCGCTCGAAGGCGGCGATGGCATCCTGGCTGCGCCCCTGTCTGGCATAGGCCAGGCCCAGGCCGTATTCGCCGTTGGGCTTGCCGGGCTCCTGTTCGCGCACGCGCGTGAACTGGCCCTCGGCCTCGGCGTAACGCCCCGCCTCCAGATAGGCCTGCCCCAGGGAATAGCGGTTCGCCGGGCTGGGGTCGAGGCTCACCGCCTTCTCGTAGGACTGTACGGCCTGGTCGAGCCGTTCCAGGGAGACCAGAAGATTGCCCTGGGAAACGTAGGTTTCGGCGCGGCCGGGATCGATCTTCACAGCCTGCTCGTAGGCCACCAGGGCGGCCTGGGAATCGCCCTTGGCGAGATGGGCCCGCGCCATGTAATCAAAGGCGTTGATCGCAGTCTCGGAGCGCGGCGACAGGCCGACGGCGCGCCTGAACTGGGTGATCGCCTGGTCGTAGTCCTTGGCGACGAAAGACTCCAGCGCGCCGCTCAACACCCGCTGCGCGAGGTTGTCCATTTGCGCCTGCTGGCTGGCCGCCGAGACGAACAGGCTGCTGGCGGCGACGTCGAAGATCCCCATGGCTCCTTACCGGCTCTCCGCTAGGTGGACATCATCCTTATCGGCCATGACGGGGAAATCTTGATCAACCCGGAAGCCAGGCGCGCAGCCAGACATCGAGATGATCCTCCAGCATCCAGTGGCGCTCGACGTGTTCGCGCATCAGGTCGCCCCGGCGCGCCAGGGCGTCGCGGTCGGCGACCTGCTCGCGGATGGCCTCGACCCAGGCCTTGAACTTGTTGGGCACGCGGGTAACGGGATAGTCGCCGCGGTAGGGCGTGATGTCCGAGCAGATCACCGGGTAGCCCATGATCCCGTATTCCAGCAGGCGCAGATGGCTCTTGCCATGGTTGAAGGGAATGTCCTCCAGCGGCGCGATGGCCAGGTCCAGGTCCAGGCTGGCGAGCCTGGCGGGATAGTCGTCGAGTTTCACCGGCTCGTGGAATTCCCTGACCAGAGGGCGGATCGGATCCGGGCACATGCCGAAGAACACCCAGTCCACCTCGTCGGCGGTGGCCTTGACCACATCGACAATGAGGCGGAGGTCGCCCGCGTGCGTGGCGCTGCCGGCCCACCCCACACGCGCCCGGCCGCCGCCGCGACGCCTGGGCGCGTGGCCGTCCCAGCGCGCCCGCTCCAGGTAATTCGGCACCACCACGATCTCGTCGCAGTAGCCCTTGAAGGCCTCGGCCAGGTAGTCGGTGGAGACCACGAAGCGCTGGCAGAGGCTGACCGCCTTGCGGAAGCGCTTGGCCACGTCCTTCTGCTCCACGAACAGCTTCTTCTGGGAACTCATGATCGGGATGTTGGTGATGAGGTCGTCCAGCTCGAAGATCCGAAACGCCCGGCTGATGCGGGAGATGCGCTGGATGAACTCGATCTGCCCCCACTCCACCTGGCGCTGGAAGACGATGGCGTCCGGGTCCATGCGGGCGTACTCGCGCGGGTGGAAGTAGCCCGCCGCGTCCCAGCCCATGAGTTTGCCGGCGCGGGTCAGGGCGCGCATGGGCGCGATGATGCGATATTCGCCGCAGCCCATGGCGTCGGCGTGGATCGACAGCACGCGGGGCGCCGGGCGCCATTCCGGGTCCCAGGTCAGCGCCGGGGTCGGCTCCGGCTGGAAGGGCAGGATCAGGCTGAGGTTGCGGTTGTAGGCCGGATCCCGGGCAAACCAGCGGGGCCACTTGCCGACGATGGCCTCCACTTCCTTGAACAGGCGAACCTGCTTGTCCTCCAGGCTCAGGCATTCCACGCCGGTCGCGTTCTGGCTGACGGACTCGTCGTGGCGCAGGACGGCGTGAGGGGTCCACACCACCTTCAGGCCGCGCTCGCGCAGCTTCAGGCAGTAATCCACGTCGTTGAAGTTGACCTGGAATGCCGCCTCGTCGAGGCCGCCGGCCGCCTCGTAATGGGCCTTGCGCGTGAGCAGGCAGGCGGCGGTCAGGGCCGAATAATTCTGCGGCAGCTGCAGGCGGCCGTAATAACCGGGATCGTCGGCCGCCGCCTTCTGGGCGACGTGGTTGCAGGCCACGCCGCCCAGGCCCAGCACCACGCCGGCATGCTGGACGCCGCCGTCGGGGTAGAGCAGCCGGGCGCCCACCGCCCCCACGTCCGCTCGCTGGGCGTAGCCGAGCATCTCTTCCAGCCAGTCCTCGTGCAGCACCTGGGTGTCGTTGTTCAGCAGCAGCAGGAATTCCCCGCGCGCCTCGGCGGCCGCCCGGTTGTTGAGGGCGGCGAAGTTGAACGGCCCGGGGTGGGACAGCACGCGCAGGTTGGCGGACCCGAGGTCGCGCAGCGCCTGGAGGAAATCCAGGGTTTCCGGGTCGTCGCTGCCGTTGTCCACCACCAGCACCTCGCAGTGGCTGTAGCCGGTGCCCTCGACGAGGCTGGTCAGGCAGGCGCGCAGGTGCCCGAGCTGGTTCTTGCTGGGAATGAGGATGGAGACCAGGGGCGTGCCCGTGACCCGATAGCGGATGCGGAAGCTGCCGGGCAGCAGCCCGTCCTCGATCTCCGCCGGCCAGCCCCGGCGCCGCAGGTGCCCCGCCAGGCTGTCGCGGGCGGCGGAGCGCACGGTTTCGGCGTCGCGCCGGCTGTGGCCGCCGGACTCGAAGCGGTGGTAGAGCACGTCGGCCAGGTGCCCCACCGAGCCGTCGTCCAGGCGCTCGCTGGCGCGCAGGGCCAGGTCCCAGTTCTCCATGCCTTCCGCCTCCGCGCGGAAGCCCCCCAGCCCGGCGAACAGGCCGCGTTCCAGCAGGAGCAGGCCGCCCAGGCTGAAGGGGGCGGCGCGCAGCATGTCGGGATCGAAATCGGTCTTGAAGAACGGCGTGTGGCGGGTGCCGTCCTCGTCCAGGCGATCCTCGTCGCTGTAGAGCATGCGCCATTCTGGGTGGCGCGCCAGGGCGTCGGCGAGGGCGAAAGTGGCGTGGGGCGGCAGGCGGTCGCCCGCCTCGATCATGCCCACCCAGGCCGCTGTCCCTGTCGCGAGGGCCTGGTTGAGGCGTTCGATGGCGGCGTCGGGCGCGCAGGCGATCCAGGCGACCTGGGGCAGCGCCGCCAGTTCTTCCGGCGCCGGGCACTCCGCCACCACGGTCAGGCGCCAGCCCTTGTGGAACTGGTTGGCCAGGCTCTTGATGTTGTTGCCCAGCCGGCCCTCGTCGCCGGCGCGGCAGATGATGCCGAGATGGAACTCGGCCGCGGCGCCCCAGGCCGCCATGCGCGCCGCGATCCAGCGCAGGTCGGCCTCCCTGGGGGCGTGGCCGGCCTGCCACAGGTCGTAGAAGTCCGGCAGCGCCGCATCGGCGGCTTCTGGCACGGCGGGCGGCGGGACGCTTCCGGCCGGGCCGTCCGGGACGGTATCGAGCAGGCGGCGATAGGACTCCCCGACACGGTAGCCCTGGCGCTGGAGGGAATGCTCCTGGTAAGCCTTGAGCTGGGCGGCCAGGGCGAGCTCGAGACGGAAATCCGGGTTGTCGATGAGCAGCTTGAGGGCGGCGACCCATTTCTCCGTCTTGTTGTCCACCAGCAGGCCGGTCTTGCCCTGCTCCACCACGTCCCGGTAGGGCGGCACGGCGCTGCAGACGGCCGCCATGCCCAGGGCCGCGAACTCCAGCCAGGGCACGGGGCTCCTGCAGGCGTTGCGGGCGTCGTCCGCCAGGGGCGCCAGGCCGATATCCAGGTCGAGGCCCTTCATGCGCGCGGCATAGGCCCCGTAGTCGGGCATGAAGGGGATGAAATCGGCGTTCGGGTGGTCCTTCCAGCCCGCCGGCGCCGTGCCCACGAACCTGACGCGGATGCGCTTGCCGTACTCGCCGCAGATCCGGCGCAGGGCTTCGTCGACCAGGGCGAAATCATCCTCCCCCACCCCGCCGCCCACCACGCCGATGTGGACCTGGCGGCCGTTATCCGGCGGCGTGCGCTGGAACAGGGTGTAATCCACCAAGTCCGGCAAGACGTGCAGCCGCTCGTTGTAGCGGCGCAGGCGCGCCGCCAGGGCGGGGGTGCGCGCCACCACGGCATGGGCCCGGCGCAGGGTTGCCTCGACGAGGGAGGCCTGCCCGGCCGCGCCGCCTGCCGGGGCATCGCCCTCCAGCACGTCGAGGAGCGCCGCGTCGGCGTCGTAGATCACCGGCTTGCCACTGGCGAAGGCCGCCTCGATCAGCGCCCGGCTTTCACCCGAAGGGAACAGGCGCGACAGGATCACCGCGTCCGCCGCGTCCGGGGGCGCGATTTCCCAGGCTGCCCGGCCGTCCTGCCAGTACACCGCCCAGCTCAGCTCGCAGGCGCCGGCCAGGGCGCGCACAGGGCGGAAGAAGCGGCGCTGGGCGCGCGCGCCTTCAGGGGGATCGAGGGCGTAGACCGCCAGCCTGGGCACGCCGCTCCGGCGCCGGGGGCGTTGCGCCGATCCCGCGTGCGCCGCGTTCAGCGGCCGCGCGCGCACCACGAACTGCAGGCTCTTGAGGTCCTCGAACTCCTCGACACCGACATCCTTCAGCACGAACTTGTCGGTTTCCACGGCGGTCATGCCGGGCTTGAGTTCCAGGTGCATCAGGCGCGGGTCCGGGGTACGCAGCCAGCTTTCCACGGCATAGCCGGTCTCGGCGAAGAGCTTGTCGATCTCCTCGCGGGTGAAGAAGCGGATGTGGGTAATGTCCAGCAGCCCCACCGAGGCATAGGGAAAGCGGCCGTGAGCGAGCTCGTTGAGCAGCCACAGGTTGCGGCTGTTGGGAATGCTGGCGATGACCTGGGCGTCGGCGCTGAGGTAGGGCTTGAGCCGTATCAGGACGCCCCAGGGGTCGTACATGTGCTCCAGCACGTCGGCCACGATCACCGTGTCGATGCTGCCCGGCCCGATGCCATGGGCCTCCAGGTCGGCTGCCTCGAACTTCTCGCCGATCACCAGATCCATGCGTTCCCGCGCCATGGACGCCGCCATCTCGGACAGCTCGATGCCGGCCACCCAGGCGCCCGGATAGATCGACTTGATGTGCCTGGCGGTGGCGCCGGTGGCGCAGCCGATCTCCAGCACGCGCCGGGGCGGATGCCCGAACTGGGCGACCACCTCCTGGCGCGGCAAGTCGGTGTAGAACTCGCGATGGTCGCGTTCCCCCGCCGTCTCCCCGAGGCTCTGCCAGACGTGAACGCGCTCCGGCCCGGTTTCGGCTGCCGCTGCCGTCGCATCGAGGCCGGCCAGCAGACGCATGAGGGCCACCACCCGAGCCGTCGCCGAACCGTCGTGGCCGGCGTTGTAGTGGGGCAGCCGCGCCCTCATGGCGGCGATCCGCTCTGCCCGGAAAGCCGGGGCCTCCATCATGTGCGCGAGGGTCGCCGCCAGATCCTCGACGGCCACCTCGACGAGGCCGGAGTCGGCGTCGAAGCTGGGCCCCATCACCAGGCCGAATTCACTCATCAGGTTGATGGCCGGCGTGCCGGCATGCATGGCCTCGATGAGCAGGTTGGAATCGGACGCCACCACCGCGTCGGCGCAGGCCACCCATGGCAACGCGTCGTCGCTGACATACAGATAGTCCGTATCCGCAAGACCGAGCCCGACGGCTATTTCCCGCGTCCAGCGCTCGCCCTGGCCGGCGTTGGAGGGGCGATCCTTGACGACGAAATTCCAGTCGCGCCCGGCCGCGCGCAGGACCTTGGCAGCGGAAAGAAAAGCGCGCACACCCTCGGCGAAGCGTCCGGCATGGTCGAAGGCGGTCAGCCAGGCCATCCAGGTGGTGGCGTAGACCAGGGTGGGGCGCTCTCCCAGCGCATGGCGCCGGCGCAGTTCCGCGCGCAGGGCCGGCCGGACCTCGTCCAGTCGCGCATAGATATCCCAGGCCGGATTACCGGTGGCGACGATGCGCTCGGGCGCCACCCCGATATCCAGGTAGCCCTCGGCGCCGCGCGGCCCGAACACGGCCACGCAATCGGCGTTCAGGGCGCTGTGCACCGTGTACATGTGGGCCAGGAAGCCGCCATGGGCGACGTGCAGGCTCGGGATGGCGCGCATCCGCGCCCATTCCACGGCGGCGCGCGGCTGCGACTGCCAGTCGTCGTTGACCACCAGCAAGCGGATGTCATATTGCTCGGCGGCCCGCTCCAGGGCCTCGATCAGCAGCACCGGATGCAGCAGGCGCTGCTCGAGCCCCGCCGTGAAGACCGCCGCCAGGCGCTCGCCGTCCATGCCGTGCTCGGCATGCAGGGCGCGCCAGTCGGCGCCCGCCGTCAGCGCCTCGAACTCCCGGCGCAGGCGGTCGATGTCGCCTGCGAGGGACAGGGCCGTGCCGTCGTCGAGCAAGCCCTCCAGGGCCTGCACGCGCCCGCCGGCGCGGGCGACCGCATCCGCGAGGGCGACGTCGCACAGGGCCTGGAGCGAGAGCAGCGTCAGCCGGGCCGGGCCGACGAAGGCGGGGAGCAGGTTCTGGTTCTTGCCCCAGAGCAGGGAAACGACGGCCGGCGGCTTCATCCCTGGCTCCCGGCCTGGAAATAGTCGCGCAGCATGTCCCGGGTCAGGTCGTACTCGAGCGCGCCCCAGAGCGGAACGCCGCGATGCCGCAGTCGCCCCTCCAGCGGCGGCCAGTCGCCGAGCATGCGCAGCACCCCGGTGACGACGCGGTCGGTCATGTCAGCCTGGCACCAGCCATGCAGGCGACCCCGCTGGGGCTCGTCGAGGAAGCCGGCCAGGTCGAAGCCCGGCGCGCAGCGCCAGAGGCCGGACCAGAGCAGGTAAAGCAGCGCACAATTGCGCGGCCAGTCGAGATGGCGGTTGAGGCGCCCGCGCCAGGCCTCGTCCCAGGCCGACATGAAGGCCGCGACGCCGGGCCAGGCCACCTCGCCGGCCAGGGCCGCCTCCAGCGCGCGGTCGCGGGCCAGCCAGGCGGCGTTGGCCGCTGGGTCGGGACGGCGGTCGAGGGCTACCATGAGATGGTAGGCCGCGGCGGTCGGCAGCGCCGCGAACACCTCGCGCTCCAGGAACAGGGCGAAGTCCAGCAGGTGCGGATCGGATGCCGCCCAGCTCAGGAGGCGTTCCCAGTCGCGGCTGTCGCCGCGCGACTGGCGCCGCCAGAGGTTGGCGTTGGCGCCGGTCAGCAGGCCGCCGTAGGGCCGCGCGGCGACGATGGCCAGGTCCAGCTCGTCGGCCCAGGCCGCCAGGTCCGCGGCGCTGACGCGGGAAAAGAAGTTTTCCGGGCCCTGGAAATCCGGCGGGTCCATGTGCTTGGCGGCGCAGGCGGCGCGCTCGTGGTCGGCGGAATAGATGTCGAACAGCAGGCGGCCGCCGGGGCGCACCACCCGCGACCATTCCGCCAGGATGTCGCGCACGTGGGGAAAGTGGACCACCACGTTGAGGCCCAGGGCGGTGTCGAAGGCGGCGTCGGCGAACGGCAGGCGGGCGACGTCGCCGAGCCTGAGGTCGACCGGCAGGTCGCCGGCGTTGGCGCGACAGCGGTCGAGCATGGCCTGGGAACTGTCGATGCCGGTCACCGCCATGCCCGCCCGGGCGAGGGGCAGCGAGGCGCGGCCGGTGCCGACGCCGATGTCGAGGATGCGGGGGCCGACCGCGAGCTCGCGGCAATAACCGGTCTCCAGTTCATTCTTCAGGCGGTTGGCGCCGCTGCTCTCCTGCATGCGCCCGTGGTACCAGGCCACCATCTCCGGGTTTTGCCAGGCTTGGGTCTTCCATTCCACCAAGTGCTCGTTGGACATTCCCGTCCCTTCCTCAATCAGTCTCGATGCGCCGTCCCGGCATGAAGGCTTCCGCCGCTTCCAGGCCGACACTGGCGCCGCGCCAGCGCGCCAGGTGCTCGACGGCCTCGACGCTGCGCGGGTGTGGCCAGGGGCGCAGCTCCGCGGCATAGGCCGCGAGCGCGGCGCGCTTGGCGGCGAGCCGGGCGCCGATGTCGATGAAGACACTGGGGGCGAAGGCGAGGCCGCTGCCGGGCGGCTGCCATTCGCTGCTCGACGCCACCTCGAAGAACAGCAGTTCGCGCACCGGGTGGCCCGGCTGCGGCCGGCAGGCGGTGACCACGGCGTGATGCGCCACCTGGTGGTCGACATTCACGTCGCCGGCGTGGTGGGTGTACACCCGGCGCGGCGCGAATTCGGCGATGCGGCGCTCCACCGCCCTGACCACCTTGAGCCTGGGCACGGCATCCATGCGGTTGTCGGCGAACGACTCGAACTCGACCTCGGCGCCGAGGATCTCCGCGGCCGCCCGGGCGGCCGCGCGCAGCGCGGAAACCTCCGCCGCGTGGGCGCCGGCCTCGGCGTGCCGGCTGGTCGCGCCCTCGGCGAGGATGAGGATGCGCACCCTGTCCCCCGCCGCCGCGTGGCGGGCGATCGCGCCGCCGCAACCCAATACCTCGTCGTCGGGGTGCGCCGCCACCACCAGCACGTTCATAGCAGGTCCTCCTGGGCAAGCAGGGTTTCGGCCGGCAGGTCCCGGCGCAGGCGGCGGCCGACCAACTCGGCGTGGCGCGTGGTCGGGATGCCGCCGCCGGGCCGCCGGGCCTCGAGGTCCGTGGCGGCGAGGGCGTGGCCGGCCGGCAGGGCGCGGGTGGTAAACAGGCTGCGGTAGTACTCGCGCGATAGTTCCAGGTCCCGCGCCGACGGCCGCACCGCCGCCACTCCCAGGGCCCGCTCGACGTGGCGGATGCGCGCCACCCAGACGGCGAATTCATCCGGCTCCAGCGACTCGTGGGCGTGGAAAACCCAGTCCCGGCGCGACAGGATCAGGCGCTTCTCGATGTAGGCGGCGCCCACGGCCAGGGCGGCGACGTCCAGGTCGTCGTCCCGCGCCGGCGACGACCAGCCGGCCGGCCAGGGCAGGTGGCGGTTGAGGAAGTCGATGGCGCGCAGGTTCATCTCCCGGTCGTCCTGGGTGTGGAAGTCGTGCATGAACAGCACGGCGCTGCCGCCGGCGTCGCGGTACCAGCGCACCGCCGTGTCGAGCTCTTCCAGGGTCGCCGGGCCCAGGTCGGCGAACATGGGCTTGCCGGTGCGGCCGATGCGTTCCAGCAGTTGCCGGTAGGTGATGTCCCAGGCGCCGATCTTGTGCGCCGCCACCCCCAGTTCCTCGAGCAGGTCGACGCCGGCGGGATAGTCCACCGTGGCGAGGAAGTGCAGCCCGCGACCCGCGGCGGCGGCGGCGAGCGCCCGCCACTGGGCGGGGGTGAACTGCAGGCGCTCGAACATCTCGCGCATGTTCAGGTGCACGGTGCGGCCCTCGACCTGGACGGGATAGGTGGCGTCCGCATCGCTGACCTGGGCGGGGTCGATGACCTGAAACTTGACGGCGTCCACGCCCGCGGCCGCCGCCGCCTCGCTGAGGCGCAGCGCCTTGTCGGTGTCGCCGCCGCAGGTCGTGCCGACCTCGGCGATGAGGTAGCAGGGCTGGCCGGCCCCGATGAGGTGGTCGCCCAGCCGGGCCTGGGGAATCGTCATGGGCATCCTTTCCCGTGGTCGCCGCCCCGCAGGATGGCGAGGCTGGCCGGTCCGCAATTGAACACCAGATCGACCACGCTCATGAAGGGCTCGAAACCGCCGTGAATCTGGGGATAGACCGGATGGGCATAGTCGTGGAAACGGACCTCGATGCCGGCGCCCGCGAAGCTGCCCAGGTCGAGATAGTCGCGGCCGAAGGGGCCGGACAGGTAGCAGCTGGCGCCGACGGCGCGGCACAGGTCCAGCACCAGCGCGCTCTTGCGGCTGCGCACGCCGAGATCGGAACTGCGCACCAGCCTCGCCCCGAGGCCGAGGGCGTCGAGCAGCAGGGCCGTGGTCTCGGCCAGCAGCGCCTCCAGCCGCTGCCAGTCGCGCCGGTAGACGGGCTCCAGGCGCGCGCCCAGGTCACGGAAATGCGGCGCGCGGGCATAGCTCTGGACCAGCGTCTGCCAGTGCTTGCGCGCCCAGTGCGGCCCATCGATCAGGGCATTGCCGATCAGGGCCTCGTCGGGGCTGGCCGGCCGCTTCACCGGCACGGTCAGCCACACCGGCCCGCACGCGGTGCGCACGCGGTTGCGGTTGGTGAAGCTGGTGCGGGTGTTGCGCTCCATCTGCACCGTGTCGAGGACGATGTGCAGGTCGCTGCGCGCGATGCGGTCGAAGTAGCCGAGCCAGGGCAGGTAGGCGGGCTGGCTGATGGACACGATCATGGCGCGTTGCGCTGGCGGTAGAGGTAGAAGCTGAAGTCGCGCGCGTGGTAGTCGTGGCGCAGGACCAGCCAGGGTGTGAGTTCGCGGCAGAAGGCGGCGGTGGCCAGCGGGTCGGCGTGGTACTCGCCGGCCTCCCGCGTCGGCGCCCAGGCGCTCAGGGAGTTGAAGGCGCAGGCGATGTCGGCGAGGGACCACATGCGCGCCACCACCCGGCGCAGGTAGTCCTCGGCGCCCTCGGCGTAGGTAGCGAAGATGCCGCTGGCGAGCACGTAGTCGAAACGCTCGCCAGCCGGCAAGACGTCGTCGAGGATGCCACCGGTCAGGAAGCGCCGGCCCGGGTGCAGCGACCTGGCCCGGGCGACCAGATCGGCGGTGAGATCGATGCCGGTGTAGTCGGCGGCGATGCCGCGCTCGTCGAGCCAGCCGACGAAGCCGCCGAGGCCGCAGCCGACGTCGAGGATGCGGCGGCCGGCGAGATCGCCGACCTCGGCCAGGACGCGAAAGCGCAGGCGCTGGCCTTCGCGGCTGCCCCAGTCGAGGGCGAGGTGGGACGCTCCGTGCTCCCTCAGACGCCGACGGTAATTCTCGGCGGTCAGGCGTTCCTCGTCGGTCATCGCCAGCCCTCCCCGCCGGCGCCGGGTCCCGCGTCGCCCGCCAGGACCAGGGTCGCATGCGCCGCCGGGCAGCAGCCCGCCGCGCCTGGCAGGAAGCCTGCTCTGACGAAGGCCGAGCGGCCCGCGGCGTTGTCGTCGCGAACGCAGGCGACGACGCGGATCCCGGGCCAGCGCGCCCTTGCCGACGCGCAGCCCAGGCGGATGGCGGTCACGCCCAGGCCGCGGCCGGTATGGGCCGGCAGCAGGTAGGCCGTGATGACGCAGGTCTCGGGCGCGATGCGCTCGAAACGCGCGTGGCCGACGGGCGTCCCCTCCAGTTCGGCGATGAAGCACAGCGCGTCCGGCGAGGCCAGGATGCGGGCGAACCAGCTGGCGTGCTCGTCCGCTTCGACCGGACGCCGGCTGGTCGAGCGCGCGACGATGAAGGGATCGTTGCGCCAGGCCAGCAGCCGGTCGCGATCCAGCGGCGCCATCGGGCGCAGGGTCAGGCTAGGCATCCGGGCGCTCCGCCACGGCCCGCCACTCGGCGTGGTTGAGCCAGCCGGGCACGAGCAGGTCGGCATATTCCATGTGCTGCAGCGCCACGAGGCGCCAGTCCGCGAGGGCGTCGACGACCTGCTGGCGTCCGTAGAAACAGAGCTGCCCGGCGCCCACCAAGGTGCCCTCGGCGATGTCCAGGGTGAGGCCGTCGGCGCCGGCGTGGCCGGAGGCGGCGCTGCTGTGGCGATCGGAATAGGGGTTGAAATAGAACCGCCCGCCCGGGCGCAGCACGCGGCGGACCTCGGCGATGGCGAACCGGGCGGCGCTCCTGCCGGCGCAGGTCAGGGCGCAGCGGTCGATGGCCAGGTCGAAGCTGGCGTCGGCGAAGGGCAGCGCCGTGAAGTCGCCGACGCGCAGGTCCCCGGCCAGGCCCTCGGCGGCGAAGCGGGCGCGCGCCGCGGCGACGGCGCTGGGCGAGGCGTCGACGCCGGCCACGGCAAAGCCTTCGCGCGCCGCAAACCAGAGGTTCGCCCCGGTGCCGCAGCCCACCTCAAGGATGCTCACCTCGCCGCGCGGCCGGTCCTTCGGGGCATGGCGGAAGACGAAGCTGACCACCGCGTCCCACGGGTAACGCTGGGTGTGGCCGCAGGCGTACTTGGCTTCCCAGACCGGGTCGAAGGCACGCGCCTCAGTCATGGAAATCCTCCCAGGCGAAGACGTGGCCCGCCACCACGTCGCGGCACAGGACACGACCCAGCAGGGCGTCGCGCAGGCGGGGCGGCAGACCCGTGCCGGGCCGCTGGAAGCGGATGTGCTCGGGCCCCAGGCGGATGCCGGCGGCCAGGGGCGCGGCGGCCAGGCAGGACAGCCGGAAGCCGGCGCGGCCGGCCGCCTCGGAAGGCGTCGGGCCGAGGGCCGGGCTGCCCAGGGAGGATTCCACGGCGCGGATGGCGCGGACCAGTTCGGCGAACTCCCCCGGGTCGGCGGAAAAGCGGTGGTCCGGGCCGGGCAGGCCGCGGTCCAGGGTGAAGTGCTTCTCGACGAAACAGGCGCCGAGGCAGACCGCGCCGACGACGGCGGCGGTGCCCTCGGTGTGGTCGGAAAAGCCGGACGGACAGGCGAAGGCCTCGGCCAGCACCGGGATGCGGCGCAGGTTCACCTCCGCCGCCGGGGTCGGATAGCTGGAGGTGCAATGCAGGAGGATGACATCCTTGCCGCCGGCGCCGCGAAAGGCGACCACGGCGTCGTCGATCTCGGCCGCCGTGGCCATGCCGGTGGACAGCACCGTGGGCAGCCCGGTGGCGGCCATCGCCCGGATGAGGTCCAGATGGGTGAGGTAGTCGGAACCGTTCTTGAGCAGGACGACGCCCAGGCGCTGCAGGTCGCGCACGCCGTCGAGGCCGGTGGGCGTGCTGAAGAAGGCGATTCCGAGGTGGTCGCAATGCGCCTTCAGCTCGCAAAGCTGCGGGTAGCCGAGCTCGCAGCGCTTGAACATGGCGAACTGGGATTCGGTGATCTCGCGCCCCTGGCTGAGATAGGTATACGTCAGGGCGTGGTCGGCGAGGAAATCCTCGGTGCGGTAGTTCTGGAACTTGACCGCGTCCGCCCCGGCCGCCGCGGCCGCCTCAATGGCGCGGTGGGCGAGGTCCAGGTCACCATTGTGGTTTATGCCGATCTCGGCGGCGATGAAGCAGGGCCGCCCCGGCCCGAGTTCGCGCCGGCCGATCCGGATGGGGTTCATGTCATGGCCTCCAGCACCCGTTGCGCGCCCCGGCCGTCGATCAGCGCCCTCCCAGCCCGCGCCAGGCTTTCGCGGCGGCCGCGGGCGTCGATCAGGGCAGCGACTTCCGTCACCAGCCGGTCGGGCAGGCCGGCGTCGCAGCGCCCCAGGTCGATACCGGCGCCGGCGCGCCCCATGGCCGCGGCGACGCCGGCCTGGTTGTCGGCCAGCGTCAGGTAGAGGCCGGGCACGGCCATGAAGGCCAGTTCCCAAGCCGTGCTGCCGGCGGCGGCCAGCGCCAGATCGGACGCGGCCATCAGCGCCGGCATGTCCTCGTGCCAGGGCAAGGCTTCGAGATGGTGCTGGCGGGGCGCCAGCGCGCGGGTCAGGTCCAGGCCGACCGGGTCGGTGCCGGTCAGGCAGGTGATGCGCAGCGGCGCCTCCACCCGCGCCAAGCCGGCCATGACCGCCCGCAGGGCCGCAGCCTCGACGACGGCGCCCAGGCTGAGGAGCAGGCGCCCGGCGCGCTCCGGCTGGGGGTGGGCGTGGTCCCGCCAGGCCAGGAACTCGGGGCGCAGCAGTGTGTAGCGGCCGCCCAGCAGAGCGCGGCCATGCCCTTCGAGGACATAGCCGCGGGCCTCCGCGCCCGGGTTCTGGTCCAGCAGCAGGTCGGCGTGGTAGGCCGGCAGGCGCGGCCCGTCGTCGAGCACCAGAAGCTTCGCCAGGCCGCCCAGGGCGCGCTGGTCGTCGACGCCGAAGGCGTAGCCGTCGAGGGCCACCCAGTCCGGCTGCAGCGCGCGCATGGCCGCCAGGACTTCCTTCAGGCCGGCGCCATCCGGCAATTCGTGCCAGGCGTCGATGGTCCGGCGCGCGCCTTCCCGCAGCCGGTCATCGGCGATGCGCCCCACCCCCTCCACGCGCCAGCCTCCCCCGCGGGCGGCGGCGCCCAGGGCCAGGCAGCGGCCGAGATGGCCGGCCCCGGTGGCGGCGAGGGCGTCAGTCCGGATCACCAGGGTCTTCATCGAGTCCGAAGCGGGTTCTGGCGAGGAAGCGGGCGTAGCGGAGATCCTCCTCGGTGTCGATGTCGACGCTGCGCTCGCGCGGCATCTCGTAGGCGGCCAGGGGATAGACGTAGTACTCGCGCACCCGGCGGAAGCGGGCCACGTCGAGGATGGTGACGGCGCCGTTGGCGTTGACCATCACCGGCAGGTCGGCGCCGGCCTTGGCCCCGGTGCGGAACAGCCATTCGGGGTGCAGCGGGCTCAGCAGGCCATCGCACAGGACCTGCGCGGTGAGCGGCGACTGGGCCGGGCGGCTGACGCTCATCAGGAAGCCGGTGCCGGAGCGGCGGTAGATGTCCATGGCGGCGCGGATGTCCTCGGCCGTGCGGAACGGGCAGGTGGGCAGCAGGATGATCAGGGTGTCGAAGGGCTCGCCGCGCCGCCCCCATTCGTCCAGGGCGTGCAGGGCCACCTCCACCACGCCGGCAGGGTCGCGCGCCAGTTCGGGCGGGCGCAGGAAGGGCGTGTCGAGCCCGAGCCGCTCCGCCTCGGCGCGCACGGCGGCATCCTCGGTGCTGACGAAGACGCGGTCGCAGAGCCCCGACTCGCGCGCCGCCCGCACCGCCCACTCGACCAGGCTGCGTCCGCCGACGGGAAGCAGGTTCTTGCGCGGCAGTCGGGTCGAGCCAGCCTTGGCGGGGATCAGGCCGAGGGTGGCCATCACGCCACCCCCATCGCGTCGGCCAGCCGCGCGACGACCTCGTCCTGCTCGGCATCGCGCAGCCCGGGATAAAGAGGCAGGGTGAGGGCCCCGGCATACCAGGCCTCGGCCTCGGGGAAGTCTCCCGGGGCGAACCCCAGGCGGTGGTACCAGGGCTGCAGGTGCACCGGGATGTAGTGCACGTTGGCGCCGATGCCGGCGGCGCGCAGCACCTCGAAGGCGGCGCGGCGGCGACCCGGGTCGGACAGGCGCACGGTGTAGAGATGCCAGGCGGAGGACACATCCTCGGGCGGCAGGACCAGGGGCAAGCCGGCGAGGCGGTCCCGGTAGCGGGCCGCCAGCCGGCGGCGCGCGGCCACGAAGGCGTCCAGGCGATCGAGCTGGGAGGCGCCCAGGGCCGCCTGCAGGTCGGTCATGCGGTAGTTGTGGCCGAGCTCGATCTGCTGGTAGTACCAGCCGCCCTCGCTCTCCCCCTCCATCTCCGCCGGCTCCCGGGTGATGCCGTGGGAGCGCAGGCGCTCCACCCGACGCAGCAGGGCGGCGTCGTTGCCGAGCACCATGCCGCCCTCGCCGGTGGTGATCAGCTTGACCGGATGGAAGCTGAACACCGTCAGGTCGGCATGGTCGCAGCAACCGATCCGGCGCCCGGCATACCGGCCGCCGATGGCGTGGGAGGCGTCCTCGACGACGCGGAAGCCGTATTCGTCGGCCAGGCGGCGGATGCCCGCCATGTCGCAGGCGCGGCCGGCGAAATGCACGGGGATCACGACCTTGGGCAGCTTCCCCTGTGCCCGCGCCCGCCGCAGCTTGTCTTCCAGTGCGGTGACGCTCATGTTGAGGGTGGCAGGATCAATGTCGACGAAGTCCACCCCGGCGCCGCAATACAGCAGGCAATTGGCCGAGGCGACGAAGGTGTTGGGCACTGTCCAGCCCAGGTCGCCGGGCCCGACCCCCAGGGCCAGGCAGGCCAGGTGCAGGGCCGAGGTGGCGCTGTTGACGGCGACGGCGTGGCGGGCGCCGCAGTAGGCCGCGACGGCCGCTTCGAAGCGGGTGACGGCGGGCCCCTGGGTCAGCCAGTCGGAACGCAGGACGGCGACCACGGCATCGATGTCCGCCTGGCTGACATCCTGGCGGCCATAGGGGATCAAACGGCCTCCAGCTGACGCAATTCCTCCACGCCGAGAAAATGCGGATTGCTCCCGGAACTGTATTCGAAGCCCTGGGGCACCGGCAGACCGCTCTCCCCCAGGGCGTTCCGGGTATGGTCGACCTGGACGATGAAGGTGATGCTGGGACGGATGACGTAGTGGTCGGCGAATTCCAGGGTGAGGTGGGAATCGTCCGCCGGGCACATGATTTCGTGCAGCTTCTCGCCGGGCCGGATGCCGATCACCTTGATGGGCAGGCCGGGGGCGATGGCCTCGGCCAGATCGGTGATGCGCGCCGAGGGGATGCGCGGCACAAAGATTTCCCCGCCCTGCATGCGGCCGAAACTGCGGATGACGAAATCCAGGGCCTGCTCCAGGGTGATCCAGAAACGCGTCATGCGCGGGTCGGTGATGGGTAGTTCCGTCGCCCCTTCGTCCCTCAGCTTGCGGAACAGGGGCACTACCGAGCCGCGCGAGCCCACCACGTTGCCGTAGCGCACCACGGAAAAGCGCGTTCGGCTACCGCCGGCGATGTTGTTGGCGGCCACGAACAGCTTGTCCGAGGCCAGCTTGGTGGCGCCGTAGAGGTTGATGGGGTTGGCGGCCTTGTCCGTGGACAGGGCGATGACCTTGTCCACGTCGTTGGCCAGGGCCGCCTGGATGACGTTCTCCGCGCCGTGGATGTTGGTCTTGATGCACTCCATCGGGTTGTATTCGGCGGCGGGGACCTGTTTCAGCGCCGCCGCGTGCACGACGTAGTCGATGCCACGCATGGCCTGGGTCAGGCGCTCGCGATCGCGCACGTCGCCGAGGAAGAAACGCATGCAGGACGCGTCGAAGTCCTGCTGCATCTCGTACTGCTTCAGCTCGTCGCGCGAGTAGACGACGATGCGCCGCGGGCGATGGCGCCGCAGCAGGACGCGGATGAACTGCCTGCCGAAGGAACCCGTGCCCCCCGTGACCAATACCGCCTTGTCATCGAACACCACGACCTCGTTTGCCGCCGTCAGTGGATCAGCAGGCCGTCCGCCAGGCTGCGGTTGATCTTGATGAGGATTTCCAGTTTGGCGGGTTCGGGATAGGCCATGACCTCGAAGGTGCGGCGATCGACGAAGTTGGACAGGGACAGGATGTTTTCGCGCAGTCCCATGGGCAGCGGGTTGGTCTCGTCGAGCAGCTCGGCCTGGAAGACGCTCCACAGGATCTGGTTGTATTTCAGGGCGTTGTCCAGCAAGGCATGGTCGGCATCCTCCTGCCAGCGGCCCACCGCCTCCTCCAGCAGCGCCGCCGCCTTGTTCAGGACGGCGGCCTCGAGCTCACGCCCGCCCAGCTCGCCGGTATTGACATCCATGTTCTCGGTCATCAGTTGCATCGCCATCATCTTGCTCTCCTTCATTGAAAGATGTTTTCACGCGCCAGCCCTTCCAGGATGTCGCGTTTCGTGCTGATCGCATCGTGTCCCGGCAGTCCTGCAAGAAGTTTCCGGCCGGCCACGCCGAGCTCACCCGCAAGGGCATCAGCGTGCAGTGACATCGCCGCCTCGTCCTGCCCTTGCGGTAACAGGGGGTAGCGCAGGGCCTCGATCTGCTTGCGAAGTCCCGGCAAGTACGCGAGTTCGCGCAGCCGCTCTTCCTGCCCCGGGGGATAGGGGGGATACAGCTTGCGCACATCCGCCGGGCCGCTCCCTTCCCGGATTGCGCGCGCCAGGGAGTTAGCATCGTCATGTCGCGAGCGCAGGCTGGCGTAATCCTCGCCGAGGGCAAGTGTGCGTCCAGCCTGGTTCGGGTCGGGCGGGGGCACAACCGTGGCCCGAGGAATCGGGACGGCGCCACCAGCCGGAGATACGCCCGCATAAGCCAGCAGATCTCCGGACCACGCGTTCACGCCGATTTGTGGCAAGGTCAAAGCCATGACGGGGCCGGTCACTCAGGGCGATCAGAACAGCCGCAGGACCGCCGCGTTGGCCTGGGCGGAAAGGCTTAGCGCCGTAGTACCCAATTGCTGACGAGTTTGCAGCAGCAGCATGTTGGCGCCTTCCTCGTTGGTGTCCGCTACTGTCAGCTTGGTCGCGCCTTCCGCCAGGGTATTGACCATGTCGGTGATGAACTGCTGCCGGGTGGTCAGGATGGACAGGTTGGCCGACAGGGTGCCGCTCTGGGTACGCAGCGTGGCCAGCGCACTGTTAAGTGTGCTCTCGATGCCGTCCAAGTTCCCCATCGTGCTCAGATTCGCCGAGGTAATCGTACCGATACCGGTCTGGCTACCGCCGGAAATCGCCAAGCCGGAGGCAGTACCGCTGAAACCGCTCATGATCAGTTGCGACGTGGCCTGTTCATTGAAGTTAACCGTCAGGGTCACGGCAGTGCCGCCCAGGAAATTTACGCCCTTGTAGCTGGCATCCTGTTGCGTGTTGTTAAGCTGACGGATGAGTTCGTTGTACTGGGTGCTCAGGCCGGCCAGTTCAGTGGCGGAGGTAGTGGAATTCAGGGACGAACGCGCCTGAGTGATAACGCCACGAACCGCCTCGATCAGGCGATTGATGCCGGAAACACCGTTATCCGCAGCCTTCACCGTCTGAATCGCCTCGCTGATTGTGTCCTTGAGGCCGCTGAGCAAGTCCGCTCGCTGGGTGTGAGCCCGGGCGGCGAAGAAGTTGGTGGGATTGTCGATCGCGGAGTTCACTCGCTTACCGGTGGACAGTCTTTCCTGCGTCCGGCCCAAGAGCTGCTCCGTGGATTGCAGGCTCACCAAGTTGGCCCGCATCGCCGATGTCAACGTGATATCGCCAATTGCCATGTCATCTCTCCATATAAATCGCAATCCCGACGAGGTGGAGGCCTATAAGCCCTTTTCCAGAGCCGGCCAACCCACTGCAAGGAGCCCCAATCGGTGGTCGCTCGGACAGCACACGAATGAATCTCTACAGTTGTGTAGCAATAGGCGTGCCAATCACACGGGCCGCTCACTTTCCCAATATTTTTCATATAGTTGCTAGCAGGTAAGTAACGCTTGTAGACGTGGCGGGATAAAATGCCTCATAAAATTTTTCTCGCGGCAACGGCAAGCTTTGCCAGGTGGAAATTCTTGCCGGCCGCCAAGAGCCACCGTCGATGATCCTTTTTCCGAAAGCCCTGGCCGCTTGGCGCACCGACCGGTTCGCTGCCGCAATTAAGGAAGAGATCGAGCATCTGGATACCGTGCTGCTGCCGCTGGAGCAGGCCTTAACCCGCTCCAGCCACGTCGGTACCGACCGGGTCGGCGCGACGATCCTGCGGGTGGAGACGGAGCCCGGCCGCATCCGGGTGAAGGCCGGGCTGTTCTACACAGGCATCATTGTCGGCTGCAGTTGCGCCGACGACCCTACCCCCCTTGACGAGCAGGTCGAGTATTGCGAGGTCTGGTTCGACATCGACTGCCTCACCGGCGAGGGCAAGGCCACACCGGTAATCGATGAAGGCTGAGTCGCCCAGCCAGGAGACCGCCCGGAGACGTGCTGCGAGCTGCGGCTGGCCACGACAAGCGGGTACCGGGGCGCGATACTTCCGACTTCCCGGATTCACCGGAAAATACCGCAACCGCCTATGCCGGAATGTGCCAATCGTCCCCCTGACGGGGCTATGAGCATCTTTCGCCGTGCTATGATGGCGTCCGATATTCATCTCGGGCGAATACCATGAGCGACCGCCAGAACCTACAGGACCAGTTCCTCAATACCCTGCGAAAAGAGCATGTGCACTGCTCCGTATTCCTGGTGAACGGCATCAAGCTGGTGGGGCGGATCGAGTCCTTCGATCAGTACATGGTGCTGCTGCGTGGCAACGACCAGGCGGTGCAGGCGATTTTCAAGCACGCCATCTCAACCATCTCGCCTGCCAAGCAGGTAGCGATGCCCCCCCGCGACAGTGCTCAGGCCTCAGAATAATTCAGTTCATTTCCGTCATCGGGGCGCCCCAATCGGGCGCCCCGATGCATTTTGGAGCGCCCAAGGCTGGCCGAGGCTCATGGCCGAAAAAAAGCCGCCGGAGGACGGCGGCGGCTTCGGACCGGCATCTGCCCGACCCATGTGCGCATCGAACGGGGCACCGTGGATGCCCCGCCCGCGCTCAAGCGCGAATCAGACTATTTCGCGGCAGGTTTCTGGAAAGTGTTCTGCACCAGGACATCCACCTTGGCCTGCGGACGATGGCATTGCGTGCAGTTCCAGCGGCCCATGTACAGCTGGCCCTTCTTGACGTTGACATAGTGGCTGGCAGGCGCCGGAACCGGCATGCCGGCTTCGAGCTTCTGGCCGATCATCGCCGGCTGGACGTGGCAGTCCTTGCAAAGGTTGGAATTGCGCTTGATCGGCACCATGCCGTTGGTGTTATGGGGAATCATGGGCGGCGCCGTGTCATAGGACCTGGCAATGCGCTTGTTGCTCCCCGGGTCGCCACCGCCGTACTTGAACACAGCGGGATCTGGCACGTCATAAACGCTGGTCTTGGACAAGCCGATGGAATCATCGGGAATGGCCTGGTCTTCAACCGCCACAGCGGGCAGAGAGAGGAGAGTCGCCAGCAGTGCACTCATAAAAACAGTCTTCCTCATTTCGTCCTCCTTTGAACGGCAATGGATTCCGCCTGCGCAAGGGCTTGCGCGTTGTGGCCGCGGATCAGGGGTTTGAAATCGAACTTCAGACTACCTTCCGGACAGATCGGCGTGCAGCGACCGCAATTGCTGCATTCGCCGGAAAAGACATAACCACGTTCATCCAACTTCTTCAGGTTGAGCACCTGGGGTTCAGGACACACCTTGGCGCATTCACCGCAATGGGTGCAGGTGGTCTTGTCGAAGCGCACCCGCAACAAGGTGGTTTTTCCGAACAGGCTGTAGAAAGCACCCAACGGACAGAGATGGCCGCACCAGCCATTTTTCAGAATCAGCAGATCGAATAGGAAGATCGCCAGCAGGGCGGTGAAGCCCATGCCCAGGCCGAAGATGATCTCCCGATGCGCCATGCCGATTGGACTCACCCACTCGAAGGCAGCCAGGCCGCTGATCACGGTGATCACCAGCGTCGCGGCCAGGACGAAATAGCGCAGTGTGCGGGAGATATGAAAAATGGGTTTCACCGCCAGCCTGTTGCGCAGCCAGCCGGCGGCATCGGTCACCACGTTCACCGGGCAGACCCAGGCGCAGAACACGCGGCCGCCGAATATCAGGTAGAAACCCATGACGATGGCCGCTCCGATCAGGCTCTCCTTCTGCAGCACATGGCCGGTCAGGAAGATCTGCAGAGCCGCGAAGGGGTCGGTCAGGGGAATCAGGCCGATGAACTTGGAGGCGGACAAATTGCCCGCGAGCAGGGGCACATTCTTGGCCACATGCCATGCCCAATGGAAACTGCCGAAGAACATCAGCAGGATGCCGAACTGGCTGATGCGGCGAAGGATGATGTAACGCCATGCCCACAACCCCGTGGGCACCGGGTGCTCGGCGAGCCGACTCTGAACTTGGGTTTCAGGCGCGTTCATAGGCCACCGCTGTTCAGATAGTCCACACCCGCCGGCTTACCGCCGGATGTCGCCGGTGGTGCGTTGGCGGGCGCGGGGCCAACCTTCTCGGCCGGCTTGAAATCCTGAGTGATTTGCGTGTCGAAGGTCCAGCCCAGCCGGTAATGCTCGCCGATTTTGCCCTGCACCAGCTTGTGGGGCAGGATGCGGATGGCGGCGATTTCGGTGGGGCAGGCCTTCTCGCAAATGCCGCAACCCGTACAGGCATCGGAATTGACGATGGGCCTGAACACGGCGTGCTTGGAAGTTCCGCGCGGGTCGGTTTCCAGTACGATGGCCTTGCCCTTGAGGGGACAGTCGCGATGGCAGATCTCGCAACGCAGGCCTTTCCAGGACAGGCAGTTCTCGATATCGATCACCGCCAGCCCCATGCGCGCATCCTCGATCTTCTTCAGCTTCGGCGACAGGGCGCCGGTGGGGCAGGCCTTCACGCAAGGAATGTCCGGGCACATGATGCATGGCCCCGTGCGCGCCTCGAAGAATGGCGTGCCGATGGGCAAGGCGCCACCCGCGGGCTCGATCTTGAGTATGAAGGGCGGACAGGCCACCGCGCATTGGCCGCACTTGATGCAGGCGGCATTGAAATCGTTCTCCGCCAAGGCGCCGGGCGGGCGCAGGGCGTAGGGCGAGGCATGGGCTTCCTGGCGCAGGATGTAATCCCAGAGCAGCCCCCCGCTACCCGCCAGGGCCGCGCCTTGCGCCATCTTCACCAGAAAATCACGGCGGTTCACGCCTTGATCTGACATCACTTCCATCCGTTGAATTGCTGCCCATTCAGGCCGGGGTGAGGCGACGCAAAGCGCCGCCTCACCCCGGCCCTCTCCCGGAGGAGAGGGGGCAGGGGTTTACATCAGGCCTTGTAGATCTTCACCGCGCACTTCTTGAAGTCGGTCTCTTTCGAGATCGGGCAGGTGGAGTCCAGGGTGACCTTGTTGATCAGCACGCCCTCGTCGAACCAGGGCACATAGATCGTGCCGCGCGGCATCTTGTTGCGGCCGCCGGTTTCCAGGCGCACCTTGACCTTGCCGCGGCGGGATTCCACCCAGACCAGGTCGTTGCGCTTGAGGCCCTTGGCGGCGGCATCCTTGGGGTGGATCCAACACACGGCGGACGGCACGGCGCGATGCAGTTCCGGCACACGCCGGGTCATGGTGCCCGAGTGCCAGTGTTCCAGCACGCGGCCGGTGCACAGCCACAGGTCGAAGTTGGCATCCGGCTTCTCGACCGGAGAGGCATAGGGCCGGAAGAAGATCTTGGCCTTGTTCGGCAGCGGCTTCGGCTTGGGATCGGTCACCCCATCCAGGTTGCCGACGGGAATGGCCTTGGCGAAGTCGCCGTAGAAGCTGAAGCCCTCGCCCTTCTTCACATACGGGTCGTACTGCTCGTTGAAGCGCCAGCCGGTTTCTACCCACTTGCCGTCCTTCTCCACCACGGGCCATTTCATACCGCGCACCTTGTCATCGTGGTAGACATCGAAGGGCGCCAGATCGTGGGCCTTGCCCATACCGAACTTGCGATATTCCTCGAACAGGGCCTTTTCCGGGAACCAGCCGTCACCCAACAGGTCGGCGATGTGGTTGGCATGCCCCTTGGCGATGGGATCGGGCCACTTGACCTTCTTGTTGTCCGGGGTGGCGAACAGCACTTCGTAGAGGCTCATCTCCGGGTTGTAGCCCATGGCCTCGGCAGCCTTGAGCACATCGGGCAGCTTGCCGTCTTCGAAGCCCTCGGCCTTGAGGCCGGGGATCTTTTGCTCGCCCCAGACATCCTTCAGTTTGAAGCGCTTCGACAACTCCAGCATCATCCAGGTGTCTCCGCGGGCCTGGCCGGGAGGCGGCACCTGCTGGCGCCACACCTGGGTGCGGCGCTCGGCGTTGCCGTAAGCACCCCACTTCTCGTAGATCATGGCCACCGGCAGCACCAGGTCGGCCACCTTGGCGGAGACACTGGGGTAGGCCTCGGACACGACGATGAAGTTGTTCATCTCGCGGGCGCCCTTGATCCAGTGGTTGACGTTGGCGGTGTTCTGCCAGGGGTTGTTGACCTGAGTCCAGCTGAACAGGCAGGAGCCGTCCTCCAGGTCGCGCATGATCTTGACGTAGTGGCTGCCGATGGCGGGATTGAGGGTGTTGGTCGGCAGCTTCCAGATCTTCTCGGTGAGGTCGCGGTGCTTCTTGATGGGCACCACCATATCGGCGGGCAGCCGGTGGGCGAAGGTGCCGACCTCGCGGGCGGTACCGCAGGCGGAGGGCTGGCCGGTCAGGGAGAAGGCGCCGTTGCCGGGCTGGCACATCTTGCCGGTGAGCAGGTGGTTGGTGTAGCACTGCTCGTTGACCCAGGTGCCGCGCTGGTGCTGGTTGAAGCCCATGGTCCAGTAGGACACCACCTTGCGCTTGGGATCGCAGTAGTAATCGGCCAGGAGCTTCAGTTTGGCCTTGAATTTCTCGATGGGCTCGTCCGGATCGCCCTTGGCCACCTCGGCGGTGAAGTCAAGGGTATAGGGCTCGACTGCGGTCTTGAAGTCGTCGAAGCTGATATGCCAGTGCTTGTCCGGGGTGGCGATGTTGCCCTGCTTGATGACATCACCTTCCTTCTTGCGCTGGGCGATGGCTTCCCACTTGTCGAGCACGTGTTCCTGCTCGTTCTTGATGATCTCCATCTCGGCGGCAGAGGCGAACTTGTCGGCGTTCTTGGGGCGGAAGCCGTAGCCGATGTCGTTGGGGCCGGTGGTGAAAACGCAGTACTTGTCGACGAATTCCTTGTTCACCGCATTGCGGGCGATGATCTCACGGGCGATGTAGTTCTGGATCGCCAGGTCGCCACTGGGCGAGAAGATGATTTCGGTGTCGGCGATGTCGGAGGACATGTTGCCGTACGTGGACAGGTTCACCACCTTCATGGCCTTATGGGTCAGACGGCGATCGGTGATGCGCGACCACAGAATGGGGTGCATCTCGGCCATGTTGGCGCCCCACAGCACGGCGGTGTCGGTGTGCTCGATGTCATCGTAGTTGCCAGGAGGCTCATCGATACCGAAGGTCTGCATGAAGGCGGCCACGGCGGAGGCCATGCAATGGCGGGCATTGGGGTCGATGTTGTTGGAGCGGAAGCCTGCCTTCATCAGCTTGGCGGCGACGTAGCCCTCATGGATGGTGTACTGGCCGGAACCGAAGATGGAAATGCCGGTGGGGCCCTTTTCCTTCAGCGCCCAGCGCATCTTCTCTTCCAGGATGTCCATCGCCTTTTCCCAGGAGATGGGCACGAATTTGCCTTTCTTGTCGAACTTGCCGTCGGTCATGCGCAGCAGGGGCTGGGTCAGACGGTCCTTGCCGTACATGATCTTGCCGTTGAAATAGCCCTTGACGCAGTTCAGGCCCCGGTTAACGGGGGCGTCCGGGTCACCCTTGGTGGCGACGATGCGTCCGTCCCTGGTAGCCACCATGATGCCGCAGCCGGTGCCGCAGAAGCGGCAGACCGCCTTGTCCCATTGCCAGTCCTTCTCACCGGCGGCCACCGCGGCTTCGGCTTGTTTGGATATCGGCATACCCACCGTGGCGGCGGTCGCCCCGGCAACACTGGTCTTCAGAAAATCACGACGCGTAAGTCCCATCTCAGCCTCCTAGCTCGATCAACTGTTCAGATATTCGGGTACGACACAAGCCTCGAAACCTTCATGCTTGTCCTCCAACTCGGGCGGCATGGCTTCATACTTCCGCTCGTCCTCGGCGAGATAGTGGTAAACCATCTCCGCCATGATCACGTGGGGCACCGCCTTGATCCGCTTGACGCCCTCGATCTCAGCGTGGATGTCGGCGGCTTCCTGCACGGCCACGATGCGGCCAGTCGCCTCGTCCACTTGATGGACCTCCACGCCTTCCAAGAGATTGAGGGCCTCCACCACCTGCCCCTGCATCTCGGGTTTCGCCACCACTAAAATGCCAGACAAATTCACGGTCTTCCTCCTCGGTTAGACAGCGCGTAAATCCTGACAACCGAGTCTTTAAATTACTTTGATAACGATCAAGTTTCAGTCACGCTTAAAATGTATTAATGCCGCGCCGCCGACGCCCTGATAGCGAGAGCCCACCTTGATCCTGGAAACCCGACATTCGATTAGTGAGATCCTTTCCCGCCAGCCCCTGTTTCGTGGGCTTTCCGAAAGCGAATTGGCGCAAATCTCGGCCAGCACCCGAGAATTCCGTGTAAAGAAGAATGAGTTGATCTTCCATAAGGGCGATTTGGCCGAAGGTATGCACGTCGTGGTGATGGGGCAGGTCAAGCTAGCCCTGCCATCGGCGCAGGGCATGGAAAAGGTGGTGCATGTTTGCGGACCGGGCAGCACCTTCGGCGAAGCGGTAGTCTTCCTCGACAAGCCCTATCCCGTGAGCGCCCAGGCCACCGCGGAAAGTCTTCTGTTGCTGATCTCCAAGCGAGTCTTGTTGGAGGCCATGGAGTCGAGTCCCATGTTGTGCCGCAAGATGATGGCCAGCCTGTCCTCGCGTCTGCATGAACTGCTTGGCGACATGGAAACCTGCATGCTGCGCGGCAGTGTCCAAAGGGTGGTGTGCTTTCTCATCCAATCGGCGACAAGTGAACAGGACGTCTTCGAGGTCACTCTGCCAGCCAGCAAACAGACCATCGCCTCCCAGCTGAATCTGGCACCGGAAACCTTTTCCCGGGTGCTGGGCCAGCTCTCTGATGCGGGACTCGTCCAGGTCAAGGGCCGGATGATCTCGGTCCTTAACCGGCAGAAGCTACTGAGCTACACCGCCGGGTAGTCAGGTCGCCAGGCCATGCGCCAAGTCGGCACGCAGATCCGCTAAATCTTCCAGGCCCACAGCGATGCGCACCAGGCCGTCGCCGATGCCGGCAACCGCGCGCTGCTCGGGGGTCATGCGGCTGTGGGTAGTGGTGGCCGGATGGGTGATGGTGCTGCGGGTATCGCCCAGGTTGGCGGTGATGGACAGGATCCGGGTGGCGTCGATAAGGCGCCAGGCTGCCTCCCGGCCACCCTCAAGCTCGAAGGCAACGATGCCGCCACCGCTCGCCTGTTGTGACATCGCCAGGGCATGCTGGGGGTGGGAGGATAGACCCGGATAAAGTACCCGCTTGATTCCTTCCTGGCCCTGCAACCACGTGGCGAGTTCCAGGGCGTTGGCTGAATGGGCGCGCATACGTATGGGCAGGGTTTCCAGGCCCTTCAGCAACACCCAGGCATTGAAGGCGGAAAGCGTGGGGCCCGCAGTGCGCAGGAAGGTATAAACCCCCTCCAGCAAGGCGTGATTGCCCAGTACCGCCCCGCCCAGCACCCGTCCCTGCCCGTCCAGGTATTTGGTGGCCGAATGGATGACGAGATCGGCGCCCAGTTCCAGGGGCCGTTGCAGGATAGGCGTGCAGAAGCAGTTGTCCACGGCCAGCCACGCGCCACCGGCATGGGCGACCTCTGCCAGTGCCCGGATGTCGCTGACCTCGGTGAGGGGGTTGGAAGGGGACTCGACGAAAAACAGGCGGGTATTTGCCCGCATCGCAGCACGCCATTCATCCGGATCTGTGGGCGAGACGAAAGTGGTTTCCACCCCGAAGCGGCCCAGGATGTTCTGGAAGAGCTGCACCGTGGAGCCGAAGATTGAGCGGGACGCCACCACATGCTCGCCCGCTTTCATCAGCCCCATGACCGTGGCCAGGATCGCAGCCATGCCTGAGGCGAAGGCGACGCAACGCTCGGCACCCTCCAGCCGGGCCAGACGCTCCTCGAACATGCTCACCCCGGGATTGGTGAAGCGGGCATAAATGGGGCCGGCCTCTGCGCCGGAAAACCGCGCAGCCGCCTCGGCGGCGCTGTCGAAGACGAAGCTGGAGGTGAGAAACATCGCCTCCGAGTGCTCCTGGAATGGCGTGCGGTGAGTCCCGGCGCGCACTGCCAGGGTATCGGGGTGCAGGGCGTCGGGGCTCATGTGGTCGCCAGATTCAGGTCCATCTGTGGAGTGGCGGGTGCTGTGGGAGAGGCGCCGCTGCGCTGGCCTTCCAGCCGCAAGAGGTAATCCTCTGTGACATCACCGGTAACGTAGCAGCCATCGAAGCAAGAAGCGTCGAAGCGTTCAATGCGTGGATTCACAGACCGGATCGCAGCGATGAGATCGTCCATATCCTGATAAACCACGGCATCGGCGCCGATCTCGGCAGCGATCTCCGCATCGGAGCGGCCGTTGGCCAGCAATTCCCGGCGCGTGGGCATGTCGATGCCATACACGTTGGGGAACCGCACCGGCGGGCTGGCAGAAGCAAAATAGACCGCAGTGGCGCCCGCGTCCCGCGCCATCTGGATGATTTCCTTGCTGGTGGTGCCACGCACGATGGAATCGTCAACCAGCAGCACGTTCTTGCCCTTGAATTCCAAGGGCATGGCATTGAGCTTCTGACGCACGGATTTCTTGCGCACGCTCTGCCCGGGCATGATGAAGGTGCGGCCGATATAGCGGTTCTTGATGAAGCCCTCCCGGTAGGGAAGCCCGAGCTTGAAAGCCAGTTGCATGGCGGAAGGCCGGCTAGTGTCCGGGATGGGGATGACCACATCGATCTTCAGTCCGGGGCACTGACGCTTGATCTTTTCCGCCAGGAACTCGCCCATGCGCAGGCGGCTTTCGTAGACAGAAGTCCCGTCGATCACGGAATCGGGTCGGGCGAAATACACGTACTCGAAGATGCAGGGCGTGAAGCCGGTATGGACCGCACATTGCTGGCTGAGCAGTTCACCGTCCATGGTGACCAGGACCGCCTCCCCCGGAGATACATCACGCAACACCTGGAATCCAAGGGCCTCCATGGCGACGCTTTCCGAAGCGATGATGAATTCAGGGCCGGCTTCCGTATGCATCTTACCCACCACCAGTGGCCGGATGCCATTGGGATCGCGGAAGGCCAACAGGCCGAAGCCGGCGATCATGGCGACCACGGCATACGCGCCCTTGCATCGCCGATGCGCGCCGGACACGGCGGCGAATACGTCATTGGCGGTGAGGCGATGCCCTTGCACCGCCTCCTGCAACTCATGGGCCAGGATGTTCAGCAACACCTCGGAATCCGAACCGGTGTTCACATGGCGCAAGTCATCCAGGAACAGCTCCTGTTGCAGGGCATCGGTATTGGTGAGATTGCCGTTGTGCGCCAGGACAATGCCGAAGGGCGAATTGACATAGAACGGCTGTGCCTCGGCCGGGCTGGAAGCGGATCCTGCCGTGGGGTAGCGCACATGGGCGATGCCCACGCTGCCAACCAGATTCCGCATGTCGCGGGTACGAAAGACGTCACGCACCATGCCCAATTGCTTGTGCATATGGAACATGCTGCCATCCATGGTGACGATTCCGGCTGCATCCTGGCCGCGGTGCTGCAACAACTGCAGCCCGTCGTACAACATCTGGTTCACGGGCTGGTGGGAAAAGATGCCAACGATGCCGCACATGTCGCCGAACCTCGCTTAAGCCCTATTCGAACGCAAATCTGGATAGCCTGGCCGGGAGGCGGGCGTGCACCGGACTTCGGGCACATGCCCATACTCCAAACCGTGGGAAGCTTGAACAGGAACACATCCCGGAAGCACGGAGGAAGATAGCGGCGTCATGCTCACGGCCCTATGAGTACCGGGCTGAAACCCTTGGCCTTCAGCTTCGCCTGTACCTCTAAGGCTTTGGCATGCTCGGGGAAGGGACCCACGCGCACACGGTACTGGCCGTTGCCGCTGGACAGGGCAACCTTGAAGCCAGCCGCTTGGGCTTTCTCCAGAAGATGCTTGGCGTTGGTCTCGCTGCTGAAGGCGCCAAGCTGAAGGAAATAGCCTTTGCTAGCGAAGGCCACGTCAGCCTTGGCATCGGTCTTGGCCGTCTCGGCGGCCTTCTTCCCGGCCTTGGTGTCGGCCGCTGTCTTTTCCGCCTTGGTGGTTTCCTTCTCGGCGGTCCTCTCGGCCTTCGTATCAACTGGCTTGGCTTCCGCCGGCTTGGGCGCCGTCGTCTCTGCCAACGCCGTCTTGTCACTCGCCTCGGTGACCGGCTTGGCGGGTGCGGGTGCAGGTGGCTGTACGGTGGGTTCAGCCTCCCGGGACGCCGGCTCGTTGGCGAGAGTTGGCGCGGTTGCCGCTGGCGCGCCCGGCGCGGCGTCGAAGGGCGTGTCCTTGGCGGGTATGCGGATATCCACCTCCGACCCCAGAGGCTTGGGTTCCGGGTCGAACAGCATGGGCAGGACCACCACGGCTGCGAGGGCGATGGCCACCGCGCCAACCAGACGGCGTCGGGCACGCCGGCGCAAGGCCATTTCGTCCTGGGTCAAGAGAGTGGAGTCAGCCATGAGAGGTATTGTGTCCGCCGTTGATCTCCGCCAGTATCTCAGCGACGGTATGAAAGGAACCGAAGGCGGCGATTGTATCAGCCGGCCCCACCTGCCGGCAGACTGCTTGCCATGCGTGCGACACCCGGTCATGGCGGGTGACCCCGCAGCCCATGGCAGCGAGACGCCGTTCCAGTTCGTATCCGTCCAGGCCGCGCGGGCCACCTAGCCCCGCCACATGCCAATGCGCGATATGCGCAGCCAAGGGCGTCACCACTCCCTCCACGTCCTTGTCGGCCAGCATGGCGAACACCGCGAGGACCTTGCCCATCGGTGGCAATTCAGCCAGGTTGTCAGCCAGCGCCCGGGCGGCCTGGGGGTTGTGGGCCACGTCCAGGATTCGCAACGGCCGATGTCCGATGATCTGGAAACGGCCTGGTTGGCGGGCAGCAGATAGGCCGGATCGCACCGCACCCATGGCGACGGGCAGCCGTGTCCGAAGGCAGACCAGGGCAGCAACGGCACAGGCGGCGTTGGCGTATTGATATCGCCCAGGCATGGCCAGCCGGGGAAGCGCGGGAAATACCAGATCGTCGACGCGACAGGTCCAAGTTGATTCACCGATTTCGACACGGATCGCCTCATCCATGCACAACAGCCGCGCCCCGAGGGCCCTGGCGTGGTTCCGCAGGGAGTCTGGCGGCAGGGCATCGCCGCAGATGGCCGGCCGATCGCCGCGGTAGATCCCCGCCTTCTCGTAGCCGATGGCTTCCCGGGTATCCCCGAGGAATTGCTGGTGGTCGATATCGACCCCAGTCACCACGGCACAGTCCGCGTCCCAAGCATTGATCGCATCCAGGCGGCCGCCGAGGCCCACCTCCAGCACGGCGACATCCAGTTCTGTGCGCTGGAACAGCCACATGGCAGCCAGGGTGCCCTGCTCAAAATAGGTTAGGGGAATGTCTTCTCTGGCCGCCTCGACCGCGGCGAAGGCAGCGCAGAGGTCGGCATCCGCCGCTTCCTTACCTGCAAGACGCACGCGCTCGTTGTAACGCAGCAGGTGCGGCGAGGTGTAGCAGCCCACCCGATAGCCGGCCGCGTCCAGAATGGCCTCCAGGTAGGCGCAGGTCGAGCCCTTGCCGTTGGTACCGCCCACCGTAATCAGCGGAAAGTCGGGGTCCAGATTCATGCGGGAACGCACGACATGCACCCGCTCTAGCCCCAGGACGATGGCCTGTCGGTTGCGCCGCTCCAGATGCTCGAGCCAGCCGGACAGGGTTGTGGGGTAACTCACGGCATGGAGGCATGATCCCCGCCGCACCTGTCGCTGGCCGTGGCGGATCGGCCAGGGCTGGTCGGAGATCGATGGGTCAGAGGGGGCTCGGCTTGCGGGTCAGTTGCGCACACAACCTGGCCAGGGTCGTCTTCATCTCGCGGCGGTCGACAATCAGATCGACGGCACCATGGGCAAGCAGGAATTCGGCGCGCTGAAAGCCTTCCGGCAGGGTTTCACGGACGGTCTGCTCGATCACACGGGGGCCGGCGAAACCGATCAGGGCGTTGGGCTCGGCGATGATGACGTCCCCCAGCATGGCAAAGCTGGCAGACACGCCACCCATGGTCGGATCGGTCAGCACTGAGATGAAGGGAATGCGGTTGGCGGAAAGCTGGGTCAGTGCAGCGGCAGTCTTGGCCATCTGCATCAGGGAATTCAGGCCTTCCTGCATACGGGCGCCACCGCTGGCAGCGACGCAGATGAGGGGCTTCTTGCCGCGCACCGAAGCTTCCGCGGCGCGCACGAAGCGCTCGCCCACCACAGACCCCATGGAACCGCCCATGAAGCGAAACTCGAAGGCGGCGGCAGTCACCGGCAGGCCGTGAATGCGGCCCTCCATGACCACCAGGGCATCCAGTTCCTCCGTCTCCTTTGACGCCTCCGAGAGGCGGTCGGGATATCGCCGGCTGTCCTTGAACTTGAGCGAATCCACCGGCAGCACATTGGCGCCTATCTCGTTACGCCCCTCCTCGTCCAGCAGAATGTCCAGGCGCTTGCGCGCGCCGACGCGGTGGTGGTGACCGCACTGAGGACAGACGTGCTGATTGCTTTCCAGGTCAGCGGCATAGAGCACTGCCTCGCAACTGGGGCACTTACTCCACAAGCCCTCGGGCACCACCTTTTTCGCGGATTCGCGGCGCTTGATCTTGGGGGGGATGATTTTCTGGAACCAGCTCATGGCAACTTCCTTAGCTAACACCGCAACGCGGCGCTTAAAGCTCCCGTCTCCCGCATGCGACAGAGGGATTGTGGGTGAGGGATACGTACATCAGCCATCCGGTCAACGATCCAAAGCAGCACGCACACCGGCCACGAAATGCTTTACGTTGTCCAACAGTGCCTCGGGGCGCGAGTTCTCGATCTCCTGCACGATGCGGCTGCCGATGACCACCGCATCGGCCACATCGGCCACGCATCGCGCCGTGTCCGCGTCGCGGATGCCGAAGCCCACGCCGATGGGCAGGGTGATGTGCCGGCGCAAGTGCGGCATCTTCTCGGCGATGCCGGCGATGTCCAGGTTGCCGGCGCCGGTGACGCCCTTTAGCGACACGTAGTAGACGTATCCCCGCGCCAGCTGGGCCACTTGGGCGATGCGCGCCTCGGTGGTGGTGGGCGCCAGCAGGAAGATGGGGGCGATGTCGTGGCTCTGCAAATGCTCGAACGCCTCGTGGCTCTCCTCGGGCGGAAAGTCCACGGTGAGCACGCCGTCGACGCCCACCTCGGCGCAGCGGGTGGCGAAGGGCTCCCAGCCCATGGCCTCGATGGGGTTGCCGTAGCCCATCAGCACCACCGGGGTGGTGGCATCCTGCTTTCGGAACTCGGCAACCATGGCCAGCACGCCGCGCAGCGTCATGCCATTCTTCAGCGCCCGCTCGGAGGCCCGCTGGATGGTAGGACCGTCGGCCATGGGATCGGAAAAGGGCACGCCCAGTTCGATGATGTCGGCGCCCCCCGCCACCAGGGCGTGCATGAGGGGCACGGTGCGGTCCAGGGCGGGATCACCGGCGGTGATGAAGGGGATCAGGGCCTTGCGGCCCTGCTGCTTCAGTGTGTCGAAGGTAACCTGGATACGATTATTCGTGGCACTCATAGGGTGATGCCCTTCAGACGGGCAACGGTGTTCATATCCTTGTCGCCTCGGCCGGAGAGGTTGACCAGCAGTATCTTGTCCCGCTCCATGCCGGGTGCGATCTTGATGGCGTGGGCCAGGGCGTGGCTGGATTCCAGGGCCGGGATGATGCCCTCGAAGCGGCACAGGGCGTCGAAGGCGGCGATGGCCTCGTCGTCGGTGGCGGCCACGTATTCGGCACGACCCATGTCCTTGAGAATGCAGTGCTCGGGGCCGACGCCGGGATAGTCCAGGCCGGCGGAGATTGAGTGGGTCTCGATGATCTGGCCGTCCGCGTCCTGCATCAGGTACACCTTGTTACCGTGCAACACGCCAACCTTGGCATCCCCCGTGAGGGGCGCGGCATGCTTGCCGGTGGCGAGGCCATGGCCGCCGGCCTCGACACCGATGATCTTCACGCTGTCCACTTCGATGTAGGGGTGGAACAGGCCGATGGCATTGGAGCCGCCGCCGACGCAAGCAATCACGGCATCCGGGTGGCGTCCGGCCATCTCCAGCATCTGCACTTTGGCTTCGTTGCCGATGACGCACTGGAAGTCGCGCACCATCATGGGGTAGGGATGGGGGCCGGCTGCGGTGCCGAAGATGTAGAAGGTGGATTCCACGTTGGTGACCCAGTCGCGGATGGCCTCGTTGCAGGCGTCCTTAAGGGTGCGGGAGCCGCTTTCCACCGGTACCACGGTGGCGCCCAGGAGCTTCATGCGGAACACATTGGGAGCCTGACGCTGGATGTCGTCGGCACCCATGTAGACGATGCACTCCATGCCGAATCGGGCCGCCACCGTGGCGGTAGCGACGCCGTGCATACCGGCGCCGGTCTCGGCGATGACCCGCTTCTTGCCCATGCGCTTCGCAAGCAGGGCCTGTCCGATGGCGTTGTTGATCTTGTGGGCGCCCGTATGGTTCAGGTCTTCGCGCTTGAGGTAGATCTGCGCCCCACCCAGGTGGTCTGAGAGGCGCTTGGCGTGGTAGATGGGGCTGGGCCGTCCTACATAGTGTTTGAGCTCATACGCGAATTCGGCCTGGAAGTCTGGATCGTCGCGGAAGCGCAGGTATTGCTCGCGCAACTCCTCCACCGCCGGGATCAGGGTCTCCGCCATGTAGACGCCGCCATAGGGGCCGAAATGGCCGGAGGCATCGGGCAGGTCATACATCCGCATGTCTTATTTCCTTCATGAAGGCGGCGATTTTGGCCGCGTCCTTTATGCCTTTGCCGGCTTCCACGCCGCTGCTGACATCCACAGCCCAAGGCCGCACTGCATGGATGGCCTGGGCGACATTCGCTGGCGTCAAGCCTCCGGCAAGAATCACCGGCCTGGGCAGTCCGCGAGGGATCAGGGCCCAGTCGAAACATTCGCCGGTGCCGCCTTGGGCATCCTCGCTCCAGGCATCCAGCAACAGACCGCGGGCGTCTGCATACAAGGCGGCGAATTGTAACAAATCGATCCCCGGTCTCACCCGCGCCGCCTTGAGATAGGGCACTGCAAATGAACCGCAAAATTCGGGCGTTTCCTCACCGTGGAATTGCAGGATGTCTGGACGGACCCGGCGCAATACCGTTTCCACCTCACTGGCCGCGGGATTCACGAACAGCGCGACGCTGGTCACGAAAGGCGGCAAGGCGGCGACGATGGCTGCCGCCTGGGTCCCTTCCACGTGACGCGGACTGCGGTCGTGGAATACCAGACCGATGGCGTCGGCACCGGCACGGGCAGCCGCCAGGCCGTCCTCAACACGGGTGATGCCGCAAATCTTGGCTCGGGTCATGGTCAGGAAAGCGATAGATGGAAAGCGTGCGGAAGAAGGCCCAATGCATCTCCGGGGGAAGCGGGCAGGTCGAAGGTTGCATCGTAGCGCACCCCCGCCAGGTACAGGCCATCGGGTGCGAAGGTGGCGGCACCCTGGGCGCGGTCTCGTGATTCCAGCAGTTCGCTCACCCACTCTACTGGACGGCGGCCAAGGCCTACCCACACCAAGGCACCGACCATGTTGCGGATCTGGTGGTGCAGAAAGGCATTGGCGCGAAACTCCAAATGGAGAAATTCGCCATGCCGCCTCAGGCTGGCCTGCCGTAGATCGCGAATCGGGCTTCTGGCCTGGCATTCGGCTGCGCGGAAAGCGGAAAAATCGTGCACCCCCAGCAAGCGGGAGGCAGCCGCCTCCATGGCGACGTCGTCGAGATCGCCATGCACCCACCCTACCCGGCCGTCCAACAAGGCGGGGCGTACGGGACGATTTAACAGGACATAGTGATATGCGCGTTCGAGGGCGCCTCGCCGCGCATCGAAAGCGCCGGGCACGCATCTCGCCCAGAGCACCGAAATCCCCGGCTTCAGGTGCGCATTGACCCCCTTCACCCAAGCTGCCTCAGGCCGGCCATGCGCAGCGTCGAAATGCACGACCTGTCCCAGGGCATGGACACCGGCATCGGTACGCCCCGCCGTCACGGTAAGCACCGGTTCGCCATGGATTTCGGCCAGGGCGCGTTCCAAGTGGTCCTGGATGCCGCAACCGCCAGGCTGGGTCTGCCAGCCGCAGAACCCCCTGCCGTCGTATTCCAACCCCAGGGCTATGCGCTGAGCCACAGGAACACCATGGCGGCCAGCACGGCAATGGGGACTACCATATCAACGAGCCGTAGGGGATGTAGCTGGACGGTGAATCGCGCCGGCAAGGTGAAGGCAGCCTGTGTATCCAGCAAGCGCACCAGGTTGCCGCGCCCTCTTTCCATATCTTCTATCGCCTTCAAGGTCAAACCCAGGCGGAGAGCGGCGCGGCGGGTATCGAGGCCGATTCTGGAAAAAGGCAGGGCTAGGTGGTAAAGCCCGGCCAGCAGGGCTTCGGCAGGCAGGGCCAGCACCAGGATGTCCAGCCAAAGCAACAAGGCTGACAGGCGCAATACCTGTCCGCTGCCGTGAGCGAGGCCTTCCACGCTTGGCGAAAAATCCCCCAAAGCAGGCAGGAAAGCCCCGCCGGGCAGTCCGTAGGCATAGCCCAATAGCAGGATCAGAAGCAACCAGCGCGTGCGCCACAACAGGTGAAATGGCGCGCGCTGATGCATGACGAGAACGGCTGCCGCCCCCAACAGCGCGAACGGCAGCATGAAAAAAGGCAGCCCTGGGATCACCAGGGCTGCCAGAAGGTAGGTCAGTATGCGGCTGGCCGGGTGCAATCAGCCCGCCTCGGCCATCAGCTTGCCAGCATCGGCCTTCTGGCCGGCGTCGCCCTCGTTAATCACTTCCTGCAGGATTTCCCGCGCACCCTCGCGGTCGCCCATTTCCAGATAGGCGCGGGCAAGGTCCAGCTTGGTGTTGACCTCCTCGCGCAATTCCGGATCAAAGGCCGACTCGACGGGCTCGGCTGTGGCCGCTTCGGGGGCAACCGCGACTGCCGGCTCGCCATCTGCTGCGGCGGGTGTCGGCTCGAAATCAGCCGGAGTTTCAAACTCGGCGACGGTTTCCGCCGGAGGGGATGTTTCAGAACTGATCAGATCCAGATCGATGCCGGAGAGATCCAGCACGGGTACGGCTTCCGGCTGGTTTTCCTCTTCCACCATCGGCATTTCCAGATCCACTGCCGGCGTCAACTCCGCGAGGCTCTCCATCACCTCTTCCAGGGGCGGGGCCTCGGCGCTCAACATCTGGGCCACTTCCGGCATGGCTTCTGGAGCGGTTACGTCAATATCGGACGCAAAGCCTTCCACAACCGCTTCCGGCTCGGACAAGGCCCCGGGTTCCGGCATGACAAGGTCGTGCTCGACTTCACCCGCCGCCTGTGTGGTCTCCGTGGAAACGGCAAACGGCTCATCTCCCCAGTCCAAGTCGGAAGGAGGCATCGCGGACGGCGTTTCCGGCATCGTGCCGGTTTCCTGCCGCCAATCTCCGGCCATCAGCGCATCCTCGGCGCTCTCCTGGATGGCCGAGGGGGCCGCCTGAACAGCGCTCGCTGCGGCTACGGTGGCGGCCGCGCCCATGAGGGCCTGCGCACCCGGCGCGGCGGTGGACGACAAGCGGTAAAGGGGATTGTTCGGATCGATCGAACGCCCCATTTCCGCGGCACGCTGCCAGACTGGCGTGTTCTGGCCACCCAGGGCGGCATACAACTCGCTGGCCGTGGTCTCGTAGGCCATGGTGTCCTTGCGCGAAGCATAAATTTCCAGAAGCTTCAGGGCGATCTCATGGCGGCTGGGATCCTTGCCAAGCGCCTCCCTGAGTATCTCCTCGGCCTGGGCGTCGCGGCCGTAAGCCATGTACACCTCGGCCTCGGCGATGGGGTCCACTTCGTGGCTGTCAATGGCACCCATGCCCAGCTTGCTGAAGTCGGTAAGCAGCATGCTGCCTTCCGTGGCCGCACCGGCCGCCGGGGCGGCACCAGGCGGCGGATTGAAGACAACGTTATTCTTGAACTCGCCACCGGTCATGATGCTGTCTTCGAACTTGGTCAGCCCCTGGCGGCGGCGGCTCCCGATCATCATCATCCACAACAAGCCAGAGAGCAGGAGGGCAGCGACCAGGCCACCGATATACAGCGGATTGCCGATGAAGGTGGATATCCAGCTCGAACCGGTCTCGCCGGCCGGCAGCGGCGCGGGAGCCGGTGTGGGCTGTGGCTTGGCGGCTGGCGCCGGGGCTACGGGGGCTGGGGGGGGCACCTCGGCCTTGGGCGGCTCGGCTGGCGCGGGAGCGGTCGGCTGAGGAACGGGCACAGGTGCCTTGGCGGCTTCCTGGGCCTTGAGTTCCAAGAGCTTCTGCATGTCCCGCACGGTGCGTTCGAGCTGGCCGACACGATCCTGAGCTTCCTTCAGCGCCCGGCTCTTGGCCGCGATTTCCTCTTCGAGGCTCTGCAACCGCTCCTGGGTCCTGGCATCCGGCTTTCCGGCAGCGGCGCCAGGTTCTCCCTTGGACAGCTTCAGGACATCCTTGGCCGCCGCGGCCGCGGGGGCGGGTTTCTCCTCGGCCTTCGGTATGATCTTGCCGGCAGCGGGCGCTTGCTCGGGCTGCGGCACAGCCCCGGCCATTTCCGCTAGCTTCTTGCGATAGGCATGCCACTCGGTCACATGCCCACGCACCGTGCGAACGGCATCCATGGGTGCGGTCGCCTTGACCGTCGCAGCCTCGGGCACATTGAGAACCTGGCCGCGCTTCAGCCGGTTCATGTTGTCATCGAAGAAGGCGGACTTGTTGGCCTGATACAGGCCAACCATCATTTGTTCCAAACTGACTTCCGCCGGCTTCACCTTGCCGGCGATGCCCCGCAGGGTTTCGCCCGACTTGACCGGTCCATAGCGCTTTGACTCCGCGGCGGCCACGGGCGGCGCCGAGGGCTTCGCCTTTTGCGCGTCGAGTGCAGGCGCTGCCTTGGCATCACCGTTGCGGCCCGCGTCGGGCACGGCGACGGGTTTGGGCGCCTCGGCAGGCTTGGCCTCGGTCTGGGGGTCGAGAAGGATGGTGTATTCGCGGATGATGCGCCCGGAGCTCCAGTTGAGCTCGATCAGCAGATCAAGGAACGGATCAGCCACGCCGGACGCGGAAGTGATCCGGACGATGGGCTGGCCGTTGGCGCGCTGGTCCACGGCGAAACGCAGGCCGCCCAGGGACTCGACGCGATCGATGCGCGCTTGCCTGAAGGCGTCTGGGCTGGCGAGCTTGGCGCTGATATCCGCCAACTCCTCCTTGCTGACGGAGAGCAGTTCGATCTCGGCCCTGAGCGGTTGCCCCAGAGCCGATTGGACCGTGAGCTTACCCAGTCCAGCGGCTTCGGCGGAACCCGCCGCGAGCAGCAATGCCCATACCAACCCACTGATTTTCATGGACTTATTCATCGCTTCGCCTTTATAGACTTCAAACTTGCGCAGGAATGGTTCATGTCCCGACTCCCTACCGGCCCGATTTCCTGAAACATCTCATGGAGTTAGGCGCACTATCTGAAGGAATTCTTACGTTAGCATTGAACTTGCGGGCTTATCAATCCAATTTTCCACGGCGGCAACCAGTTGCGCGGCTTCCATCTGGATCGGGTCGAATACCAGCCAGAGGCGGGCAAGGACACCTTCGACCCTGAGCCGGCTGACAAATACCGCCTCGCTGCCTTGGGCATCGGTCGCCGGGGTCGGGGTGCCGGCGGGCAATTCCGCCTCCATCAGAGTAATGCCATCCCGATGGCCCAGGGCATCACGCAGGGCTTGGACATCCAGCGCCTGCTCCGTGCGGGTATGCAGGGCCGCTGCCGCACCGAAGAACAGCGGCGCCCAGACCACGCTGAATGCTGCACGAGCGGCCAGCTTGGCAGTGGTTTCCGCCAGGCGCCCTTCATAGGAAGGCACATCGCCCATTGCGCCATGGGGCACGAGGTTGAATGCGATCTGGAGCGGGAATACCTCCGGCTCCGGGCTTTCCATATTGAACAAGCCCCGTGACTGGTTGGCCAGCTCTTCCACGCCATCCTGCCCGGCGAGCGCCGTCGGCAAGGCGACGAAGGCGTCAGCGGTCACGACCCCCCCACCCAGGGCTGCAAGGGTTTTCAGGACACGGGAAACCGCCACAGCCGGCGCCGGATGGATGTCATCCAACGTCATCATGGGCAGGGTGGGATGCCGAGCCCGGATGTCTCGCGATAAGCGCAACGCCGCCGTGCCGCGGCTAGTAACCAGCAAAGCCTGGGCCTGGCTGAAATCAAATCCCTCCGCCGGCTCGCAAGGCCAATCCTGGCCACGAAAAACGACACTGGCCTCCGGATCCCGCAGCGTCAGAGGAAACAGACGCCCGACGGCGATCTCGCGTTCCCCAAGTAATTGAAGGACAGCACCGCCGAGGGGATCGTCCGCCCCCAGTAGTGCCAGGTCAAACTGGGAGGCGCTGCTGGATTGCTGGCTGGAAACCGGACCGGAAGACAAACCTCAGGCTTCCAGCAGGATGCGCAGCATGCGGCGCAAAGGCTCGGCGGCACCCCACAACAACTGGTCGCCTACGGTAAAGGCGGTCAGATATTGGGGCCCCATGTTGAGCTTGCGCATGCGGCCCACGGGTACTGTGAGCGTGCCGGTAACGGCAGCGGGCGTGAGCTGCTCCATGGTGATCTGGCGATCGTTGGGCACTACTTTCACCCATTGGTTATGGGCGGCGATAAGGCTGTTGATCTCGTCCAGCGGCACATCCCTGGTCATCTTGATGGTCAGGGCCTGGGAATGACAGCGCATGGCGCCCACCCGCACACAGAGACCGTCGATGGGGATCTGGTTGTCGGAGCGACCGAGGATCTTGTTGGCTTCCACCTGGGCTTTCCATTCCTCCTTGGACTGGCCGGATTCCAGGGCCACGTCGATCCAGGGGATCAGATTGCCAGCCAGAGGCACTGGCCAAGCATCCAAGGGATAGCGGTCGGAACGGATGAAGTCGGCCACCTTCTTGTCGATTTCCAGTATGGCGGAGGCGGGGTCGTCTACAAGTCCCCGCACTTCACCGTAAACCGCCCCCATCTGCTTGATGAGTTCGCGCATGTTGCGGGCACCTGCACCGGAAGCAGCCTGGTAGGTCATCGGGGAGATCCACTCGATCAGGTCGGCTTCGAACAGGCCGCCGATGGCCATGAGCATGAGGGAAACCGTGCAATTGCCGCCCACGTAGGTCTTCACGCCGGAGGCTAGGCCATCCTTGATCACGTCCTTGTTGACCGGATCGAGGATGATGATGGCCTCGTCCTTCATGCGCAGGGCGGAGGCGGCATCGATCCAGTAGCCTTTCCAGCCGGTGGCGCGCAGCTTCGGGTACACCTCTTTGGTGTAATCGCCGCCCTGGGCGGTGATGATCACATCCATGGCCTTCAACTCGTCGATGCTGTTGGCATCCTTGAGCGGCGGCACGTCCTTGCCAATATCCGGGCCCTTGCCGCCCACGTTGGAGGTGGTGAAGAACACCGGATCGATGAGATCAAAATCTCGCTCTTCCTTCATGCGTCCCATGAGCACCGAGCCCACCATACCGCGCCAACCAATCAGACCTACGCGCTTCATTTCATTGACCTCTTTGAAAATTCCTTACATCGCCGCCACGACGGCGTCACCCATCTCGCTGCACGATACACGCTTGCAGCCCTCGGTCCAGATGTCGCCGGTGCGGTAGCCCTGGGCGATGACCTTCTTCACCGCGTTGTCGATGCGGTCGGCGGTGGCCTGGTCGTTGAAGGTGTACTTGAACATCATGGACACCGACAGGATGGTAGCCAGGGGGTTCGCCAGGTTCCTGCCGGCGATGTCCGGTGCGGAACCATGGATGGGCTCGTACATGCCCTTGTTGTGCTCGTCCAGGGACGCGGAAGGCAACATGCCGATGGAGCCGGACAGCATGGAAGCTTCATCCGACAGGATATCGCCGAAGATATTGCCGGTGACGATGACGTCGAACTGCTTGGGATTGCGCACCAACTGCATGGCGGCGTTGTCCACGTACATGGTAGAGAGTTCCACCTCCGGGTACTCCCTGGCCACCTCTGCCACCACTTCCTTCCAGAGCTCGGAACATTCCAGCACGTTGGCCTTCTCCACCGAGCACAGCTTCTTGCCGCGCTTCATGGCGATGCCGAAGGCCACATGAGCCACCCGGCGCACCTCGGCCTCGGAATAGATCATGGTGTTGAAGCCCCAGCGCTGCCCGTCCCTGACTTCGATACCGCGCGGCTGGCCGAAGTACACGTCGCCGGTGAGTTCCCGCACGATCATGATGTCCAGGCCGGCCACCACCTCTGGTTTAAGGGTGGATGCGGAGGCCAGTTCCGGATACAGCAAGGCTGGGCGCAGGTTGGCGAACAGGTTGAGTTCCTTGCGGATGCGCAGCAGACCGCGCTCGGGACGCAAGGGCCGTTCCAACTTGTCATACTGGGGACCGCCCACGGCGCCCAGCAGCACCGCGTCGGCGGCCTTGGCCAGCTTGAGGGTGGCTTCCGGCAGCGGATCCCCCGCCGTGTCGTAGCCGGCACCACCGATGGCGGCCTCCTCGGTCTCGATCTTCATGCCGTCGAGCTTGAGCACGTCCAGCACCTTCATGGCCTGGGCAACGATTTCCGTTCCGATGCCGTCACCCGGCAGCACTGCAAGCTTCATGCAACTTCCTTTCAGGCGAACAGCCAGGGCGCCTCGCCTTTGCGGCGGGCTTCGTAGGCTTGGATCTTGTCGGTGAACGCGAAGGTCAGGCTGATGTCGTCCAGGCCGTTGAGCAGGCGGTGCTTGCGCTCCTGATCCACGTCGAAGTCAAAGGATTCCCCTGATGGGGTGGTCACGGTCTGGGATGCCAAATCCACGGTCAGCTTGTAGCCCTTGCTGGCGACAGTTTCACGAAACAGCTTGTCAACTATTTCAGATTTAAAAACAATAGGTAGTACGCCATTTTTAAAGCAATTATTAAAGAAAATGTCTGCGAAGCTGGGCGCGATGATGGTGCGGAAGCCATAGTCCTCCAGTGCCCAGGGGGCGTGCTCCCGGGACGAGCCACAGCCAAAGTTCTCCCGCGCCAGCAGCACGGAAGCGCCTTGGTAACGGGCCTGGTTGAGGACGAAGTCCGGATTCAAGGGGCGGGTGGAGCAGTCCATGCCCGGCTCGCCGTGGTCCAGGTAACGCCACTCGTCGAAAGCGTAGGGACCGAAGCCGCTACGCTTGATGGACTTCAGGAATTGCTTGGGAATGATGGCGTCGGTGTCCACGTTGGCGCGGTCCAAAGGCGCCACCAACCCGTCGAGGCGGACAAAAGGCTTCATTTGTTGCTCGACTTCTGGATGGCCTCGCCGGCCTTCTCGATGTCCTGGCCGATCCCGCGCACGGTGTTGCAGCCGACCATCATGAACACCACGCCGATGGCCGCTGCCAATACCAGGACCTTGATGGCCACCAGGCCGATGATTTTCTGCGGAGTCATTGCATCACCTCACGAATATCCACGAAATGTCCGAACACGGCCGCCGCCGCCGCCATGGCGGGGCTGACCAGATGGGTGCGGCCACCCTGCCCCTGCCGGCCCTCGAAGTTCCTGTTCGAGGTGGAGGCACAGCGCTCGCCGGGCTCAAGGCGGTCGGTGTTCATGGCCAGGCACATGGAGCAGCCCGGGTCGCGCCACTCGAAACCGGCGGCAGTGAACATCTTGTCCAGCCCCTCGGCCTCGGCCTGGGCCTTCACCAGGCCGGAACCGGGTACCACCATGGCCAGTTTGACGTTGCCGGCCACCTTGCGGTTCTGTGACACGGCCCAATTCGCCACCTTGGCCGCCTCGCGCAGATCCTCGATGCGGGAATTGGTACAGGAACCGATGAACACCTTGTCCACGGCGATCCGGTCTATGGGCGTGTGGGCGGACAGGCCCATGTAGGCCAGGGCACGTTCCCAGTCGGATTTCTTTACAGCGTTGGGCGCCTCGGAGGGATCGGGCACCCGACCATCCACGGGCACCACCATTTCCGGTGAAGTCCCCCAGGTGACCTGGGGCTTGATGGCAGCCGCGTCAAGTTCCAGCACAGCGTCAAACGCCGCGCCCGCGTCGGAAACCAGGGTGCGCCAGGAGGCGGCGGCCTGCTCGAACTGTTCGCCTTTCGGGGAATAGGGCCGGCCGCGCATGTAATCGACGGTCTTCTCGTCCACCGCCACCATGCCGGCCCGGGCACCCGCCTCGATGGCCATGTTGCACAGGGTCATGCGGCCTTCCATGGACAGACCGCGAATGGCCGAGCCTGCGAACTCCACCGCATAGCCCGTGCCGCCGGCGGTGCCGATGCGGCCGATGACCGCCAGGGCGATGTCCTTGGCGGTGACACTACGCTTCAGTTGCCCCTCCACACGCACCTGCATGGCCTTGGCCTTCTTCTGCCACAGGCACTGGGTGGCCAGCACGTGTTCCACCTCGGAGGTACCGATGCCGAAGGCCAGGGCGCCGAAAGCGCCGTGGGTGCTGGTATGGGAGTCGCCGCACACCAGGGTCATGCCCGGCTGGGTAAAGCCCTGCTCGGGACCGATGACGTGGACGATGCCCTGGCGCGGGTCGTTCATGCCGAACTCGGTGATGCCGAACTCGGCGCAATTGGCGTCCAGGGTCTCCACCTGGGTGCGGGAGATAGGGTCTGCGATGCCCTTTTCCCGATCCGCCGTGGGAATGTTGTGGTCCGGTGTTGCCAGCAGGGAAGCCAGCCGCCATGGCTTGCGGCCGTTCATCTTCAGGCCCTCGAAGGCCTGGGGGCTGGTGACTTCGTGCACCAGTTGCCGGTCGATGTAGATCAGGGCCATGCCATCGGGCTCGACGTGGACCACGTGGGCGTCCCAGAGCTTGTCGAAGAGGGTGCGGGGCTGCATGAACTGGAAAACCAAGGGCGTTTGAAAGTATTGAATTATGACACAGCCACCCCGGACCGGGCCCGGACAGTCCTCTACCCTAACCGCTCAGCGATGGGTCGACCAACCCCGCCAAGCGAAGGTGAGCGCGGCAAACAGTGCGAAGACGGAGGCCAGGGTGAAGGTCATGCCGGCACCCAATCCATCCCAGGCGGCGCCGGAATAGAGACTGCCCAGGGTGCCGCCGACACCGAAGGCCAGGCTGTTGTATAGCGCCTGACCCCGGGCCTGATTCCTGCCAGTGAAGTGCCGGTGCACCAGGGCCAAGGCGGAGGCGTGGTAGGCGCCGAAGGTGAAGGCGTGCATGAGTTGGGCCAGCAGCAGGAACGGCACGTTGTCGGCCTGCCAGCCGATGAGCAGGAATCGGATGGCGGCGACGACCAGGGTGGCCAGCAGCACGGTCTCCGGGCGTACCCGGGCGAACACCCGGGGCATGACCAGAAAGATGCCGATCTCGCAAACCACGCCAAGGGCCCATAGCCAGCCGGCGATGGACTTGCTGTAGCCGGTCTCCACCAGGTGGATGGTGAAGAAGGTGTAGTAGGGGCCATGGGCGGCCGCCATGAGCAGGGCAGCGATGAACAGGGCCAGCACCTGGGGACGGCGCAGCACCTCGGACATAGGAATGTGGATGTGGTCCCGGTGGGTGATTTCCGCTTCCGGGATGAATCGGGCTGTGAGCACGATACCCACAAGAAGCCCGAACACCACCCAGGGCACGAGCCGGATGGATGCATGGTCGAGCGCCCAGCCCAGGCCGACGACGACAACAATGAAACCGATGGAGCCCCACAGCCGGATGCGGCCGTAGCGCTCGGTGCGCTCGCCCAGGTGGCACAGGGTCGTCGCCTCCACCAAGGGCAGGGAGGCGCTCCAGAAGAAGCTGATGAGGCTCATCACCAGGAACAGGGGCCAGAAGCTGGTGGCCCAGAACACGCCGACGAAGGCCACCAGGCAAACCAGGGCGGCGAGTTGGACGATGGCAACACGGCGGCCGGTGTGGTCGGCGATATGACCCCATATGTTGGGGGCGAAGATGCGCATGACCTGGAGCAGAGACATGAGCACGCCGATCTGGAAGGCGCTGAACTCCAGGGAGCGCAGGTACAAGCTCCAGAATGGCGCCATGGCACCGACGAAGGCGAAGTAAAAGAAATAGAAGCCGGACAAGCGCCAATATGGCAGTTCCGGATCGGTATCGGCTCGATTTCTCATGGCTTCCGGTTACAGGCGCACAAATGGAATCGGCCCGGAGAGCGACTCCGGGCCGATTCCGGGAATGGCGGCCTCAACCCTTGGCCTGCACCAGCATCTGATAGAGCTTGTCCTTCAGGCGTACGCGCAGATACTTGAGCTCCTCGGCGTATAGATCGGTGGCGGGGTCCACTCGCTGCTCGATGCGGGCGACCTTGTGGTCGACATCGTCATAGTCCTTCATCAGGGCGACGAACTGGTCGTTGCTGAGCATCAGCTTACGGATCTTGTCCTGATGCTCGGGGAATTCATGGAACAGATCGTGGCTTTCGATCATGGGGCTCTCCTAGCGGGTGCGGGTTATGCGATTGTTCCGGGTATCCGGGGGGTGGGACAGCGCGCGTCAGCGTTCTGGCCGCGCTGGCGCAGGACGTGGTCCATGAGCACGATGGCCAGCATAGCCTCGGCGATGGGCGTCGCGCGGATACCGACGCAGGGGTCGTGGCGGCCGAGAGTGACGACTTCCGTGGACTTGCCGTCTACGTCGATGGAACGGCCGGGTATGCGGATGCTTGAGGTAGGCTTGATGGCAATGGAGGCGGTGATGTCCTGGCCGCTGGAAATGCCACCCAGAATGCCGCCGGCATGGTTGGACAGGAAGCCTTCAGGGGTCATCTCGTCGCGGTGCTCCGTGCCCTTCTGGGCCACCACCGCGAAGCCGTCGCCGATCTCCACACCCTTCACCGCGTTGATGCTCATCAGGGCGTGCGCAATGTCGGCGTCCAGGCGGTCATAGACGGGCTCGCCAAGGCCAACCGGCACGTTCTCGGCGACCACGTTGATGCGGGCGCCCACCGAATTGCCTTCCTTGCGCAACTCGTCCATGTAGGCCTCGAGCTGGGGCAGATAGCCGGCGTCGGCGGCAAAGAAGCTGTTGCCTTCGATGTCCAGCTCGCTCCAGGCCTTGAAGGGCACCGCGATGGGGCCGAGTTGGGCCAGGTAGCCGCGGATGACGGTGCCGAATTGCTCTTTCAGCCATTTCCTGGCGATGGCGCCCGCCGCGACCCGCACCGCCGTCTCCCGCGCCGAGGAGCGGCCGCCGCCCCGGTAGTCGCGGAAACCGTACTTCTGGCTGTAGGTGTAGTCGGCATGGCCCGGCCGGAAGGTACTGGCGATGTTGCCATAATCCTTGCTGCGCTGGTCCTCGTTGCGGATCAGCAGGGCGATGGGCGTGCCGGTGGTCTTGCCGTCGAACACGCCTGACAGGATTTCCACGGTGTCCGACTCGCGCCGCTGGGTCACGTGCCGGGAAGTGCCGGGCTTGCGCCGGTCCAGATCGATCTGGATATCCGCCTCGACGAGGGTGAGGCCTGGAGGGCAGCCGTCCACCACGCAGCCTATGGCCGGCCCGTGGGATTCGCCGAAGGATGTGACGGAAAAGGCCAAGCCTAGGGAATTGCCGGACATTTGCGGGGAAAAGCGATGAGTTGGCGGCGATTATCGCATGTCAGACGGTTTTCGCCGCCTGCCTTGCAAGCAGATCCAGTCCAAGTCCCACCCCAAACCCGGTGATATCCGACCCTACCGCGCCTAAACCGCCCTTGCAGCGGCTGGCGGACAAATCGACGTGCAACCATGGAATGTCACCGACGAAGCGGTTGAGGAAGCGGGCAGCCAGGATATGGTCGGCCTCGCTGTCCAGGGTGCACTGCTTGACGTCCGCAACACTGGAATCCAGGGCCTCGTCGTAATCCTCGGGCATGGGGAAGGCCACCACCCGCTCGCCGCAGTCCTGGCCCGCCGCCACAGCTTGCGCCGCCAGTTCGTCCCGGTTGCTGATGACGCCGCACATGCGTTCGCCCAGGGCCACGGCCATGCTGCCGGTGAGTGTGGCGAAATCGATGATGGCGCGGGGTTTTTCCTTGGCCGCCAGGGCAAGGGTATCGGCCAAAACCATGCGGCCTTCGGCGTCGGTATGGACGATCTCGATGGTGGTGCCGTTCAGAGCGGTGACCACCTCGTTCTGGGTGTAGGCCTCGGGGGAAAGGTGGTTCTGGGCGATGGCCAGCCACACCTCCAGGTTCACCGGCAACTTGAGTCGGGTCGCGGCGATGAGGATGCCCAATGCTACAGCCGAGCCGTTCATGTCGTCGTGCATGTTGTGCATGTAGCGCGCCGGCTTGAGGTTGTGCCCGCCAGTGTCGAAGCAGATGCCCTTGCCAACCAGGGCGACGGGCCTGGCCTTGCCCCTTGCCCTTTGCCCTTTGTAGCTGAGTCTGACGATGGCCGCGCCCTGGTGGCCGCTGCCTCGCGACACGGCCAGGAAGGCGCCGGCCTTCAGCTTCCTCAGCCGCTTCACGTCGTATTCTTCGATGTCCCAACCATGCTCGCGGGCCAGGTCGCAAATGCGCGCCCGGTAGGAAGCTGGCGTCAGCACGTTGGGCGGGAGCAGGGTCAGGGTGCGGCACAGGGTGTTGCCCTCGGCGAGGGCGCACGCATGGGCCAGGTCCAGGCCGGTGACGCCGTGCAGTTCGATGCGCTTGAGCGGGGCCGGCGCCTTCTCCGATTTCCAGGCAGGCAGGTGTGCGCCGTTCACCCAGGCGACATAGGCGACCGCCTCGCCGGCGCGGTGCCGGAAGGCCTCATCGCCGAACACGGCAATATCGAGGCGCTCGGGATGCTCATCCAGCAGAGGCTTGAGGGCCCGGCGCAGTGCTGCGTTCCAGGCGTATGCATCCCTGGCTGGGTCGAGGCGCAGCCAGACGGAAAGACAACCTCCCGGCAGTTCCAAGGTCAGGGGCGACTTGGCCAGGGCGTCGGCCTTCTTGCCGTTCCGCTTCAACACCGCCAGCGCCGCAACGTGTTCCGTCGCACCATGCCATCCGGTGCCCGGGGGCAGCAGCACGAGCAGGTGGCCCGCCCCGGCGGGGCGTGCATCGAGAATCTCGGCATGCTGGACCAGGCGCGCGGGGGAAAATCGCAGGGAGGGGAACATAGGGGATTTCATCTAGGCGGGGAGGAGTGTGAACGCGCAGCAGTGTAGCAGCCGCCGCCACGACGCCGCCTGGCCCGGTGTAGGATTGCGCCCCATGAATGCCGCCGTCCAATCCGCACCGCGTGCCGAGACTGACATCGACGGGCAGGTGCTGGCGCGCAAGGTCGAACTGCTGTTTTCCAATACCTTGCTGGGCCAAATCACCACCGCGATCAACGCCACCCTGCTGGTGATCGCCCTCAGCCAGGTCCTGCCCTGGGCCGGACTGCTGACGTGGTGGGTCGCAGTCATCGCTGCCGCAGTGCTGCGCTTGATGGTCGCCCGTGGCTATCACCGCGCCCCAGACCGTCTAGATGCCACTGGCTGGATCCGTCGCTATCGCGTCAACACCGCGCTGGTATCCGGCCTCTGGGCGCTGGGCGTCGTGGTGTTCGGTTGGCATGTCCCCGCCGCTCACCTGTATTTCATCGCCCTGATCATGGCGGGCATGGTCGCGGGGGCGGTGCCCATGCTTTCCCCCTTCATCCCACTGTTTCGTCTCTATGCCATTCCCATCGTCCTGGCGATCGCCATCACTGCTTTCCTGAGGGCGGACGCACTCCAGGCATACCTGCTCGGCATCGTAGCGCTGCTGTTCCTGTTCGCGATCCTGCGCAGTGCGGCCTACATGCACGACACCCTGAGCCAGTCCCTGCGCCTCGGATTCGAGCAAGCCAGTCTGGTGAACTCCCTGCGCGAGGCACGCGATGCGGCACAGGTAGCCTCGGTGGCCAAGAGCCAGTTCCTGGCGAACATGAGCCATGAGATCCGCACGCCCATGAATGGTGTCATCGGCATGACCGACCTCTTGCTAGACACCCGGCTCGACGAGGAGCAACGCGAGTACGCGGAGATCGTCAAGTCGAGCGCCGAGTCACTACTGGTAGTGCTGAACGACATCCTGGACCTGTCCAAGATCGAAGCCGGGCGGCTGGATGTGGAATGCATTGATTTCGACCTGGCCCGCGAGATACGGGCCGCTGCCAGCACCCTCGCCCTGCGTGCCTCGGAAAAGGGTCTGTCCTTCCATACACGATTGGGCACTGATCTCCCGGATCGGTTCATGGGCGATCCCACGCGCCTGCGCCAGGTGCTCATCAACCTGGTTGGCAATGCCATCAAGTTCACCGAGCGAGGCGAGATTTCCCTCGACGTGCATCCGTTGGCCGGCGACAAACACTTCAAGCGGATACGCTTCGAGGTACGGGATACGGGGATCGGCATTCCTCCCGAGACCCTGGAGCGATTGTTCTCGCCCTTCAGCCAGGCGGACGCCTCGACCACCCGTCGCTACGGCGGTACCGGGTTGGGCCTGTCCATCTCGCGCCGGCTGGTCGAACTGATGGGCGGCGAGATCGGGGTGGAAAGCCGGATCGGACAGGGCTCCACGTTCTGGTTCGAGTTGCCTCAGTGCCCAAACATAAGCCACTCTTAATATTTAATACATCAATACTTACTATTGATAAATTGACTGACTAGACCGGCTGTCGGGATAATCCGCCCGCTTCTTACAACCCCATTATTCGACAACCTTGAGCATGGCAGGATCGTGCGGGAATCGACTCTCCCGCTCCGGCGATCCCGACTTTGATTCGGAGACCTTTTCATGCCGAACACCAAACCCGACATCGATCCCCGGGAAACACGCGAGTGGCTTGACGCCCTCGCCGCCGTCATCGAGGAAGAAGGCGCCGAGCGCGCCCACTACCTGCTGGAACGCCTGGTGGACAAAGCCCGCCGCTCCGGCGCCTACCTGCCCTACAACGCCACCACCGCCTATGTGAACACCATCCCGGTGCATCTCCAGGAAAAGCACCCGGGCGACGTGGCCATGGAATCGCGCATCAAGGCCCTGATCCGCTGGAACGCGGTGGCCTGCGTCATGCGCGCCAACGAGAAGGCCCCCGGCGTGGGCGGCCACATCGCCAGCTTCCAGTCCGCCGCCACCCTCTACGAGGTGGGCTTCAACCATTTCTTCCACGGCATCGACGCCTCCCGGGGCGGCGACCTAGTGTTCTTCCAGGGCCACTCCGCCCCCGGCATCTACGCCCGGGCCTTCCTGGAAGGCCGCATCAGCGAGGACCAGTTCGCCAACTTCCGCCAGGAGGCGGACGGCCAAGGCATTCCCTCCTATCCCCACCCCTGGCTGATGCCCGAGTTCTGGCAGTTCCCCACCGTGTCCATGGGCCTGGGTCCCCTCCAGGCCATCTACCAGGCCCGCTTTCTCAAGTACCTGCATGACCGGGGCATCGCCGACACCTCCGGACGCAAGGTCTGGGCCTTCCTCGGAGACGGCGAGACCGACGAGCCGGAATCCCTGGGCGCCATCACCCTGGCCTCCCGGGAGAAGCTGGACAACCTGATCTTCGTGGTGAACTGCAACCTGCAACGCCTGGACGGCCCGGTGCGCGGCAACGGCAAGATCATCCAGGAACTGGAAGCCGCCTTCCGGGGCGCCGGCTGGAACGTCATCAAGGTGCTCTGGGGCTCCTACTGGGATCCTCTGTTCGCCATGGACGGCAAGGGCATCCTGCGAAGCCGCATGGAGGAGTGCGTGGATGGCGAATACCAGAACTTCAAGGCCAAGGGCGGCGCCTATACCCGGGAGCACTTCTTCGGTAAATACCCCGAACTGAAGGAAATGGTGGCGGCCATGTCCGACGAGGACATCTGGCGCCTGAACCGGGGCGGCCATGACCCCCACAAGGTCTTCGCCGCATACGCGGCGGCGGTGAAGCACACGGGCCAGCCCACCGTCATCCTGGCCAAGACCATCAAGGGCTACGGCATGGGCGCCTCCGGCGAGGCCCAGAATCCCACCCACCAGGCCAAGAAGATGGCCCTGGAGGACCTGCGCGCCTTCCGCGACCGCTTCCAGATCCCCATCCCCGACGACCAACTGGAGAAGCTGCCCTTCTATCGGCCCGCCGAGGACAGCCCGGAAATGAAATACCTCCAGGCCCGGCGCGCCGCCCTGGGCGGCTACGTGCCCACCCGCCGCACCAAGGCCGAGTCCCTGGCTGCGCCGCCGCTTTCCACCTTCCAGGCCATGCTGGAAGCCACCGGCGACCGGGAGATATCCACCACCATGGCCTTCGTGCGCGTCCTCACCAGCCTGTTGCGCGACAAGGCCATCGGCCGCCATATCGTGCCCATCATTCCGGACGAGGCCCGCACCTTCGGCATGGAGGGCCTGTTCCGCCAGGTGGGCATCTACTCCTCGGTAGGCCAGCTTTACGAGCCCGTGGACTCGGACCAGGTCATGTACTACCGGGAGGACAAGGGTGGCCAGATCCTGGAAGAAGGCATCAACGAGGCGGGCGCCTTCAGTTCCTGGCTCGCCGCCGGCACGGCATACAGCACCACCGGCGTGCAGATGATCCCCTTCTATATCTACTACTCCATGTTCGGCTTCCAGCGCATCGGCGACCTAGCCTGGGCCGCCGGCGATTCCCGCGCCCGGGGCTTCCTGCTGGGCGGCACCGCCGGCCGCACGACCCTGAACGGCGAAGGGCTGCAGCACGAGGACGGCCACAGCCACCTGCAGGCGGCCATGATCCCCAACTGCGTCACCTACGACCCCACCTTCCACTACGAATTGGCGGTGATCATCCAGGACGGGATGCGCCGCATGTTCCAGGAGCAGGAGGACGTGTTCTATTACCTGACGGTGATGAACGAGAACTACAGCCATCCGGCATGTCCCAAGGGTGCCGAGGCGGGCATCCTCAAGGGCCTGTACCGGCTCTCGGAAAGCGCCAAGGGCAAAGGCAAGACGAAGAAGCCCCGCGTGCAACTGCTGGGTTCCGGCACCATCCTGCGGGAGGTCATGGCCGCCGCCGAGCTGCTGGAGGCCGACTGGGCTGTGGCTGCCGATGTCTGGAGCGCCACCAGCTTCAACGAACTGCGCCGGGAAGCCCAGGCGGTCCACCGCTGGAACCTGCTGCATCCGGACAAGAAGCAGAAGCAAAGCTACGTGGAGCAATGTCTGGACGGCACCGAAGGCCCCATCGTCGCCGCCACCGACTACCTGCGCGCCTTCCCCGACCAGATCCGGCCCTACGTGCACCGCCGCTACGTGACCCTGGGCACCGACGGCTATGGCCGTTCCGACTCCCGCGCCGCCCTGCGCCGCTTCTTCGAGGTGGACCGCCACTACGTGGTCCTGGCCGCCCTCAAGGCGCTGGCCGACGATGGCGTGATTCCGGCCGGCAAGGCCGCCGAGGCCATCAGGAAGTACGGCATCGACGCCGACCGGCCGAATCCGGTCAACGTGTAACGGGGGACATGAAGATGAGTATCAAGGAAGTCCTCGTCCCCGATATCGGCAACTTCAAGGATGTCGAGGTCATCGAGATCATGGTGAAGCCGGGCGACGCCCTGGCTGCCGATGACTCCATCATGACCGTGGAATCCGACAAGGCCGCCATGGACATCCCCGCCCCCTTCGGTGGCACCATCACCGAACTGAGAATCAAGGTGGGCGACAAGGTCTCCGCCGGCGCCCTGGTGCTGCTGCTGGACACCGCCAGCGACACCGCGGCCAAGGCTGCCGCACCGGTGGTGAAGTCCTTCACGCCGCCACCCGCACCAAGTGGCGAGCCCGCGTCCCCCATCGCCGCTGTCCCGCCGCCTTCCCACCCTGCCCTTGACGCGCCGGCCCACATTCCGCCCAAGCACCGGCCGGACCCGGTGGCCGCCCACGCCGAATTCGCCGCGGGCAAGGTATCCCACGCCAGCCCCTCGGTGCGCCGCTTCGCCCGGGAACTGGGCATCGAGGGCAGCGACCTGGCACGCGTCAAGGGCACCGGCCCCCGGGGCCGCATCCTCAAGGAGGACGTGCAGGCCTGGGTCAAGGCGGAACTGGCCAAGCCCACCGGCGAGGCCATCGGCCTGGGCTTCCCGCCGGCACCGGTCATCGACTTCAGCCAGTTCGGCGAGACCGACACCCAACCCCTGTCGCGCATCAAGAAGCTCTCCGGCGCCAACCTGCACCGCAACTGGGTCAGCGCCCCCCACGTCACCCAGTTCGACGAGGCGGACATCACCGACCTGGAGGACTTCCGCAAATCCATGCTGGACGAGGCGGCCAAGCGCGGCGTCAAGCTCACCCTGCTGGCCTTCCTCATGAAGGCCGTGGTCAACGCCCTGCGCCACTACCCCCAGTTCAACGCCTCCCTGGCGCCGGACGGGGAGAACCTGGTGCTGAAGAAGTACTTCCACATCGGCTTCGCCTGCGACACCCCGGACGGCCTGGTGGTGCCCGTGGTGCGCGACGTGAACAAGAAAGACGTCATGGACATCGCCCGGGAACTGGGGGAAATGGCCGAGCTGGCCCGGGAGCGCAAGCTCAAGGTGGATGCCATGCAGGGGGGCTGCTTCACCATCACCAGCCTGGGCGGCATCGGCGGCACCAAGTTCACCCCCATCATCAATTGCCCGGAAGTCGCCATCCTGGGCCTGTCCCGGGCGGAGATGAAACCCGTGTGGAACAAGGCAAGCAAGGCTTTCGAGCCGCGTCTGGTCCTGCCCCTCTCCCTCTCCTACGACCACCGGGTCATCGACGGCGCCGATGGCGCCCGCTTCACCAGCCACCTGCGTGCCATGCTCTCCGACGTGCGCCGGCTGCTGCTCTGATCCCACGCGAACTCGAACCATGAGCCAAAGCATAGAAATCCGTGTGCCGGACATCGGCAGCTTCAAGAACGTGGAGGTCATCGATCTCCTGGTCCGGGCGGGGGATACCGTCGCCAAGGACGCCTCCCTCCTCACCGTGGAGTCCGACAAGGCCGCCATGGACATTCCCTGTCCCCAGGCCGGGCTGGTGGAGCAGGTGCTGGTGAAGGTGGGCGACAAGGTGTCCGAAGGCACGCCCATCCTGAAATTGCGCGTCGGGGAGGCCGCAATGTCCCCCTCCCCCACCCTGGGGGGAGGGGCAGACGCAAAAGCGGAGAGCCCGTCCGCCACCGTGGCGGTATCCAGGGATGGCGCGACCATGCACGCCCAGGTCCTGGTCCTGGGCGCCGGCCCTGGCGGCTACACCGCAGCCTTCCGCGCCGCCGATCTGGGCCTGCAAGTAATACTGGTGGAGCGCCACGCCAGCCTGGGCGGCGTCTGCCTCAATGTGGGCTGCATCCCCTCCAAGGCCCTGCTGCATACCGCGCGCCTCATCACCGAGGCCGAGGAGATGGGCGAACACGGCGTCACCTTTGCCAAGCCCAAGGTGGATCTGGCCAAGCTGCGGGAATGGAAGGCGAAGGACGTGGTGGGCAAGCTCACCGGCGGCCTCGCCCAACTCGCGAAGCAGCGCAAGGTCACCGTGGTCCATGGTGTGGCGAAGTTCACCGGCCCCAACAGCCTGGAAGTCGCCGGCGAAGCGGGCACGCAAACCCTCTCCTTCGACCACGCCATCATCGCCGCCGGCTCGGAAGCCATCAAACTCCCCTTCCAGCCCGACGACCCCCGGGTCATGAGCTCCACCGGCGCCCTGGCCCTGGCCGACGTGCCCAAGCGCCTGCTGGTCATCGGCGGCGGCATCATCGGCCTGGAGATGGGCACGGTCTACGACGCCCTGGGCTCGAAGGTCACCGTGGTGGAACTGGGCGGCCAGCTCATCCCCGGCTGCGACGCGGACCTGGTGAAGCCCCTGCACAAGCGCATGGAGAAACGCTTCGAGGCCATCCGGCTCAACACCGGCGTCACCGCCATGGAAGCCAAGAAGGACGGTATCCACGTCACCCTCAAGGCCGGCGATACGCTAAGTGCGGAGAAGTTCGACCGGGTCCTCGTCGCCATCGGCCGCCGACCCAACGGCAAGGCCCTCGGTGCCGAGGCGGCCGGCGTGGCGGTGGACGAGCGCGGCTTCATCCCGGTGGACAAGCAGATGCGCACCAACGTCCCCCACATCTTCGCCATCGGCGACATCGTCGGCCAGCCCATGCTGGCCCACAAGGCGGTGCACGAAGGCAAGGTGGCGGCAGAGGTCATCGCCGGCCACAAGGTGGAGTTCCAGGCCATGGCCATCCCCTCCGTGGCCTATACCGACCCGGAAGTGGCCTGGGTGGGGGTCACCGAGTCCGAAGCCAAGGCCAGGGGCATGGAGATCGAGAAGGGCGCCTTCCCCTGGGCCGCCAGCGGTCGGGCCCTGTCCATCGCCCGCAGCGAAGGCATGACCAAGCTGATCCTGGACAAGGAAAGCAAGCGGGTCATCGGCGCCGGCCTGGTGGGCATCAATGCGGGGGAACTGCTGGCGGAAGCCGTGCTCGCTATCGAGATGGGCGCCACCGCCGAGGATATCGGCCTCACCATCCACGCCCACCCCACCCTGTCGGAGACCATCTGCTTCGCCGCCGAGATGGCGGAAGGCACCATCACCGACCTGCTGCCGCCGCGGAAACACTAGGCGGATTCAATCCCCCGCCGGCCGCCCTTCGATCATGGCGAAGGTGCCGCGCATGGCCACCAGCGGGCGCCCCGCCGCCAGGATGGCCCCGGAAGCGTGGCAAAGGCGACTGCCCAGGCGCACCCGGTCGATCTGGCTTTCCAGCCAGTCGCCGGGAACCGCAGGCGCCAGGTAATCCACGGTCAAGTTCGCGGTCACCATGCGCGCGCCCTTGGGCAGGCGGTGATAAATGTTGTAGGCCAGCCAGATGTCCGCCAGGGTGGCGAGAAAACCGCCGTGGGCGGTGGCGTAGCCGTTGCAGTGCTCGGGTAGCACCGCCACCCGGAAGTGCAGGTGGTGTTTTTCCGGACGTGCGAACAGCCGCACGCTGCCGCTGACGTAAGGGCCGTGCATCGGCAGGACGCTGAAGCCCTCCGCCAGCCAGGCCTGTTCCAGTGGGGTGTACTCGCTCATCTCTGTCTCCATCGCCGACTACCAAGAGCCGGCTATCCTGACGCGAGTCTAACGCCTATTGCACTGCAACAAGAGCCGCGGGATGATGCGCGCACAACGAACGCGAGGAGACCGTCATGACCCAACCGGCCGAACCCGGCTTTGCATCCCCCATCCCCCCCGGCGACTGGGACGTCCAGGTCGCCATCATTGGCGGCGGCCCTGGCGGCGAGGACTGTGCCCGGGACCTGGCCGACCACGGCGTCAAGGTGGCCATGGTCAATAACGCGCCCCTGCCAGGCGGCGAATGCCTCTGGCGCGGCTGCATCCCCTCCAAGGCCTGGCGCCACGCGGCGGACATCATGCGCGACCGGGCCCGGGACCCTGACAAGGGGGTGGTGGGCACCGACGCGCCGCAACTGGACTGGGCCACCCTCGAAGCCCACCGCAAGAACGTGCTGCAGACCCGCGGCGAACTGGCGCTCAAGGCCGACAAGAGCATCAGGATCGACGTGCGCCACGGTTTCGCCAGCTTCGTCGATCCCCACACGCTGAAGATCGTCGCGCCGGATGGCGGCGAATCCACCCTGACTTTCGGCGCGGCGGTGATCGCCACCGGCGCACCGCCCTTCGTGCCACCCATCCCCGGCGCCTGGGAGGGCATTTCCAGCGGCGGCGTGCTCACCTCGGACAGCATCTGGAACCTGCCCAGCCCGCCCAGGCGCCTGGGCATCGTCGGCGGCGGCGTCATCGGCGTCGAGATGGCGCAGATCTGCCGCGACTTCGGCGGCGAGGTGCTCATGCTCGAGGCCAGGGAACGCATCCTGGCCGAGATCGAGGAGGAAATCGCCAGGCACCTCACCGAGGTCCTGCAAGACGAGTTCACCATCGTCACCGGCGCCCGCATCGAGGAAATCACCGGCCAGCCGGACAGCATGCGCATCAAGTTCGCGGATGCCGCCGGCAACCCCGGCGAATGCCTGTGCGACTATGTGCTCATGGCCACCGGCAAGCGGCCCAACACCGCCAAGCTCAACCTGGAGGCCGCCGGCGTCGAGCTCGACGGCGCCGCCATCCGCGCCGATGCCCAGTGCCGCACTTCCGCCCCCCACATCTTCGCCGTGGGCGACGTCATCGGCGGCTACATGCTGGCCCACACCGCCGCAGCCCAGGGCCGTGTCGCCGCCCGCACCCTGCTCGGCCATGCCGCCGAATACCGGCAGGATCTCGATTGCGGCGTCACCTTCAGCCGCCCCCAGGCCGGCTTCGTCGGCCTCTCCGTCGCCCAGGCCAAGGCCCGCGGCATCGACGCGGTGGAAGCCAAGATGCCCATGAGCATCGACGCCAAGGCCATGATCGCCATGGAAACCCACGGCATGATCAAGCTGGTGGCGGACAAGGCCAGCGGCCGCATCCTCGGTGCGCATTTCCTCGCCGACCACACCGACACCCTGATCGGCGCGGCGGTGATGATGGTGACGGCGGGCATGACCCTCGCCCAGGTGGCCGAGGCGATCTTCCCGCACCCCACGCAGACCGAGCTATTCGGGGACCTGGCGCGCAGGCTGCTGGCGCGGCTGCGGCGAACGAACAGGAGCTGAAAGGCGAGGCTTTCTCCCCTTCCCTGCCTCCCCTGCGAGAACGGCACCGGGTTCGCAAGCCGCTTAAGCGGCAAAGACTGCGCTGCCCCGCGAGCGGGGGGAGGAGATCGCGCCCTCCCCGCTTGCTGGCGTAGGGTGGGGAAAACCTACTACCTGTCATCCCCGGAACCTCCCCCCGCGTTCTCGGCTCCATGGGCTATAGTGCCCGCACGACCCCGGAGGAACCCATCATGAAACGCCTGCTGGCCATCGCCCTGCTCTTCGCCTGGATCGCGCCCCTGGGCGCCGCCGAACCCGTCGCGCCCGCCGAAAACCTGCAGGCGGGGAGCGAAATTCCGCTCCCCCTGACCGCTTGCCCGCCAGAAGCCCTGCTCGCCCAGGTCAGCCAGGGCGACTGCTGCAAGGGCCACAAGGGCGTGTGCGGCTGCCGCGCCGGCAAGATCGTGTGCTGCGACAACACCACCAGCCCCAACTGCGCCTGCCACGCGGATTCCGGAGTGGAGAACTGACAGCAGACCGCCAAGGCTTCAGCCCGGATGGGCGGCAGTTCGGCCAGCACCGGCGTGTGTCCTACCCTCTGCGGCAACACAGGCGCAGGCCTCTCCTGCGTTTCCGGGGCAGGACAAGCCTCAGAGCCCGGATGGAAGTTTGGAGGCCATCATTTTCCTCCGGTCAAGCTTGCTCCCATCGACGATGAACGTGCCGTCACCAACCGCGTGAATCGTGCGCTTCTCCTTGCGCGCAGGACTGATGTACGAGGCCACGCCCTCCAGCACGACGATGTTGTGCTTCTTGAGAATATCCATGACCTTGCACTCGATGTTGGCCAGACACTCCTTGATCAACGGCGCCTTCACGAACTTGCCTTGCATGGGCGTGAGCTTGAATTTGGCAAACTTGTCGGTGTCGGCGCCGGAACATGTCCCGACCCCGACCACCTGATCCAGCATGTCGACGGTGGGAATGGCAATGACGCACTCCCGGGTCTTTCGCAGCGCGGCGAAGGAGTGGTTCCACGCGCCGGTAGTCATGGCAAATAGCGGGGTGAAATCCAATACCATCGTCCACGAGATCGTCATGATGTTGTCCTTCTTGCCGTCATGGGTCGTCACGAGGACAACGGGCCCGGGTTCCAACAGGGTAAAGGCCTTGCCGAGTGCCATCTGACGCATGACAACCTCCTGATGTGCCTGCCAGGCTGAACCCCGGCCATGGTTCATGCCAGCCATCCGTATTTCTCCCGACCGGTTACAGGCGGCCAGCCCGCGTTCGAATTACCGCAGCTATTTCCCCGCCGCCACCCAGACACCGTCCCAATCCGCCGGCGGCGGGCTTGCCCGGAATGCCGCGATGCGCGCCAGGAAGACCTGGCTGGGCCCGTCCTCCGGGGACAGCCTCAGGCAATCGTTGAAGGCCTGTTCGGCAGCGTCCCAGTCGCGCGCCCGATAGCGCGCCAGGCCTGACTCGAAGGCAGCGGCCAGCGCCTCGGCGGCGGCGCCGCCGCGACGTCCCAGCAACTCGGACACCCGCTCCGGCTCCACCCGGCCCAGCACCCGCAGGCTGTCGATCTCGCGGAACACGAAGGCGTCGCCGGCCAGAGCGCGGGTCTGCTCGCTCACCAGAATGCGGCTGCGGTAGAACTTGTTGGCCTGCTCCAGGCGCGAGGCCAGGTTCACCGTGTCGCCGATGACCGTGTAGCCGCGTGCCGTTTCCGAGCCGATGTTGCCCACCAGCACCTCGCCGCTGGCGATGCCCATGCGCGCCTCCACCTCGGGCAGGCCGTGGCGCACGCCCAGCAGGTTGGGCAGGTCGGCGCGGAAATCATCCAGGCGGGCGCGCTGGTCCAGGGCCGCCTCGCAGCAAAGGGCGGCATGGGAAGCCTCATCGGTGAAGGGCTGGCCCCAGAAGGCCATCACCGAATCGCCGATGTACTTGTCGATGATGCCCTGGCGGGCCTGGATGACCTGGGCCATGAGGGCGAAATAGCGGTTGAGGAAGCGCACGGCTGCGTCCGGCGTCAGGCCCTCGCACAGCCGGGTGAAGCCGGCCAGGTCGGAGAAGAACACGCTCATCACGTGGCGCTCCCCGCCCTCGGTGGGCAGCCGCTTGTCGAGCAGGCCGCGGACGATACGCGGGTCCACGTACTGGCCGAAGGTGGCCTTGATGTGTTCCTTCTCGCGCAGGCCCACCACCATGTGGTTGAAGGAATCCGCCAGGGTGGCGAGCTCGTCGCGGGTCTGCACTAGGATTTCCACTTCCAGGTCGCCGTGCTCCACGGACTGGGTACCCTTGAGCAGGCGGCGGATGGGTTCCACCAGGGAGCGGGTCACCAGCCAGGCGAAGATCAGGCCCAGGCTGGTGGCGATGGCGGTGATGATCCAGTTGAGGCGCACCGCCGCCGCTTCCTCGGCCTTGGCCCGGGCCGCGGTGTCGGCGGTGAGCTTGTTGAGCAGGTCGATGGCCTTGCCGATCTCGCCATCCAGCTTGCCCTTCTCCCGCAGCAGGTTTTCCCGCACCAGGCTTGCGGAGCGGCGGTTGCCCTCCTCCGCCTCGATTTGGTAGAGGCGAAAGCTGCGGTGGAAATCCTGGCGTGCAGTCTGGATGGCGGGCAGTTGCTTGCCCAGAACCGCCAGGGTGACCCGGTCCAGCTCGATACCGCCGTCCGCCCCCGCCTCGCCGAGCATGCGCAGGGAGGAATCCACGATCTGGTCGGCGTTGACCCCGCGTGCGTCGAAACCTTCGGATTCCTTCGCCAGGAAGGCGGCGTCGGGCTGGGCCGCCTGCATGCCCAGCAGCACCCGCTCCATGTGCACCATCTGCTGGCGGATGAGGATTTCGACGCTGGCCACCTGCTGCTGCAGGGGCAGGTAGTAGTCGGACAGGGCCCGCACCTGGTTGTTGAGCTGCCGGGAATTGAGCACCGACAGCCAGGTCACGGCCACCATCAGGGCCAGCAGGACCAGGGTGATGCCGAAGATCTTCAGGCGGATGGGGCGGCGCATGGGTATGGTGGAAAAAGGAATTGGACACAGACTGCAACCGGCGCCGCACGACGTCAACCGGCCGCAGCAACTGCGCGCTTGCCAAGCAGCCGGACGGGATGAACACTGGCTTTATGCGCCTATTCCCCGATACAGCGCCCTCCGCCCTGCTGTCGCCGGCCCTGGCCCGACTGCTGCTTGGCGGGCCGGGCCTGCTTATGCTGGCCGGCCTCACCCTGGCCCTGGGCGAGCCCATGCGCACCCATTCCGATGCCCTGGCCACCCCTGTCGCCCCGCTGGGCATTCTTTCCCTGCAATTCGCCTGCGCCGCCGACGCGGCCCAGGCCATCCTGGCGGGCTGGGACGCGGCGGCGCTGGCGCATGCCCGGAGCAGCCTTTACTGGGACATGGCTTTCGCGCCGGCCTACGGCATCCTGCTTGTCGCCTTGAGCGAACGCCTGGCCATCGGCGAAGCGCGCCCCTGGCTGCCCTGGCTGCCCCTGGCCGCCGCCGCGGCGGACATGCTGGAAAACATCCTTCACCTCGCCCTGCTTGCCGCCGGTGTCCCAGGCATCGCACCGGCGGCCTGCGTCGCGGCCCTTTCGAAATGGGGTTTGCTGTCGCTCTGGGCGGCGTCTGCGGCAGCCACTGGACTCGGCTGGCTGTGGCGGCTGGTCAGCCGGCGCTAACGTCCCAGGCTTGGCGGCATCCCGACGTTTCGAGGGATAATGTCCGTTTTTCCCACTCCCAGGCCCGCTCCCTCCCACCGCAATGCGCTCCCAGGACATGACCGCCGCATCCCAGGCGCCGACCGCCCGCTACGTCGAAAAGGACGTGGCCGACTGGCTCGGCGACTGGGTGGTCCTCAAGGCGCGAGCCTATCTGGGCGCGGTCGATGACCTGCGCGTCGAGGCGGACACCCTCACCGCCGCGGTGAAAGGCACGCGCCCCCGCCCCTACCGGGTGGACATCCGTTTCCAGCCCGCTTCGACGGGAAGCGCGCAGCCACGCTTCTATTGCTCCTGCCCGGTGGGCGGCCACTGCAAGCATGCGGCGGCGGTCCTGCTGAAGGCCCTGGAAGAACGCGAGCATCCGGACCAGGTGCGCCCGGAGGTGCTGAACTGGGTGCAGGAACTGCGCCGCCTGGCCGACTCGCCCAAGGGCGGCAAGCGAACCAAGGCGCCGCCCACCTTCCGCCTGTTCTACCTGCTGGACGGCCCGGACGGGCGCGGCGAATACCGGATCAACTGCTACAAGGCGCGCACCGACAATCTGGGTCGGCCCACCGGTGCCTTGCAGGGCTGGATCGGCTTCGAGCGGGCGCTGACCAACCCACCGCAGTTCGTCGACGAGGACGACCTGGGCATCCTGCGCCTGCTCTGGGCACAGCGTCCGCGCGAACGCCACGGCGACACACTGGGGATCGACGGCCGCCACGGCGACGAAGTGCTGCGCCGCCTGCTGGCCACCAGTCGCTGGCTCATGGACCGGGAAAGCCGGCTACCCTGGCGTCTCGGCCAGGAACGCACGGCTACCCTGGCCTGGCGGCCGGATGCCCGCGGCCGGCTGCACGCCCGCCTGAGCAGCCGGCCGGAATCTGCCCGCGCCATTCCCCTCGACCCGCCCTGGTACCTCGACCCGGTGGCCGGCGAAACGGGTGTGCTGCGCACCGCCATTCCCCCCGCCTTGACCCGGCAACTGCTGACTGGCCCCGCCCTGTCGCCCTCCGAGGCCCAGGTGGTAGCCGCCACCCTGGCGGAAATCGCCCCGGAGCTGCCATCGCCAACCGGGGGCGACGAAAGCTTCCGCATGGTGGAAGCGCCGCTCACCCCCATCCTGCAGGTGTCCACCGCCCACATCTATGGCCTTTCCGGCTATCGCGACTACGGCGACGAGTGGAACCGGCGCTTGTTCGACTATGCCGTGCCGGTGTTCCGCTATGGTGAGAATCGCTTCGGTCTGGACGAAAAGCGCGACTTCGCCACACTGGCCACGGGAGAGACGGTGCGCGTCAGGCGCGATTCCCTCGCCGAGGCGCGCCTGATCCATACCCTGGCGGACCTGGGCTTCACCCAGATCCCCCTGCACGTCATCTATGCCGCCCGCCCACTGCCCCGGCCCAGCTACGGCCTGGCGAGCGAGGCGGCGTGGGAGGATTTCAAGGTCGAGCACCTGCCGCGGCTGCGCCAGGCCGGCTGGGAGGTGGAGCTGCCGCCGGACTTCCGCCACGACTACGTGGACATCGAGGACTGGCAGGCCGAAGTCGACGAAACGGCGCCGGGCTGGTTCGACCTGACCATGGGCATCGTCGTGGAAGGCCGTCGCCTGGCCCTGGCGCCCCTGCTTGCCAACCTGTTCAATCGCGACGCGCGCTGGCTCGACCTGCAAGCCCTGGACGCCATACCCGACCACGCCACGGTCACCCTGGACGGCCCCGACAGTCGCCGCATCCGTCTCAAGGCAGAACGCCTGAAGCCGGTGGCGCGCACCCTCATCGATCTGTTCGACACCGGCATCCCGCACGACGGCCGCCTCCGCGTCTCCAGACTGGACGCGCCCCGCCTGGCGGAACTCGCCAGCCAGGGACGCTGGCAATTCAAGGGCATGGACGGCGTGCGCGCCCTGGCCGATCGCCTGCTGCACACCCGGGGCGTGACGCCGGTGCCCACGCCCCCCGGCTTCGCGCTGGAATTGCGACCCTACCAGCTGGAAGGCCTGGCCTGGCTGCAATACCTGCGCGAGCAGGATCTATCCGGCATCCTGGCCGACGACATGGGCCTGGGCAAGACCGCCCAGACCCTGGCCCACCTGCTCACCGAGAAGGAGGCCGGACGCCTGGACAAGCCGGCCCTGGTGGTGCTGCCGACCTCCCTGATCTTCAACTGGAAGCACGAGGCGGCTCGCTTCGCGCCCGGGCTCAAGGTCCTGTCGCTGCACGGCAAGGAGCGCCACGGCCTGTTCGAGCGCATGGCCGAGCACGACGTCGCACTGACCACCTATCCCCTGCTCTGGCGCGACCATGAAGCCCTGGAGAAACAGGACTACCACCTGCTGATCCTGGACGAGGCCCAGACCGTGAAGAACGCCGGCAGCCAGGCCGCCCAGGTCGTGCGCCGCCTCAAGGCCCGGCACCGGCTGTGCCTTACCGGCACGCCGCTGGAGAACCATCTGGGCGAACTGTGGGCCCAGTTCGACTTCCTGCTGCCAGGCTTCCTCGGCGACGCCAAGTCCTTCGCACGAGCCTGGCGCACCCCCATCGAGAAGCACGGCGACACCCTGCGCCGGGAACTGCTGGCCCGCCGCCTGAAGCCTTTCATCCTGCGCCGGCGCAAGGAGGAGGTGGCCCGGGAACTGCCACCCAAGACGACCATCCTGCGCACCGTGGAGCTGGAAGGCGGCCAGCGCGACCTCTACGAGACCGTGCGCAGCGCCATGGATGCCCGGGTGCGCGAGGCCATCGCCGACCTGGGTTTCAACCGCAGCCAGATCGTGATCCTCGATGCGCTGCTGAAACTGCGCCAGGTATGCTGCGACCCGCGCCTGCTCAAGGCGGAAAGCGCCCAGGGCGTGAAGGAGCGGGCCAAGCTGGACCTGCTCATGGCCATGCTTCCGGAACTGGTGGAGGAGGGCCGGCGCGTGCTGCTGTTCTCCCAGTTCACCAGCATGCTGGACCTGATCCGCACCGAGCTGGATCAGGCCGGTCTGGGCTACGTCACCCTCACCGGCGAAACCGTGGACCGGGAAACGCCCATCCGCCGCTTTCAGGATGGCGAGGCACCGATCTTCCTGGTCAGTCTCAGGGCCGGCGGCGTCGGCCTCAACCTCACCGCCGCCGATACCGTGATCCATTACGACCCCTGGTGGAACCCGGCGGTGGAGAAGCAGG
>Ga0233425_10000839_pt1 | contig 74523 bp, 66 predicted proteins | sample Watercolumn_Towu_2_FD_181712 | JGI IMG/M metagenome (GOLD analysis project Ga0233425, IMG submission 181712) | Freshwater microbial communities from Lake Towuti, South Sulawesi, Indonesia - Watercolumn_Towuti2014_140_MG | ecosystem: Environmental > Aquatic > Freshwater > Lake | place... | reverse complement strand
CGAGCCAGTGGGCGGCGCTATGTTTCGCCTGGCTTTTCGCCACCGCGCTGGAAATCGCACCCGATGCCCAGAACTGCCAGACCAGGAACAACAGCAGCACGAGCACCGCGTTGAACGCGAGGAAGAAGGGGTGGTAGAAGCTGGTGACGGCGAGGCCGATGACACCCTGAAGGGCTATGGTGAAGCCGCCTATGATCAGGCTGGGCAGTGCCTTCTGCACCGTCATCAGATCGAAATAGCGGTTGAACAGGTCGCCGCGCAGCGTGTCGGTGAAGAAGGGGTTTTGCGCATGCACCGCGCGCAGCGTGATTTCCGCCACGATCCGAGCGAACCAGCGTCGCTCGAAGCGCGCCATCAGATGAATGCGGATGGCGGACAATATGCCTGACAGGGCGAGCAGCAGGAACAGGATCAGCGACAGGGTGAAGAGCGGCGCGGGAAGCGCCGTGTTCGCGACCGAGTTGATCAGGAGCTGAACCGAGATGGGGGTCGCCAGCGACAGCAGCGAGATCGCAACGCCATAAACGGCGGCGATCTTGAGGAAGCCAGCGTCGGGCGCGAGGACGAGCTTGATCCAGCCCCCAAGCGCTTTCACGCCATAATTTTGTCCCGCCACCATGACCTCCAAGTTCGATGCCTCAAGGTGGTATCGTAGATCGATATGTCTAGCCCGACCCCGGCTATATGTTCGATAGGTATTTCCTATTCGTTGCAGTGCAGCAATTTTTTGTCACGCAATCGTTTGCCGCAACATATCCGCGAGCGCAAGAAAAGCCGGCGCGCGACCCGAACCGGCGCGCCAGACCAGACCGATTTCGCGATAATAGCGGCCCCCGGCAAAGGGCCGGACGATGACGTCGTCATCCTCGCGCACCTCCTGCCTGACATAGCGTTCCGGCAGAAGGGCGAGACCCATCCCCATGCCGGCCATCTGGCGGATTGCGTCGAGGCTGGTGCCTTCATAGTCGCGAAGGACGTGCGCGTCGGCGTCCGCCGCCAGCGCCAGGATCTGATCGCTCATCCGATATTCGGGCTGAAGGGTCAGCAATCCGCGTCCGCGCAGATCGTCCAGGCCTATGCTGTGCGCGCCGCGAAGCGGGTCGTCCGCAGCCATGGCGATCAGCAGCGGCTCCCGGAACAGGGGTTCGACATGCAGACTGGTACCGTCGACCGGAAGCTGCACCAGGATGACATCGTGGATGCCGTTCAGCAGGTTCTCGGTCAGCTTGTTCGGCAGACCTTCGCGCACATGGACGCGTAGCGACGGGCTGACAGAGTGGAGCCGCGCCACGACCTGTGGCAGAAGATAGGGGCCTAGCGTGGGGCTGACGCCGAGCCGGATCGTCCCGACCAGCGGATCGTCCGACCGGCGCGCCGTTGCGACGAAATTGTCGACTTCCAGCAGCACCTTCCGCGCCGCCGCGACCGCATCGCGACCGAGCGGGGTCAGGATCGCCCGGCGGCCGCGCTCCACGATCCGCCCGTTCAGCAGGCGTTCGATCTGGTGAATCTGCTCGGAAAAGCTCGGCTGGGAAACGCCCTCTGCGGCTGCCCCACGCGTGAAGCTGCCGTGGTCGGCGAGGGCGACCAGATAGCGGAGCTGTCTCAGCGTGGGGTTCATTCCCCGTGCTTAGCGCAGGTGGTGGCCTTGCAGAAGGCCGGTCAAAAGCTTCGCCGGCTCAGTGCGCCGCGCTGGTGTCGACATTGGCGGGTGGTCTCGGCGAGAACCAGATCACCAGGGCGGCAACGAGGAAGATCGCCGTGGAAAGGGTGAACAACTGCGTCGTGGCCAGAGTCGTGCTTTCCTGATCGACGAGCCGCTCGATCGTGCCGCGGGCCTGTTCGAAGCTCATGCCCACCGACGACAGGACGGACTGGGTTTCCACGGGGTGCAGGCTGGCAGCGAGATCGTTGCGCGCCACTCGCGCGCTGTCGTCCCACCAGGTACTGGCAATCGATGTGGCGATCGCGCCGGCCATCGTCCGAAGGAAGTTCATCACGCCCGCGGCCGAGGCGGTCTCCTCCGGATCGACCGCCCCCAGCGCGATGATCGTCACCGGCACGATGAAGAAGGGCAGGCCGAACCCCTGCATCAGCTGGGGGATCGCCAATGTCCAGAAATCGGCATCGCTGGTCCACAGTGCGCGGGGAATACAGGCAATGCCCATCGCCACGATGCCGAAGCACACGATCGCGCGCGGATCGTATTTCTCGGTCAGCTTGGCCGCGACGGGCGACATCACCACCGCGAGCACGCCGGTGAAGGCGGTCGTATAGCCGGCCCAGGTCGCGGTGTAGCCCATGCTTGTCTGTAGCCATTGCGGTATGATCACGGCCGAGGCGAAGAAGGTGCCGAAAGCGAAGGCAAGGCTGGCGACTGCGACGGTGAATCCGCGGTGTCGGAACACCCGGATGTTCACGATCGGCTCCTTTTCGGTGATCTCCCAGATCAGAAATATAACGAAGCCGATCGCCGCGACGATGCCGAGGCTGACGATGAAACCGTCCTCGAACCAGTCATGCTCGCGGCCAAGGTCGAGCATCAGCTGCAGCGCGCCGATCCACAGCACGAGCAGGATCAGGCCGACCGTATCGACGCCCATCCTGACTCGGATCGTTTCCGACTTGGCGAGCATGATCGACGCACCGGCGGCGCAGAACAGCGCGACCGGGATGTTGATGAAGAAGATCCAGTTCCACGACCAGTTGTCGCTGATCAGGCCGCCGAGAATAGGACCCAGCACGGGCGCCACGACCGTGGTCATCGCCCAGATACCCATCGCCTGCCCATGCTTCTCCTTCGGGAAGATACGCAGCAGCAGCGTCTGGCTGAGGGGCATAAGCGGGCCGCCGCACAGGCCCTGTCCGACCCGGCAGGCCACCAGCATGGTCAGCGTGGTCGACAGCCCGCAAAGCACCGAGAATAGCCCGAAGCCGAGCATGGCGACGGCAAAGGTGCGGACGGCGCCGAAGCGCATGGCGAGCCAGCCGGTCAGGGGAACGCAGATGGCTTCGGCCACCGCGTAGGATGTGATGATCCACGTCCCTTGCGACGCGGAGATGCCGAGCGATCCGCCGATGTGCGGCACGGAGACATTGGCGATCGTCGTGTCGAGCACGACCATGAAATTGGCCAGCGCGAGGATGATACCCGCCGCGAGCAGGCGGCCACCACGGAGCGTCTCGGCGGGAACATCATTGGGTGCCATCACCGGACTCCGAAAGCGGGGTGCGATTCAATCTCTGTACTAGATCGTACAGTTTTCGCACTGCCGCGCTTCCGGCGCGCTGTCAATCATTTCGTACTCAATGGTACAGTTTTTTGTGTTCATCCCTTCCGGGTAAAACGCGCGATGAAGAAACCATCGGCCCCGCCGCTGTCGGCCAGTGTGCCGGGCTTCACGCGCACCCGTCCGACCTTGTCCGGGACTATTCCGTTCGGCAGTTCTTCGAGCTGTACGGGGTCGAGCCGCCAATCGGGCTCGCTGCCAAGGAAGCCCTTGGCAATCTGCTCCCCCTCATCGGCTTCAAGCGAACAGACCGCGTAGATCAGACGCCCACCGGGGGCCACCAGCGAAGCGGCGCGAGCGATTAGGCGCAGCTGCTGTTCGGCAGCGTCGGCAATGATTCTGGGCGTCGCGCGGTGCAGAACGTCTGGGTGGCGCCGGAAGATGCCGGTGGCCGAGCAGGGAGCATCCAGCAACACCAGGTCGAAGAGCCGCTCCGAAGTGAAGCTCGCAGCATCGGCGACGTGGATGTCGGCGCGGAGCCGGGTGCGTTCGAGATTTTCGCGGAGTCGCTCCAGCCGCGGCTCCGATTGGTCGACGGCGGCGACGTGCCAGCCGGCAGCGGCGAGTTGCATGGTTTTGCCGCCCGGAGCCGCACAGAGATCGAGCGCCGTGCGGCCGTCGCCCGTCCCGGCGAGGCGCGCGGGCAGGCTTGCAGCGATGTCCTGGACCCACCAACTGCCCTCGTCATAGCCGGGCAAGTCCACGATGCGGCGGCCGGCGGCGATGCGGACATGGCCAGGCTGGAGGCTCAAGCCCCCCAGTCGCTCTGCCCAGATCGCGCTGTCCTCGCCGGGCTTGAGGCTCAGGTCGACTGGCGGCGGCGCAGCGAGCGATCGGCGTGCGGTTTCGACGGCCTCCGATCCCCAGCTCCTCTGCCAGCGATCAGCCACGGAGGCGGGTAGATGAGGTGGATCGGGAAGTGCCGCGTCTTCGCGCATCGTACGGCTGAAAACGGCATGGATCAGCTTGCGGGGGCCGCCGTCCGCGAGCGGCAATATGGTGGTGATCGCGGCATGGGCGGGGGTCTTGAGAACCAACGCCTGCACCAGCGCCATTCTGAGCAACATGCGCGCCTTGGAGTCGGGCGGCAGTGGCCGTTCGGTCGAGACGTCTATCAGCCGGTCGAGATCGTCGAGGCGGCGGAGCGTCTCGGCCGCGATGGCATGGGCGAAGGCGCGGTCGTCGCCCCGGTCGAGCTCGGCGCATGCGCCGTCCATGGCCGCTTCCAGCGGGGCGCCCCGCCGCAGGACCGCATCGAGGAGCTTGAGCGCGGCAAGGCGCGTAGGGGTGCCGGGGGGAGAGTTTTTCACCGGCCAGCCCTTAGTCGTTGGAGCGAGAGGGGGGAAGCCGCTGTCGGCGTCGCCTTCCCAACTCTCCGAGAGTAAATCAGCGGCGGCGGTTCGGATCGAGCGCGCTGCCGCGGGACCGGGCCTTGGGCACCGACGACACAGCGGCCGGGCGCGGCTGCGAGACGGATCGAGTGACCATGCGCGCTGGCGCGGGAAGGCTCCCCATTTCGCGCGCAATGTCCTGCAGATGCGCAATCCGGTTCTCGGTCGCGGGATGGGTCGAAAACAGGCTGTCGCCACCGCGGCTAAGGCCAGGCACGATATAGAGCGCCGAAGCGGCGGGGTTGCGCTCGGCAACGGGGTTCGGGATGTGCGCCGCGCCGCTGGCGAGCTTGGCCAGCGCCGAGGCAAGCGCGTGGGGCTTGCCGGAAATCTCGGCGCCGCCGCGATCCGCGCCATATTCGCGCGCCCGGCTGATCGCCATCTGGACGATCATGGCGGCGAAGGGCGCCACGAACACGGCCAAGAGCGTCGCCAGCACCTGGCCCCCGTCACGATCGCGCCCGCCACCGAAGAACATGCCGAAATTGGCGAGCATCGAGATCGCACCGGCGATCGTCGCGGTCATCGTCATGATCAGCGTATCACGGTTGCGGACATGCGCGAGCTCATGCGCCATAACGCCCTCGATCTCGTCGCGGTCGAGGATCGCCAGAAGGCCGGTCGTCGCGGCAACGGCGGCATGGGCGGGATCGCGGCCGGTGGCGAAGGCATTGGGGTGCTCGCTGTCGATCACATAGACCTTTGGCATCGGCATATTCGCGCGCCGGGCAAGGCCGTGGACGAGGCCGACCAATTCAGGACAGTTGCCGGCGTCGACCTCGCGCGCACCATGCATCTTGAGGACGATCTTGTCCGCGTTCCAATAGGTGAACAGGTTCATCCCGCCCGCCACTGCCAGCGCGATCAAGGCGCCGCCGGAGCCGCCGATCGTGAAGCCCAGCGCCATGAACAGCGCCGTCAGCGCCGCCAGCAGCATCGTCGTACGTACCAAGTTCATCTTGTCATCGCTCCTCGGGAAGACAATGTGGGGGGCATGCCCCGCCCGTTCAATCGGCAGCCCGTGCAATCGGAAGTCGATCGATCCGGCATCAACGTCTTCGGAGGATGAACCCATGGCCGGAAAACGCCCACCCCACGTCAAGGCCCCAGCACATCTGTCGCCGAGTCCGCCGGTGCCCCAGCCGGAAGAGGTTCGCCCCGCCACCGAATCGGGCGGGCGCGACGGTCCGGATCCCACCCGCTATGGCGACTGGGAGCTTAAGGGTATTGCAGTCGATTTCTGACCGTCAGCGGTTGCTGGCAGCCGTGGTTGGTGCGGCCGGCGGCACGAGGGGCTTGGCAGCAGGCACGGCCGGCTCGAGAAGCGCGGCGCTTTCGATGCGGTCGAGCGCTGCCCTGGCCTGAACGTATCGCCGCGCCTGACTGATCCAGTCGGCTGCAGCGGCGCGACCCGGAAGCCGCGCGATCTCGGCCAGCGCCTTGTCGACATTGCCCGAGGCTAGCGCGTCCTGGGCACGGGCGAAGCGGTCGACCGGAGCGGTCGAGGGCACGCCGGCCTTGCGAATGACGATCAGGCCGCCGATTTCGCGACGCACTGCATCCAGCCAGCCTTCGTCCTCGGCGCCGGCTTCCAGCTGCGGGCGCAGCGCTTCGAGCTGGTCGCGGAGCATGTCGGTCGTAACCGGCTGGCGGCTGGCGCTGATCACGGTGGCGACAGCGCGAGGGTCGGCGCCGGCAAATTTCTCGCGCAATACCCCCTCGAGATAGCCGAGCGGGGCGCCCCGGTCGATCGCACGACGCGCAGCGAAGGCGATCAGGAGCCGCTCGGCGCGCATCGCTTCGCTGCTGGCGGCGGCGGTGCGTTCGTCGATATCCTCGACCTTTTCCTCGATCTGGCCGATGCGCTGGTCGATGATCGTCTCGACCACCGCTGCCGGGGGCGGAGGCGCGATGTTGGTGAGCGTCGGCGGTACCTGGGGCGCTGCAGGCGGGACAATCACGGGCAGGCGTGGTTTGACGAGGTCCGAGACCTCGTCATAGCGGTAGAAGAGCCAGGCCATGGCGCCCATGCCGACGAGCGCCGCCACCAGCAGACCCAGCAGGATCGACAGAAAAGGGCGGCGGGGGCGGCCATAGGCTTCGGCTGATTCTAGCATCGTCTGTCCGTATCGCTCCCTGTCGCGCATCTTTATTGGCACAGCCGCGCGGCCGTCGCCAGAAGCGTGGCATCGTCCGGCTTGTCAGCGCAGATCGTGGCGCCCCAGCCGGGTCCCGCTGCAGCTGCCACGGCCGGCGCCAGCGCGGCGATCCGGATGCTGGCGCGGTCTATGGCGGCCTCGTCCACCAACTGGGCGAAGCGCTCGCCAGCACGGCCGGAATGGAGCAGCACCACCGCTTCACCGGTGCGCAACGCCATGTCCGCCTTGTCGCTGAGCCTGCCTGCCGGCGCGCTGCGATAGACGAGACGCCGGTCGAGCCGGATGTCGGGATGTTCGCTGTCGCGATGATCTTCGCCGGCGAGGTGGAGTGCCGACCTTATCCCCTCTTCGGCGGCCGTGAGCATCATCATCGCCGCGTCACCTCGGCCAGTGCGGATGTGGGCAAAGCCGGCCGACTTGAGCGCGCGGGCGGTTGCCGCGCCGACTGCATAGACCGGCATGTCGCGGTAGCGGGCCAGCGCTTTGCCTGCCTGCCGCACCGCATTGGCACTGGTCACGAACAGCGCGTCATAGTCCGATGCCGACGGCGCTTCCCAGGCGAGAGGCTCGATACGGAAGATCGGCGCGACGATCGGACGCCAGCCCTGGTCCAGTGCGGATTTGGCCGTCATCGTGGCGCCCGGTTCGGGACGGAGGATGACGAGCGGTCGCCGGCTCATGGGCCCGTGAACAGTTCGGCAAGGGCGGGCGGAGCTTCGTGGAGCAGGCGGGCAGCCAGCGCCGCCGCGTCGCTCGTCTGCAGCAGCATCGCCTCGCCCGAGCGGCAGATCGTGCCGTCGCCGCTCATGATCTCGGCACGCATGTGCAGGCCAGCGCCCGAGCGTACCGCTAGCGCCGCGACGGGCGATCGGCAGTCGGCTCCCAAGGCTGCCAGCAGCGCGCGTTCGGCCGACACGCAGGCGTTGGTCAGCGTGTCGTCGATTGCGCCGAGGATCGCCCGCAATTCCGCACGCTCGGCCAGCGTTTCGATTCCGACCGCGCCCTGGGCCGGGGCCGGCAGCATGTCGGTTACCGGGATCGGATGACCGACATCGAACCGGCCGAGTCGCTCGAGCCCGGCGCTTGCGAGCAGCGTCGCGTCTGCCTCGCCGGCGGCGAGCTTCGCCAGCCGGGTGTCGACATTGCCTCTAAAGAGGACCACCTCCGCGTCGGGGCGGGCGCGGCGCACCTGCGCGGCACGGCGCGGAGAGGACGTGCCGACGCGCGGCGAAGCCGGCAGGGCTGCGAGGCTTTGGGCGCCGATTAGTCGATCGCGCACATCGGCGCGCGGCAGCATGGCGGCGATCACGATTTCGGCCGGGCGGATCGTTTCCACATCCTTCATCGAGTGGACCGCGAAATCGATCTCACCGTCCTGCAGGGCGCGATCGAGTTCCTTGGTCCACAGCGCCTTGCCGCCGACCTCGGCCAGTGGCCGGTCCTGAATGCGGTCCCCGCTCGTCTTGATCGTGACGATTTCGATCGCGCCCTCTGGCCAGTCATGGGCCTCGCAAAGGGCGGCGATGGTCATCCGGGCCTGGGTCATTGCCAGTGGCGAACCGCGCGTGCCGAGGCGAAGCGGGCGGGAAGGGCGGGGTGCGTTCATGCCGACTGCATAGAGAAGGTGGCGCCGGAGCAAAAGGGTTGGCGCGCCTCGGCCTCAGTCCCGTCTTTCGACCGGCAGGTGGAGAAGGCCCAGCCGCTCTCGCCACATCCAGCGCCACACGAGCAGCACCGAAACGACCCCGAGTCCGGCCGCCAGCCCGAGCCAGATGCCGACCCCGTCGAGGTGAAGCTGGAAAGCCAACAGCACGCCGGTTCCGATTCCCACAACCCAGTAGCCGAAAGCGGCAAAGATCATCGGAACGCGGGTGTCCTGCAGGCCGCGCAGCACGCCGGCAGCGATCGCCTGGGTGCAGTCGACCAACTGGAAGAGCGCCGCGACCGCAAGAAACGAAACGGCGAGATCGACGACGATCATGTTCGCTGGCGAATGGATGTCGATGAAGGCGGCAATCAGCGGGCGCGGTGCGAGCAGGAGCAGCGCGGATGCGGCGGCGGAAAAGGCGCCGCCGATGCCCAGAGCCAGCCATCCTGCGCGTCCCACTGCGGCCGGATCTCCGCGGCCGTGCGCATAGCCCACGCGAACCGTCGCAGCCTGCCCCACGCCCATCGGCACCATGAAGCAGAGCGCCGCGATCTGGATCGCTATGGCATGGGCCGCAAGCTCCGCGCGGCCGATCAGGCCCATCAGGAATACCGCGGCGTTGAATACGGTGGCCTCGAACCCCACTGTTATCGCGATCGGCAGGCCGACCTTCCACACCGTCTTGAAGCGCGGCCAGTCTGCCACCCAGAAGCGGCCGAACAGGCGGTAGCGGCGGAAGCGCCGGTCGCACACCACGACCAGCCCCATGCCGATCGCCATGAAGCAGGAGGTCAGCAGGCTCGCCAGTCCCGCCCCCCGCAGGCCTAGTGCGGGAAAGCCGAGATGGCCGAAGATCAGCACCCACCCCGCGAGCGCATTGAACGGAACGGTCAACAGAGTGACGATCACGCCCCAAATCGGCTTTTCGAGCGCTGCGACGAAATTGCGCAGCACCAGGAAGAGGAAATAGGGAAACAGCCCCCATTGCAGGCCGTGGACCAGTTGGGCCGCGCTGGCCGCGAGTTCGGCATCTTGCCCGATTGCGATCAGAACCGCTTCCGCCTGCCACAGCAGCAGCCAGGCGGGCAGGCACAGCAGGCCTGCGGCCCAGGCGGTCTGCCGGACCGAGCGCCTGATGTCGCGGACGGAATGAAGCTTGCGGCCCCGTTCGCTGGCGATCAGCGGCGACGCGGCGCTGGTGAGGCCAATCCCGGAGATAAGGAAGGCATGATAGAGGTTGAGCGCGAGCGAGCCCGCCGCGACCGCGTCGGGCCCAAGGCGACCGAGCAGCAGCAGATCGGTGGCAGCAATCGCCGACCAGCCGAGATTGGCGATAACCAGCGGCAGGCTGAGCGCGATCAGCGCCCTGGCTTCCGTTCGCCAAGGCGAGCGCGATTCCGGATTCTCCTCCATGGCGCGCTCCATAGAGATTTGAGGCGCGAACGGAAACGGCGCTTGGGGGCAGCGCTAGAACAAGGCGGGTTTCGGCCAGGGGCGGTCGAAGCAGGCCGCTTTTCCATCGTCCGCAGCGACATGCGAACGGCGCGGGCGTATCGCGGCCGGCAGGCTGTCCACCGGCGCGAAATAGCCGGACTTGGGAAAGGCAGCGAAACTCTCGTCCCAGGCGCGTGCGACATGGCAATGGCCGAGCGGGCTGGCCGGAAAGCTCATCGCCCGCAGAACTTCGGTCAGAGGTGTCGCCGCGCCGACGCACAGCAGGGCCGCCGGCGCAATCTTTCGGCGAGCCGATGCCTGCCAGCTGCCGCCCATCATATCGGCCAGATGAGCGATCAGCACCGCCAGCGCCGGGATCGTCGCGCGCATCGCGAAGTCGATCCAGCCTCCGATCTGGATAAGGGGTGCCACTAGCAGGAACAGCGCCGTCGTGACGAACAGCGGTCCGCCGAAGCGCGCCTTCAGGCCGGTCAGGCCGATCAGCAAAAAGGGAATTATCTCGATCGTGAGAAAGCTCAGATAGATGCCGGGCCGGATCGGAAAGGCGCGCAGTCCTACCGCGCCCGACCCCGCCGCCAGGTACAGAAGCGCCGGCAGGGCGATGGCGCTCGCTGCAGCCGGCAGCAGCATGTCGGCTGCCCGGATCGTGTGACGTCGCGCTTCGTCGATGAAGGCCACGCCCAGGAAGGGCAGAAGGCCGAGCGCCGCGAAGGGCGACCACAGCGCCAGCAGGGGAGCGAGCATCAGCAGAGCGCCGAGGCCAAGCCGCCGCTCGCGCCAGAGCAGGACGGCCAGAGCGCCGAGCCAGCCGGCGAGCGCATGCTGAGGCACCCAGAAGGCCAGGGTGATCGTCGACGAAAATTGCGATGGGCCCCAGCCCTCGAGATGTGCGGTCGGCGTGAGCTCTGCGGCATGGCCGATCTTGATCTGGCCGATGATGTCGAGCCCGCTGAATAGCAGAAAAAGCGCGAGGGCGATCAGCCGGCGGCGTCGGTCCGCAAACAGCGTCGACGCTATTGCCAAAAGCGCGCCGAGGAATAGCCCGTTCTGCACAAGCAGTGCCATGTCGGCAGCCGCGCGGCCCAGCGCCTTGCCGACCAGAGCCGGTGCGAGATACATGCCGATCGGCGCCCGCAGCATAGTTCCGTCCGCATAGACGAAGGGCCAGGGGCTCGCGATCATGTCGCTGAGCACGGCATCGCGGACCTGCCAGTCGACATTGGCGTAGAGAAGCCGGCCTTCGCCGCCGAGGACCAGGAGCAGCGTGGCGCTACCGATGCAGAGCAGCAGCCGACTGACCGTCGGTCCCGCATGAAGGTCGATCCGGCTGGGCAGGGTCAGCAGCCAGAACAGCGCCAGCGTCAGACCCACCCATCCCGCATGCACCCAGAAACCACCGAACCCGAGGAAGCGACAAAGGAGGAGAAGGTCGTAGCTCAGCCAGCCGACGATGCAGCCGAACAACACCGCCGCGGGCACTGTCCGCCGCAGCATCGCGAGCCTGAGCGAGGTTGATCGGCCGATGGGCGGGGCGGGACTGGCCATCGCGGCAGGCTAGCCGATAATGGTTAAAAGGATGTCCGCTGATTGGGCGACTGCCGCGGTCAGCCCGCGTGCAGGCCGAACAGCGGAGCGGCCCCGAACTCGGGCGTGCCGACCGCACTGGTGATCATCCCGAGCACATCCTCCACGGTCGGTACGAACTCTGCGTCGCTGATGGGCGAGATCTTGTTCTCGCGGTTGACGAGCGTGGAGAGGAAGGAGATCGTGGCGAAGAAGAGGCGTCGTTCGGCTGCGGCGGCGCTGAGGAAAGACAGGCGCGCATAGAAGAGTTCCTGGATCTTCTGGAGCGCGGGAAGGCCTTCGCGATCCGCCGGGTGCATGATCCCCTGAGGCCGTTGATAAAGCAGATAGCGGATCAGGAAGGCGGCGTAGGAATAATTGCCTTCATCGTCGCGAAGGCCAAGATGAGGCAGACAGATCATGGCGATGATGGTGCGCAGATCCTGTAGCGCATTTGCCGATTCCGCCTCGCGGAGCATCTCGAAACGTATCGGTTCGAGCAGGCCTGCGCGATATTCGAAGATGGCCTGCATCAGCCCTTCTTTGCTGCCGAAATGATAGCGCACAGCGTTGTTGTTGCCATGACCGGCTGCCACCGCGATTTCCCGCAACGATGTGCCTTCCAACCCCTGGCGCGCAAACAGCTTCTCACCCGCAAGAAGGATCTGGCGCTTGGCCGGGATGAGCTCAGCCGCGAACGTCGGACTCTCGATGGCCTGCCGAAAGAAGGAATGCATGGCCATCGTTTAACGCATCTGCGTTCGAAAACAAGGCTAGCACCCCAGCGATGACGCAACTGAGTTAGCAGCGCACCTCATTTTTACTATTGTTTTGACTAGTCCTCCGCGACTCCTCTTGCTCTTGAGGCGGGATGAGCAGATAAAAAATAACGCAAGTGCGTTCATGAAGAGCGCTGGAGAAAAAGGGGAAGGGTGTATGAAGGGCAGGAAATCCGCGCGCGCCAGACTGTTGACCGGAGCGGTTCTCTGTGTCGGCTTGGGGACCCCTGCGATGGCGCAGGACGGAGGGGGCATCCAGGATATCGTCGTCACGGCGCGCAAGCGGGTCGAGACGACGCAGGATGTTCCGGTGGCGGTCACGGCGCTGACCCGGGAACAGCTTTCGCGCTACGACCTTTCCAATCTCGAGCGGGTCGCCGCCTCGACCCCGCAGTTCGTCATCGGTCGCGCGCCGAGCGGATCGGGCGCAACCCTCGTCCTGCGCGGCATCGGCTCCAACACAACCTCCATCGGTCTGGAGCAGTCGGTCGCGGTCGTGGTCGACGGCATTTATTATGGGCAGGGACGGACGATCAACGAAGGCTTTTTCGATCTGGGCCGGCTCGAAATCCTGAAGGGTCCGCAGGCCTTGTATTTCGGCAAGAATGCGACAGCAGGCGTGGTGTCGATCACCACCGCCGATCCGGGCGACCGCCCCGAGTTCAGTGCCAAGCTCGGTTATGAATTCGCCGGTCAGCAAATTCTTGGCGAGGGGATCGCCTCCGGCCCGCTGACGGAAACGCTGGGTGCACGCGTCGCTGTCCGGGCCAGCAAGATGTACGATGGCTATTTCAGGAATATCGGAGCGGTGCAGACCTATCCGACGCGAGACCGGACTTCGCTGGCGCAGGTCGTCAATCCGACCAACCATGTGTCCGATCCGGCGGGCGATGGCCGCGCCGAGGAATTCTACATCCGCACGACGTTGAAGTGGACGCCCACCGATCGGCTTACGGCGACGCTCAAGGCCAATTTCGGAACGAACGACAACGACAATCCAGGCGCGAATAACGTCTTCTATTATTGCCCGACGGGCACGGCTGCCTTCAACCCGGCCGTGCGCTGCGGCCGCCGTTTCGTATCGTCGTCGAACCGCATCCCGGCGGCTATAGCCGCTTCGATTCCCTATGGATCGGACGGCTCGATGGGGAACGAATATCGCTCCTGGGCGGTGACCGCCAATCTCAACTACGAGCTGGACGACATCACCATCACGTCGGCGACCAATTACAACTGGAACCGCAACATCTTCCGCTTCGACGGCGATCTCATCTCCTCGTCCGGCCCGCAAAATGTGTTCGCGACCGAATGGTCCACCTTCCGCGCCTTTTCGAGCGAGTTGCGCGCCCTTACCACCTATGAGGGGCCGATCAACCTGATGGTGGGCGGCTATTATCAGAAGACCAAGCGCGACTATCTCGCCTGGACCGCGTCCGGCGGGTTGGAGAACTCGGCCGCTGTGCCCGACTTCCGCCGCTATCTGGCCAATAGCAAGGACTCGGAGACCGACGGCGAGACGATCGCCCTGTTCGGGCAGGTGACCTACAAGCCTGTCGAGCGCGTCGAGATCAGCGGCGGCGTGCGTTACACGCATGAGACCAAGGACAGCTATTTCGAGCAGCCCTATGCACACCCTATCCGCGTGGCGCAGGGCATCTTCCTGCCGAACGTGCGCATCTTCGCCGACCAGACGTTCAACGATTGGTCGCCGGAAGCGACGATTTCGTTCAAGCCGACGCGCGACGTGAATCTGTATTTCGGCTACAAGACGGCTTACAAGTCCGGAGGCTTTTCGAACTCGGGTATTCTCAGCCCCAGCGCCACGGTCGACGATTTCACCTTCGATGCCGAAAAGGCCCGGGGATTCGAAGGCGGCATCAAGACGACGCTCCTCGACCGCCAGCTTCGGCTGAACCTCGCGCTATATCGCTACCGCATCAGCAATCTTCAGATCGACTTCTTCAACGCGCCGGTTTTCGCGTTCAGCACGATCAACGCGGGCTCGGCGACGACAAAAGGTGTGGAGTTGGAGTTCGAATATGGCCCGCGCGCCTTGCCCGGACTCAACCTTCGCGGCAGCCTGAACTACAACAAGGCGCGCTATGGTGATGTGCCGAATGCTCCCTGCTACGGCGGCATGACGATTGCGGACGGGTGCACCATTCCGGCGCCAGGCCAGCGCCCCCGACAGAACCTGCGTGGGAAGCCGACCGCCAACGCACCGCTGTGGACGGCGTCGATGGGGGCATCCTACGACGCTGCGCTGACCGATCGCCTGCGCCTGGGTCTGTCGCTCGATGCGCGCTATAGCGACAACTACCTTGCTACGGCCTTCGGCAATCCGTTCACCCGCCAGAACAGCTATGTGAACATCGACGGCAGCATCCGTCTGCACACCGACGACGATCGCTGGGAGCTTGCCCTGATCGGCAAGAACCTGACCAACCGCTGGTATGCCGTCGGCGGTGTCGATGCGCCTAACACGGGCGGCGGCACGGGGACTGCGACAGGGGTGATCGCCGACCAGGCCGGCTATGCCAGCCTGCCGCGTACCGTGCAGGTCCAGCTGAGCTGGCGTTACTGACTCCCAGACTGGCCGTCCCGTTCGCGGGACGGCCCCTTTATTTTCACGAGGTGAGATGATGTTCAAGCCGCGCGCGCTTCTCGGCGCCCTTCTGACGACCGCGCTGATCGCCGCGGCTGTGCCGGTGGCTGCCGAGCAAGGTGCGCGTGTGATCGGGAAGACCGTCGAGACCACGCATGCGCCGGAGTGGCCCGCGCCTGTAAGGGCCCCCGACAAGGCGCCGAACGTGCTGGTGATCCTGACCGATGATATAGGCTTCGGGGTTACCCAGGCCTTCGGCGGCCCCGTACCGACGCCGGCCTTCGATGGGCTGGCGAAGCAGGGGCTTCGGTACAATCGGTTCAATACGACAGCATTGTGCTCACCCACGAGGGCGTCGCTCCTCACGGGGCGCGAGCCGCACAATGTGAACATGGGCAACGTCACCAATCTGCCGACCGGCTATGATGGCTATACGACGGTCATTCCGAAGAGTGCGGCGACCATTGCGAAGCTGCTGAAGGATGGCGGCTACAACACGGCGATGTTCGGCAAGAGCCACCTGACGCCCGACTGGGAAATGAGCGCGGCCGGCCCTCATGATCGCTGGCCGACCGGTCTGGGCTTCGAATATTTCTATGGTTTTCTTTCCGCCGACACATCGATGTGGGCTCCATCGATCGTGGAGAACACGCTCCCCGTCGAACCGCCGCACGGCGACCCCAGCTATCATTTCGAAAAGGACATGGCGGACCACGCGATCAGCTGGCTGCGCACCCAGCGCGCATCGGCGCCGGACAAGCCCTTTTTCATTTATTATGCGCCGGGGCTCGCCCACACGCCGCACCATGTCCCCAAGGACTGGATCGCCCGCTTCAAGGGGCAGTTCGATGCCGGCTGGGACGCGGTGCGGGAGCAAAGCTTCGAGCGTCAGAAGAAGCTCGGAATCATTCTGAAGGACGCCCGGCTGTCGCCGCGCCCGGATTCGCTGCCCGCTTGGTCGTCGCTCAGTGCCGACCAAAAGCGCGTCTATGCGCGATTGATGGAGGTGTTCGCAGCGTCGGTGGCCTTTTCCGACTATCAGACGGGGCGCCTGATTGAGGAAATCCGTCGGAACGGCGACTTCGACAACACGATGATCGTGTACATCCAGGGTGACAATGGCAGCAGTGCAGAGGGAGGGCTCAACGGTCTGGCCTTCGAGCAGTCGTCGATCACGGGCCGGAAGGAGAGTTTCGAGGAGCTGAAGTCTCACTTCGACGATTTCGGCGGGCCGAAGGTCTACAACCATTTCCCGGCGGCCTGGGCCTGGGCGATGAACAGCCCTTTTCCCTGGTGGAAACAGATCGCGTCGCAGGCGGGCGGCACGCGCAATGGCATGGTGATCTCCTGGCCGCGCCGCATCCGCGATGGTGGAGCGATCCGTGACCAGTTCGCCTATGTCAGCGACATCGCACCAACCATTCTCGAGGCGACGGGCATCAGCGCCCCGGCGACGGTCGACGGCGTGACGCAGCAGCCGATCGACGGCATCAGCCTGGCCTACAGCTTCGAGGCGCCGGCAGCGCCGTCCCGTCGGACCACCCAGGTGTTCGAGATGATGGAGAATTTCGGCATTTACCACGACGGCTGGCTTGCAGGCACCTTGCCCAAGCGGCTCGCCTGGGAAGTCGGCGCGGGCGTTGATCGGAAGCTCGATCTCGGGCCCGATCAGCGCAGATGGACCCTGTTCAATCTCGACAAGGACTTCACGACGGCAAACGATCTGGCTGCGCGCAATCCGGCGAAGTTGAAGGAGATGCAGGCGCTGTTCTGGAAGGAGGCGGCCCGAAACCACATCCTGCCGATCCACGACTACAGCCAGGGTACCGCCGGCAGGCCGAGCGTGGCTGCAGACCGCCGTGAATTCCTGTACACGGCGCCCGTCTCCCGGATCGCAGAGGATGCGGCGCCCCACACGATCGGCAAGTCCTTCTCGATCGAAGCCGACGTCACCGTGGCCGGAACGGATCAGGGCGTCCTGCTGACACAGGGCGGCAGGTTCGGCGGCTATGCCTTCTACATCAAGGACGGCCGGCCCATATTCCACTACAACGCCGTGGGTGCCGACCAGTTTACGGTCCGGGCAGACGCTCCGCTGGAGCCCGGCGCGCACAAGCTGACCGCCCGGTTCGTCATCGATGAGGCCAAGCCCGGCTCCGGCGGAATGCTGACCATCACCGTCGACGGCCGCGAAGTCGCGAGCGGACGCATTGGCCGGACGGTGCAGGGGTGGATGTCGCATACCGAGGGCCTCGACGTCGGACAGGACAGCATCTCATCGGTCAGCGAGGATTATGACGTGACGCAAAGCCGCTTCTCCGGCACGCTTAGAAGCATCAGGGTCAGGCTTTTCTGAGAGGATTGCAGCTGCCTCATTCCACCGATCAGCAAGCGGTTGGCGATAGGGCCGCCATGCGCCTGGTCCCGGGTGGCGCCTTTCTCATGGGGTCGGAGCGCTTCTACCCGGAGGAGCGGCCGGTTCGCGAGGTTCGGGTCGACCCTTTCTGGATCGACGTGCTGCCGGTCACGAACCGCGACTTCGCCGCCTTCGTCGAAGCGACGGGCTATGTGACCGTCGCGGAGGTGGCGCCCGACCCGCGCGACTATCCGGGAATGTCCCCGGAAATGGCGCGGCCGGGTTCGCTGGTTTTCACCAGAACCACAGGCCCGGTCGATCTCCAGGACTATGGCCGCTGGTGGTCTTTCCGGTTCGGCGCGGACTGGCGTCATCCGGAGGGACCCGACAGCGATCTTTCGGCGCTTTGGGATCACCCCGTGGTGCATGTCGCCTACGCGGATGCCGAGGCCTATGCGCGGTGGGCAGGCAAGATGCTGCCGACAGAGGCCGAGTGGGAATTTGCGGCCCGGGGCGGATTGGATGGCTGCGATTATGCCTGGGGCGACGAACTGGCGCCCGATGGCGCGATGCTCGCCAATTACTGGCAAGGGGCCTTCCCCTACGCCAACGACCTGCTCGATGGCTGGGAGCGGACCTCGCCGGTCGGCTATTATCCGCCGAACGGCTATGGATTGTACGACATGATCGGCAATATATGGGAATGGACCGCCGACTGGTGGTCGATGCCGCAGCGTCATCGCAAACCGTTCAAGGGCGCTTGCTGCGTGCCCGCCAATCCGCGCGGTGGGAAGGAGCGGGAAAGCTTTGATCCGTCGATGCCGGACGTGCGTATAGGCCGGAAGGTGCTCAAGGGTGGATCGCATCTCTGCGCGGCCAGCTACTGCCAACGCTATCGGCCCGCTGCGCGGCACGCCCAAGCGGTCGACAGTTCGACGAGCCATATCGGCTTTCGCTGCGTCATTCGGCAGGGCGGAGCCGGCTGACCCGCTCCCGGCGCCAAGTCGATATTTCCCTCCGGCGGCAATTCGCTCTACACGCGCCGCATGGCGATCATCCTCGGGATAGAATCGAGCTGCGACGAGACGGCTGCGGCACTGGTGACGAGCGACGGCACCGTGCTTTCGCACCGGCTGGCCGGACAGGAAGAGGCGCATCGCCCCTTTGGCGGGGTCGTGCCCGAACTGGCGGCGCGCGCGCATGTCGAAATGGCGGTGCCGCTGGTCGAAGGTGCGCTGGCCGATGCGGGGCTGACGCTGGCGGATGTCGATGCGATCGCGGCGACGGCCGGCCCCGGCCTGATCGGCGGGGTGATGGTCGGGCTGATGACGGGCAAGGCGCTCGCCCATGCGGCCGGCAAGCCGCTGATCGCGGTCAACCATCTCGAAGGCCATGCGCTGTCGCCGCGCCTCGCCGATCCCTCGCTTGCCTTTCCCTATCTGCTGCTGCTGGTCTCGGGCGGGCATTGCCAGTTGCTCTTCGTCGAGGGCGTCGGCCGCTATCGGCGCCTCGCCACCACGATCGACGACGCCGCCGGCGAGGCTTTCGACAAGACCGCCAAGCTGCTGGGCCTGGGCTTCCCCGGCGGTCCTGCGGTCGAGCGCGCGGCGCTTTCGGGCGATCCACGCGCGGTGCCTCTGCCTCGCCCGCTGGTCGGCAGCGGCGAACCGCACTTCTCCTTCGCCGGACTCAAGAGCGCCGTGTTGCGTGCGCGTGACGCGGGAATACACAAGCCCGAGGACATCGCGGCCTCCTTCCAGCAGGCGGTCGTGGATTGTCTCGTCGATCGTACGCGGATCGCGCTCGACGCAGCCGATGGCGCCACGGCGCTTGTCGTGGCGGGCGGCGTCGCGGCAAACCAGACGATCCGGGCGGCACTGTCCGCCCAAGCGGAACGCTCCGGCCTGCGCTTCGTGGCGCCGCCGCTGTGGCTCTGCACCGACAATGGCGCGATGATCGCCTGGGCCGGCGCCGAGCGCTTCGCCGCCGGGCTGATCGATGACATGGAAACACCGGCGCGCGCGCGCTGGCCGCTCGATCCTACGGCGGAGAAGGCACGCGGCGCCGGAGTGAAGGCATGACAAAGTGGGTAGAGGGGCTGGCGATGGAGCGGCTGGGCGTGATCGGCGGCGGCGCCTGGGGCACTGCGATGGCGCAGGTGATCGCCAGCGATGGCTCCGATGTGCTGCTGTGGGCGCGCGAGCCGGAGGTGGTGGAGGCCGTCAACGCCGACCATGCCAATCCACTGTTTCTGCCGGGTCTGCCGCTCAGCCGCTCGATCCAGGCGACCGGCGCGCTCGCTGATCTTGGCGCCTGCGATGCGCTGGTCGTAGTCGCGCCCGCGCAATTCGTCCGGTCAGTGCTGGCTGAACTGCCTTGCGCCGGCAAACCTCTGATTCTGTGCGCAAAGGGTATGGAGGCGGGATCGCGCCAGCTGATGTCCGAGGTCGCTGCAGCCGTCGCGCCGGACTCGCCGATCGCCGTGCTGTCGGGCCCGACCTTCGCGCATGAGGTGGCTGGCGGAAAGCCCACGGCGATCACGCTGGCCTGTGAGGATGAAGGAGTCGGCCGCGCGCTGGCGGAACGCCTGCGTCGTCCCGGCTTCCGCCCCTATCTGTCACAGGACGTGATCGGCGCCGAGATCGGCGGCGCGGTGAAGAACGTCCTCGCCATCGCCTGCGGCGTCGTCGAGGGAGCAGGGCTGGGCCAGAATGCGCGCGCGGCGCTGATCAGCCGGGGCTTCGCCGAAATGACCCGCTTCGGCCTCGCGCGTGGCGCGCGGGCGGAGACGCTGGCAGGCCTGTCGGGGCTGGGCGACTTGGTGCTGACGTGCTCCTCGACCAGTTCGCGCAACTTTTCGCTCGGCAAGGGGCTGGGCGAGGGCCGCTCGGCGAGCGACCTCCTCTCCGACCGCCGCACCGTCGCCGAGGGCGCCGCGACCGCCCCCGTTCTGGCAGAAGCCGCGCGCGAGGCGGGCGTCGACATGCCGATCGTGGACGCGGTCTGCGCCCTACTCGCCGGCAAGGCGATGGTGGGAGAGGTGGTGAGCGAACTCCTCGCGCGGCCGCTCAAGCAGGAAGGGGCGTAGGGCGCCGCTTTCCCCTCCACCATGCTTCCGCATGGTCCCCCTCCCCGTTCCGGGGAGGAACTTTATGTCCACCCGACATTTGAGTTCCTCCCCGGAACGGGGAGGGGGACCGTCCGCAGGACGGTGGAGGGGATGGGCGGAACGATGTTTACAAGAGCGGCGTGCCCCGCGCGCTCTGCCCAAGCTCAGTTCGGATTGTCCGCCGTGCCGCCGGCCGGGCCGACGCTGCCGACGCGGCCAATATTGCCGAACAGTTCGCGGAAGAAGCCGCGCTTGCTGCCCAGCGTCGGGGTCTTGTCGGCGTAGAGCGAGACGGGCGTGACCTTTTCGAGGCCGGAGCGATCGACGGAGACGACATTGCCCTTGTCGTCGAAGTGGACAGCTAGGACGAGCTGGGAGACCGGCTTCGGGGTGCGGTAGCCGACCTGCTTGGTGTCGCGGGAAACATAATACCAGGTGCGGTTCTTGTCGAATTGCCCGGCGAAGCTCGGGCGGCCCAGCGTGCGCTCGACCGATTCGCGGTTGTCGACGCCGGGGGCGACGGTGTTGATCAGGGTCGAATCGACGACATAGCCCTTATGGTCGCGAATGCGCGAGCAGCCGGCCGTCAGGCCCAGTATGGCGATCGTTCCGGCGATGGCCGCCGATCGCAACAGGGTCCGGGGCATTCGATTCTCCTCGATACTCGACATTCGCGGCGCAGCGCCCTTGCGGCGCGAACCAGCCGCCTCAATATGCGCTGGACCTGCCCAGTGGCAAGATGGCGTTACGCGGTATAGAGACGCCGCTTTATGGCCGGTGAACGGTCGCGAGGACATGACGTGCGCTTTTTTAAATCCCTCTTCGGCATCGGACCCGATCCGCGCGAGGCGCTGATCCCTCTGTACAGCTCGGCCGTCGACGAGGCGCGCCGCCCGCTCTGGTATGCCGACTATGGCGTGCCCGACACGCTGGATGGCCGGTTCGACATGGTCACGGCGACGTTCGCGCTGCTGCTGCTTCGCGCCGAACGCGAAGGCGACAAGGTGGGGGAGATCTCGGCCCTGCTCACCGAACTGTTCATCGAGGATATGGAGGGGCAGGTCCGCCAGCTCGGCATCGGCGACGTCATCGTTGGCAAGCATCTGGGCAAGATGGTGTCCGCCATGGGCGGCCGGTTGCTCGCCTATCGGGAAGGCATGGCCGACCGCGAGGCCCTGACAGAGGCGCTCGTCCGCAATCTGTGGCGTGGCGAGCCGGGACCGGACGCGAAGCCGGCCGAGGCGGCCGACGCGCTGCGCGCACTCCATGCCCGGATGGAGGCGACCGGCTGGGATCAACTGGTGTCGCGGGGGATCCCGGCATGAGCGCAGTCGAGTTCAGCCGCCCGTTCCGGATCGACACGCTGGGCGACGGCGACCGCGCCGTCGAGATCGCGGCCGAGCCGGCCGAGCGCGCGGCGCTGATCGAGCGTTTCGGTCTCGTTTCGCTGAACGCCCTGTCGGCCACTGCTACGCTCCGCCGGGAGGGCGAGCAGGTGTTCGCCGAGGGACGCATCAGGGCCGACGTCGCGCAGGCCTGCGTCGCCACGGGCGAGCCGGTCCCCTCGACCGTCGACGAGGCCTTCACGCTGCGTTTCGTGCCCGAGGGCGAGGGCGGAGAGGAAGAGGTCGAACTCGACGCCGAAGATTGCGACGTGATCGACTATAGCGGCGGCAGCATCGATCTGGGCGAGGCGGTCGCCGAAACGATGATGCTGAGCCTCGATCCCTTCCCCCGCAGCGAGGGCGCAGACGCGGCCCTGCGCGAGGCTGGCGTGCTGTCGGAGGACGAGGTCGTCAGCGGGCCTTTTGCTGCCTTGAAGGCGCTAAAGGATAAGCTCGGCTAAGCAACGCCGCTCAGGGGACGAGGATCGTGTCCTTCGCCTCGTCGAGCATGTCGGGATAGTCGAGCGTGTAATGCAGGCCCCGGCTCTCCTTGCGATGGAGGGCCGAACGCACGATCAGGTCGGCGACGTCGACCAGATTGCGCAACTCGATCAGGTCGGGCGTGACGCGGAAATTGCCGTAATATTCGGCGACCTCCTGCCGCAACAGGGCGACGCGGTGCTGCGCGCGTTCGAGCCGCTTGGTGGTGCGGACGATGCCGACATAGTCCCACATGAAGCGGCGGATCTCGCGCCAGTTGTGCTGGACGATCACCTCTTCGTCGGAATCGGTGACGCGGCTTTCGTCCCAGGGACGGATCGCGGGGGGCGCGGGCATGTCATCGAAATGCGCCTTGATATGCTCGGCGGCGGCATCGCCGAACACGAAGCATTCGAGCAGCGAGTTGGAGGCGAGGCGGTTGGCTCCGTGCAGCCCCGACTGGGTCACTTCGCCGGCGGCATAGAGGCCCGGCAGGTCGGTACGGCCGTCGAGGTCCACCAGCACGCCACCGCAGGTATAGTGCGCGGCGGGCACGATCGGGATCGGGTCGCGGGTGATGTCGATGCCCAGGCCGAGAAGCTTCGCGTGGATCGTCGGGAAGTGCCCCGTGATGAACTCGGCCGGCTTGTGGCTGATGTCGAGATGGACATAGTCGAGGCCGAGCCGCTTGATCTCATGGTCGATCGCGCGGGCGACGATGTCGCGCGGAGCCAGTTCTGCGCGGCGATCGAAACGCGGCATGAAGCGGCGGCCATTGGTCGGCAGCTTGAGCTGCCCGCCTTCGCCGCGCATCGCTTCGGTGATGAGGAAATTCTTGACCTCGAGATTGTACAGGCAGGTCGGGTGAAACTGCATGAATTCCATGTTCGACACGCGGCAGCCGGCGCGCCACGCCATGGCGATGCCGTCCCCGGTCGCGCCGCGCGGTGAGGTCGAGAAAAGATAGGCGCGGCTGGCGCCGCCCGAGGCGAGCACGGTGGCGCGCCCGGTGAAGCTCTCGATCGCGCCGGTCTTGCGGTCGAGCGCATAAACCCCCCACACATGGCCGTCGCCCGAATAGCGTTCGCCATGGCGGCTGGTGATCAGGTCGATCGCCGCGCGATCGGGGAACAGCGTGATGTTGGGGTGCGCGGCAGCGGCCTTTTCGAGCGCTACCTGCACCGCATGGCCGGTGGCGTCGTTGACGTGGACGATGCGGCGATGGCTGTGCCCGCCTTCGCGGGTCAGGTGCCAGCGATCCTCCTGGCCCTGCTCGGCCGGGTTGAAGGGGACGCCCAGCGCCGCCAGCTTCTCGATCGCGAGCGGCGCGTTTTCGACGACAAACTCGACCGTTTCGCGGTTGTTGAGCCCAGCGCCGGCGACGATCGTGTCCTCGACATGCGACTCGAACGTGTCGCCCTGCTCCAGCACGGCCGCGATGCCGCCCTGCGCCCAGGCGGTCGAGCCGTCGGAGATTCCCGCCTTGGCGAGCACGCCGACGCGGTAATGATCGGCCAGGTTGAGCGCCGCGGTCAGCCCTGCAGCACCCGATCCGATGACGATGACGTCGAACCGATGCTCAGCCATTGGCCGCGCGCGTCAGGGCGAGGAACACATCCTCCAGATCGGCCTCCTGCGTCGACACGTCGACGATGCCGAGGCCGTCGCGCTGGACCGCTGCCAGCACCTCCCCGGCGTTCACCTTGTCCTTGGAATAGGTGATCACCAGCGTGCGACTGTTCTTCAGTTCGACCTTTTCGAAGCAGATCGCCTCGGGAGGTGCGTCCAGATCACGGTCGACGGTGACGGATACGGCCTTTTCTTGCGCCTTGCCGACGAGGTCGCGGGTCGGCTCGTTGGCGATCACCTTGCCGTGATTGATGATCGCGATCCGGTCGCAAAGCTCTTCGGCTTCCTCGAGGTAGTGCGTCGTCAGCACGACCGTCACGCCGCCCGCGTTCAACTCGCGCACATATTCCCACAGCTGCTGACGCAGCTCGACGTCGACGCCGGCGGTCGGCTCGTCGAGCACCAGCACCGGCGGCGAATGGACCATCGCTTTGGCGACGAGAAGCCGGCGCTTCATGCCGCCCGACAGCGAACGGGCATAGGCGTCCGCCTTGTCGTGCAGATGCACCGCGCGGAGCAGCGCGTCAGTATGCCGCTTCGCTTTTGGAATGCCATAGAAGCCGGCAGTGTTTTCCAGTGTCTCGCGTGGGGTGAAGAAGGGATCGAACACGATCTCCTGCGGCACGATACCGATCGACGCCTTGGCGTTGCGCGGGTCCGCATCGATGTCGAATCCCCAGATCGATACCTTCCCGGCGCTCTTGTTGACCAGCCCGGCAAGGATGTTGATCGTGGTCGACTTGCCGGCACCATTAGGGCCGAGCAGACCGAAGATCTGGCCACGGGGAATGTCGAGATCGACGTCGAAAAGGGCTTGCTTGCCGCCCTTGTAGATTTTCGACAGGCCCCGGATGCTGATCGCCGCTTCGCTCATGGCGGGGGAGATAGCGGCTGCGGGGCGATGGTGCAAAGGGAGACGAAGGGGCGGGTGACGATCAGCCTCGCGGCGAGGCGCGTTATTGGTCCGAGCAGCCCCTCCACCGTCCTGCGGACGGTTCCCCTCCCCGTTCCGGGGAGGATGTATTGCAGCACCCCAGTTCCTCCCCGGTGCGGGGAGGGCACCATGCGGAGCATGGTGGAGGGGAGGGCGGGACGCTCCTCAATGCCGGATCGCCTAGGCCGACAACTCCTCAAACCGACCTTACTCTGCGCGTTAGGAGGACAGCCCGGCGGCGTTCAGAACCAGCAGTCGAGCGTCGTCCGCGTCCCTTCACGAGTCAGCTGCACGAAGGGGGATGCTTCCGCCTTGCTCTGCGGCTGCTTGCCCTCGGTGTCGAAGGCGAAGCCCCTACGGTTGAGCGCCGATCGCACCGTCTCGAAGGGCGCGTCGAAAAGGAAGCTATAGGCCCAGCTGTCGCTGAAATTGGCCGAAGCGCTTTCGATGCGGATCAGCGGCAAACCGAACCAGCGTGCCTGTACGGGGAGCTTGGCCTTGATGGTCGGCTCTTCATCCGCCGCCATGTCGGGATGGCGGACGGTCTCCAGAGCCGGTTGCCCGAATGCCGCCCGAAATTCGGCGGGCGCGATAACCTCCCCCAGGCTGATCGGATCCTTGCCGTTGATCTTCAACAACCCCTCGACCAGCGCGCCGCCTGCCCCGTCGAGTTCGCACTGGGCGGTGTCCGAAAAATGGAGAAGCCCGTCCAGCACGATCGGCTGCGGGAGGGAGGGGCGGGGCTTTTCGGCAGGCGCGGTGATCATCGCAGTGCTGGGGTTCTGCGGCGTAACGCTCATGTTCCGCGGCGCATTGTCCTGGCAACCAGCCAACGACAGGAGGAGCAGCGGCGCAGCCAGATAGGAAACCTGGCTTTTCATGCTGCACCGTCCTTCCCATCCCACCGTGCCGGATAGAAGTTTGGTGCCATTGCGTTGCCGAACGGCAGGCGGCAAGCGATCTACCTGAGGCTTCTTGCTTCCTTCTTTTGTGCGTCGGACCATCTCGTTAGCCCCCAATAGAATGTTATTCCTGAACCCAATCATCGCCTTGGTGGCCATCTTTGTATTGGGACCCGCGGTGCATGGCATCCTTTTCACGAAATTGCCGTCCGCGCTTGCCTCCCCCTCCAAATGGGTCAACGGCGGGAGGCGCTACAAGGCGGCCATATTTGTCGTAAGCCTGTACGTGAACATGCGGGCCGGTGGACCGCCCGTTGGTAGGATTTCCATAGCGGCCGATGATGTCGCCAGCCCTCACTTCCGTGCCATCGGGAAGAGTCGATGAGGGCTCCATGTGGCCATAGCCCACCCGGCTGCCATCCTTGAGAAGAAGCCATGTGCGCCAGCCCATGCCGCTTCCTTTCCCATGGTGGGCATTCGGATTCTGCCAGCCGGTCATGCTGCGCATGATCACTCCGTCGGAGGGCGCCTTTACCTCTCCACGCGATCGAGCGGCCGTTTGAGCATCGGAGCCACCTGCTGCGACCGCTCCTCGCGCTCTGTAGGTCGGCGCAAGGTCGAAAAGTGGTTCTATGTCATAGCTCAGGCGGGGATCATGTTCATAGACGTCCGCCTCGGGCAGGCTGGCGAGGTCGTAGGGTAGCCTGAAGCTGCCGGATGCAGCGTCTGGCGAAACACCATCCTGTTCTGCCAGCAGCTTTCTCCAAACAGACTTATGATCGACTCTATCGGCCATCGCTTATCTCCTTCTCTGGAGAGTTGTCCCGCGAAACCCTGTTTGTAAAGAACAAAAAGAGAACGAAATCTTGGTGCGCATGCAACGGGTGCTATGCGGGAACGCGGTGCGGGATCGTCAGCCGCGGGCGCCTTCAGCCCTTTCTCGGTGCCACCGGCAGGCAGTCGAGCCCGGCGCCGGCTGCGGCGGCGCAGAGGGCGATCGCCTGGTTCCGGTCGGTGACCGGACCGATGCGGACGCGGACGAGTGCGCTGGCCGGGACCGGCTCGTAAACGGGCTCGAAGTCGTTCGCTGCGCTCATGCGCTGGCGGATGCGCGACCAGGCGTCGCGGGCGGCGCGGTCGCCCGAATAGGCGCCGAGTTGGATGCGCCAGGGCGGGCCGGCTGATGACGTGACGGTGGTAGAAAGCGACGCCATGCGCGCCACCGGTTTGGCGGTACCGCTCCGGCCTATCTTCTCCCAGTCGGCGAGGGCGAGACGGTAGTCGGCATAGGCCCGATAGAAATCGGTGAACGGCTGGACCAGACGGGCGAGAGCCGCAGGGGCAGCGGAGTCGAGCGTCTCCGGGGCCAATGCGGCCATTTCGGCGGCGACCACTTTCGCGGAAGCGCAGAAGCCCTGCTGGGCGGGGGGCTGGGCAAAGAAATTATAGACCTGGGTCACATGGGCGTCGGTGGCCGACGCACTGCCGAGGCGAGCCGATTCCGCCTTATAGGCCTTGGCGAGAGTCTTGCGCTGCCGACCCAGCATGGCGTTGTAATTCGCGGTGATGCCGGTCTTGCCTGTTCGGTCGCAACTCAGGGCGGCGACGTTCAGGGCCGACCGAAGATGCCACAGCGTCTCGATGGCCGGGATGTCCGAATTGACCGTGCGATAGCCGCCATGCCCGTCGCTCTCGGGAAGGCGAAGGCCCTCGGGCGCGCCGGAAGGAGGCAGGGGGCGAGGCTGGCTCGTCGTCGGTGGCGGCGGCGCGGGAGCCGGCTTCACCGGCTTACCTCCGCATCCGACCAGCAAGAGCGCCGCTCCCGTCACCGCCAGCAGGGCAAGCCCTGAACGCCCCTCGATCGCCATACTGTTCCCATCCCGGCCTCGTTCGGGGGTGACCCTGCGCGTCGGGCAGGGCGATGTCAGGCGGCCTTGCGCCGGTGCGAGTCCGGCGCGGGTCGGTCTGAGTGCGTCAATAGCCGCGCCGCATCACCTCCAGCGCGATCCCGGCCAGATTCTGCTTGCGGCCGACATGGCGCAGGCGAACGCGGTCGAACGTCGCTGCTTCGGCGCGGAAGCGGGCAAGCCAGGGGCGGCGGGTCGCCTGCCTGTCGGTCGCCTGCCGAATGACCGAAAGCGAGTCCCCCAGCAGGAGGATATCTGACAGCCCGGCCGCTTTGGCGCGCTCGAGCGCATGGAGTGCTGCGGACCATTCGGCGTCTTCGTTGTCGCCCTGGCCCAGGCCGATGCGGATCTCGGCCACGCCGCGCAGCATTGTTGCGGTCTCCATGGCGCCGGGGTTGGGGCGGCAGCCGCCGTCGAAATAGAGGGTGGTCGGCTTGTTCACGCAGGCTTCACATGGCAGGGTTCAAGTCGACAGCATGACAGCACATCGCGCCTCCTTCCGCCATGCCTTCGCGTTGGCTGCCCTGCTGCTGGCGGGCGCCGCCGCCCAGGCTGAGGAAACGGTGATCGCGCTCAGCCCGGCGGAGAAGGAAAAGCTGCTCGACGCGGCCGCGCAGAAGCCGCGCCCGGTTGGCGAACTGCCGGTGAATGGCATCACGGGCAAGGTCCATGGTGAGGTCGGCATGTTCGTCGGCACCGGCGGCGCGCGGGGGGTGTTCGGCACGGCGGTCGCCCCGGTCGGCGAAACCGGCCAGATTGCCGTCTCGTTCGAGAATAGCCGCTTTCGCTACTGATGCGGCGCGTCACGCATTTCTTCGCGTTGCGCGGCGCCGCGACGCTTGCTAATCGGCGCGCATGAGCATCCCGGCGCCGAATCCCGAAATCGTCACCGTAACCAAGACGCGCGTCGCCTGCGACGGCGCCAGCGACATTCCGGGCGGAGCGGCGCTCGGCCATCCGCGCGTGTTCATCGAGATCGATACCGAGATCGGCTATGCCGATTGCGGCTATTGTGATCGCCGCTTCGTGCTCGCGGGCGCCGCTTCGGGCCAGCATTGATCGCGGTCCTGGCCTTCCGTTTGGAAGGCTGAGGGCGCCTTCCCAATAATCGCTATTGGGCTTCGCGTCGGAGCGCCTATATCGGGCGCATGACGATCCTTCCCGCAGACCCCCGCCATTTCCTCTATCGCGACGCGCTCGACCCCGATGCTGCGCTGCGGCTCACCGCGCAGACGCTGAAGGGCTGCGACGACGGGGAACTCTACCTCCAATATATGACGTCGGAGAGCTTCGGCTTCGACGACGGGCGGCTCAAGACCGCCGACTACAACACCCAGGCCGGCTTCGGCTTGCGCGGCGTTTCGGGCGAGACCACCGCCTTCGCCCATGCCAATGAGCTGAGCGAGGCCGCAATCCTGCGCGCGGGTGAGACGATGACGCTGCTCGACCCCTCGACCGCCGTGCCCGCCCCGCCGCCGCGGCGCACCAACACCGGCCTCTACACCGCCGACGATCCGCTGGGCCTGATCTCCTTCGCGCGCAAGGTCGAGCTGTGCCAGCAGATCGACGCCGCCGCCCGCGCCCGCGATCCGCGCGTGCAGCAGGTCTCGGTCGGGCTGTCGGGCTCGTGGAGCGTGGTCGAGATCGTGCGCCCCGATGGCTTCACCGCCTTCGACGTCCGCCCGCTGGTCCGCCTCAATGTTTCGATCGTGGTCGAGCAGAACGGGCGTCGCGAGAACGGCTTCTTTGGTCTCGGCGGACGCTATCTCTATGACCGACTGTTCGAGCCGGCGACCTGGAACCGCGCGATCGACGAGGCGCTGTCGCAGGCGATTGTCAATCTCGACGCAGTGGCCGCGCCGGCGGGTGAGATGACCGTCGTCTGTGGTCCCGGCTGGCCGGGCGTGCTGCTGCACGAAGCGATCGGCCATGGCCTCGAAGGCGATTTCAACCGCAAGGGCACGTCGGCCTTCTCCGGCCGCGTCGGCGAGCGCGTCGCCGCCTCCGGGGTGACGGTGGTCGACGACGGCTCGATTGCTGATCGGCGTGGATCGCTGACGATCGACGATGAGGGCACGCCGACGCAATGCAACGTCCTGATCGAGGACGGCATTCTCAAGGGCTATATCCACGACCGCCTCAACGCGCGGCTGATGGGCGTTGCGCCGACCGGAAACGGGCGTCGCGAAAGCTACGCCCATGCGCCGATGCCGCGGATGACCAACACCTTCATGTATGGCGGGCAGGACGATCCGCAGGAGATCATCGCGCGCGCGGGCAACGGCATCTATGCCAAGAGCTTCGGCGGCGGGCAGGTCGACATCACCAGCGGCAAGTTCGTCTTCTCCTGCACCGAGGCGTACAAGATCGAGAATGGCAAGCTGACCGTGCCGATCAAGGGAGCGACGCTGATCGGCGACGGGCCTTCGGTGCTGACCAAGGTCACCGCGATCGGTAACGACATGGCGCTGGACGAGGGCGTCGGCATCTGCGGCAAGGGCGGTCAGTCGGTTCCCGCAGGCGTGGGGCAGCCCACCGTCATGATCTCGGGGCTCACCGTCGGCGGCACGGCGGCCTGACGGACCGAAAGGCGCGGCCATGGGCATCGCGCTGGCACTAGGCGGAGGCGCCGCGCTCGGCTGGGCGCATATCGGTGTCCTTCGCGCGTTGCAGGAGCATCGCATCCCGATCCGCGCGATCACGGGCACCTCGATCGGTGCGCTGGCGGCGGTATGCTACGCGGCGGGGCGGCTCGATCCGCTGGAGCGGATCGCGCGCTCCACCAACTGGCTGCGTGTCCTGTCCTACCTGGACATTCATTTCCGCCCCGGCGCGATGCTCGGGGGGCGCGGCATATTGCGCGAGCTCGAACAGAATCTTGGGCGGCTGCAGTTTCAGGAGCTTCTGATCCCTTCGGCTGTCGTGGCCTGCGATCTCGTCGCGGGCGAGCCGCTGATCATTGAGCGGGGGCCGGTCACCCCCGCGATCATGGCGTCGATCGCCATCCCCGGCTTGTTCCGGCCTGTCCAATATGAAGGCAAATTCCTCGTCGATGGCGGGGTGGTCATGCCCGTGCCTGTCGCGGCGGCGCGCAAGATCGCGCCCAATCTTCCGATAGTCTCGGTCAACCTGCAGGGCGATTACCATGGCCGGCGGGTCGCCACCGCGATCCGCGCGCGTCCTGCACGCAACCATCCGTCGATGGCGGTCGTTCGTGCATCGACGATGTTGCTGATGGCCGAACTTGCACGCCACTCGTTGGCCCTCGATCCGCCCGATCATGCGCTCACCCTGCCGGTGGGCCATGTCGAGATCCATGACTTCACTCGTGCCGACGAGCTGATCGCGATCGGCCGGCGCACGGTCGAGGCGGAACTGGACGCGATCCGCGCGCTGGTCGACCGTTCGGCGTGGAGGGAGAGCCGACCGTGAACGACGCGATCGAACGCGACGACGCCGCGCTGACGGCAGAAATTCTCGACTTCTGGTTCGGGGAGATTGGGCCCGAGCACTGGTGGGAGCGGTCGTCCGAGACCGATACCACGATCATCGAGCGGTTCCATGATGTCTGGGAGGCCTGGCGCAGCCGTACGCCCGAGAGCTTTCTCGGCTCGCCGCGCGAAGCGCTAGCTGCCGTGGTTCTGTTCGATCAATTCTCGCGTAACATGTTCCGCGGGCATGCCGACGCCTTCTCGACCGATCCGCTCGCGCTCGCCATCGCCAAGCTCGCGGTCGATTGCGGCATCGACGATGCGCTGACACCCGACGAGCGCAGCTTCCTCTATATGCCCTTCATGCACAGCGAGGCGATCGAGGATCAGAACCGCTCGGTCGCGCTGTTCACGGTACTGGGCAATGCCGATTCGCTCGAATTCGCGCACAAGCATCATGAGATTGTCGAGCGCTTCGGCCGCTTCCCCGCGCGCAATGCTGCGCTGGGTCGAGCGAACCGGGCGGGCGAGGAAAGTGCCATCGAAATGAGCAGAGACTGGTAAGGTCCGACTGCCTAAAAAATGGGCAGGGCTTAACATTTGATCAAACTCTCTAGGCCGCTTTTGGTTCCCTGTCCGGTGTGCGGATAGGATTCTCCAAGGATTCCAACGTTTCCCTGAATTGGCACGGCTTTTGCGAAGCAGGAGACGGGCTGAACAGAGGGAGGCGTAATGAAACTCGTCATTGCCATCATAAAGCCGTTCAAGCTGGACGAGGTGCGTGAGGCGCTGTCGGGCCTTGGCGTGCAGGGGATGACCGTCACCGAAGTAAAGGGCTTCGGGCGGCAAAAGGGTCAGACCGAGATCTACCGGGGGGCCGAGTACAGCACCAACATGGTTCCGAAGATCAAGGTCGAGGTCGCCACGACCGATGACCTCGCGGGTCGGGTCGTCGAAGCGATCCAGCAGTCCGCCAACACCGGCGCCATTGGCGACGGCAAGATCTTCGTCCTCGACGTCGCTCAGGCCGTGCGTATCCGCACCGGCGAGACCGACGACGTCGCGCTCTGAGAATAGGGGGAAACATGAAGCTTCACCACAAGCTCGCAACTGGTCTCGGCGCTCTCGCCGTCACCGCGCTGACCGCGATGCCCGCCTGGGCGCAAGAGGCTGCCGAAGCCGCTGCGCCGACGCCTGACAAGGGCGACACCGCCTGGATGATGGTGTCGACCGTCCTCGTTCTAGCCATGATCCTTCCGGGCCTGGCACTGTTCTATGGCGGTCTGGTCCGCACCAAGAACATGCTGTCGGTCATGACGCAGATCGGCGCCGCCGCGGCGCTCGCCATGGTCGTGTGGGTTGTCTGGGGCTACACGATGGCGTTCGGTCCGGACGCCTCCGATGGCCTGAAGCCTTATATTTCCAGCTTTGGTAAGCTGTTCCTCGCCGGCATCAATGCCGATTCGACAGCCGCCACTTTCACCGATGGCGTCGTGATCCCCGAATATGTGTTCGTCTGCTTCCAGATGACCTTCGCTGCGATCACGGTCGCACTGGTCCTCGGTTCCGTCGTCGAGCGCATCAAGTTTTCGGCGGTCATGGTTTTTGCGCTGATCTGGCTGACCATCGTTTATTTCCCGGTTGCCCACATGGTCTGGGCAGCGGGCGGCCTGTTCTTCGAAATGGGCGCGCTGGACTTCGCCGGCGGCACCGTCGTCCACATCAATGCAGGCGTCTCGGCTCTGGTTGCCTGCATCATCCTCGGCAAGCGCATCGGCTACATGAAGGAAGTCATGGCGCCGCACTCGATGACCCTGACCTTCGTGGGCACGGGCCTGCTGTGGGTGGGCTGGTTCGGCTTCAACGCCGGATCGGCGCTCGAAGCCAATGGCTCGGCCGGTCTCGCAATGATCAACACCTTCGTCGCCACCGCCGCTGCCGGCCTGTCCTGGCTGATCGTCGAGAAGCTCTTCGGCCACAAGCCTTCGGCGCTCGGCTTCTGCTCGGGCATCATCGCCGGCCTCGTCGCGGTGACCCCGGCTGCGGGCAACTCGGGCCCCTTCGGCGCGATCGTCCTCGGCGCGGTGGCTTCGCTGATCTGCTACATCGCTGTCGCCAAGATCAAGCCGATGCTGGGTTATGACGACTCGCTCGACGCGTTTGGGATCCACGGCGTAGGCGGCATCGTCGGCGCCATTGGTACCGGCATCGTCTATGCCCCGTCGCTCGGCGGCCCCGGTGGTGCGGACTTCTCGATCGGTGCGCAGCTGGTCACCCAGGTCCTCGCCGTCGCAGCCACCATCGTCTGGGCCGCCGCTGGTACTGCGATCGCGATCTTCATCGCGAAGCTGGTCACCGGCCTGCGCGTCAGCCCCGAAGCCGAGGTCGAAGGCCTCGACATCGCGGAGCATGGCGAGCGCGCCTACAACCTCTGATTTCAAGAATTGGGGCCGCCCGCAGCGGCGGCCCCTCCGGACGTTCCTCCTGCGAACGCACTTGGGCCGGTGGGGCAACCCTCCGGCCCTTTTTTTGTTCTATCCGTGCAAACACGCGGTGCGGACCCCGGTCCGGTCCCTTACAAGTCGGACCAGAGATGATCACAGTCGCCAGTTACAATATCCGCAAGGGCCTCGGCACCGACCGTCGCCGTCGCCCTGACCGCATCCTCGACGTGCTGCACGAGGTGAGCGCCGACGTCGTCGCCTTGCAGGAGGCGGACCGTCGCTTCGGCGCGCGGCAGAGCGCGCTACCGACCGACCTCATCGCACAAGGCGAATATAAAGCGGTGCCCTTCGACATCCGGCCGGGCGGCATCGGTTGGCACGGCAATGCCATTCTCGTGCGCCATTCGGTGGAGATTGTCGATTATGCCCCGATCGACCTGCCCCGGCTTGAACCGCGCGGCGCGGTGCTGGCGGAGCTGTCGGTTGGTGGCAAGTCGCTGCGCATCGTAGGCATGCATCTCGACCTGTCGGGCCTGTGGCGCCGCCGCCAGGTTCGCGCCGTGATCGAGCATGTGCGCAGCCGGCCGGCCATGCCGACGGTGCTGATGGGCGATCTCAACGAATGGTCGCTCAACGGCGGCTGCATGCGCGAGTTCGACGACGGCCATCATGTCGTGCCACTGGGCCGAAGCTATCACAGCCGGCGGCCGGTCGGTTGCCTCGACCGGATCATCCTGACCCCCGACCTGCATCTGGTGGCGAGCGGCGTGCATAGCAGCGAACGTGCCCGGCTCGCGTCGGATCATCTGCCGGTCTGGGCCAAGGTCAACTGGACCGACTGAAGGCCGTCCCCGATCGCGCCGTCAGCGCGGACCAATCAGCGGCTTGATCGGGGAGATGTCGTAGCCGGCAGCAGCCGCCTTGGCGGCCAGCGCGTCGGCATCATCGCCTTCCAGCCCGCGGGCGAGAGCCCAGACGAAGGTCGAGCGCGTGCCCGAGCGGCAATAGGCGAGCACCGGCCCGCCGGCCTTGGCAAGCGCGTCGCGCATCGCCTCGACCTGATTGAGCGAGAAGCCACCGTGGGTGATCGGGATGGCGACATAGGCGAGCCCTGCAGCACGCGCGGCCTCGCGGATCTCGTCACCCGATGTCTGGCCCGGCTCTTCCTGCTCGGGGCGGTTGTTGATCACCATGCGGAAGCCCTGCGCGGCGGCGGCTTCGACATCCTGGACGCTGATCTGCGGTGCGACCGAAATGCTGTCGTCGATCTTGCGGAACATGGACGTCTCCTACTCCCCGTGCGTGCGAATGGCGGCGAGGAAATCCTCGCCATAGGTTTCCAGCTTCTTTGCCCCTACGCCCGATATCTGGCCGAGGCCAGAGAGAGTCTCGGGGCGGAAGGCGGCCATCTCGCGCAGCGTCGCGTCGTTGAAGACGACATAGGGTGGCACGCCCTGAGCCCGGGCGAGGTCGCGGCGCAGCTCGCGCAGCTTCTCGAACAGCGGATCGTGCGGATGATCCTCGCCGCCGCGCTGGCGCCGCTTGCGGCCGCGTTCGGGGGGTAGGACGAGCGGAACCTTGTCCTCTCCCTTGAGGATGCCGCGCGCGGCTGGGCCGAAGGACAGGCCGCCATATTCGTCGGCGCGCAGCGCATCGCGCGCCAGCAGCGCGCGGGCGACGGGCTTGATCAGCTTGAGCTCGCCTTCGTCGGCGATACCGAAGACCGACAGGCGGTTGTGTCCGGCCATCAGGATCTTCTCGGTTTCGCGTCCGCTCAAAACATCGGTGAGATGGGTGACACCGTAGCGCATCTCGGTGCGGAAGGCGGCGGAGAGCAGCTTTTGCGCGACCACCGTGGCGTCGATCCCGGTCGGCGGCGCGAGACAATTGTCGCAATTGCCGCAGCGCTCGGGCGGATCCTCGCCGAAATGGCCAAGCAATATGGCGCGCCGGCAGGTCGGCGCCTCGACCAGCATCGCCATGGCGTTGAGCCGCTGGCGCTCGCCCATGCGGCGGCCTTCCTCGACATCGGTCTCGATCCGGCGCCGCGCCCGGGCGAAGTCCTCGGCACCCCAGAACAACTGGGTGGCGGCAGGTTCGCCATCGCGACCGGCGCGGCCTGTCTCCTGATAATAGGCCTCGATCGACTTGGGCAGTCCGGCATGGGCGACGAAGCGGACATCCGGCTTGTCGATTCCCATTCCGAAGGCGACCGTCGCGACCATCACCATGTCCTCCGAGGCGACAAACGCCTTCTGGTTGGCTGCCCGGATCGCCGGATCGAGGCCGGCATGATAGGCGCGCGCCGATCGTCCCGCCGCCGAAAGCTGCGCGGCGAGCCGTTCGGTGGCGTCGCGGGTCGGGGCATAGACGATGCCGGGGCCGGGATTGTCGTCGATGAAGCCGGCGATCTGCCTCGATACGCCATCGCGCGGGGTGATGCCGTAACGGATATTGGGCCGGTCGAAGCCGGCGAGGATAAGCCCGTCGCGGTCGATCCCCAACTGCGCCAATATGTCGTCGCGCGTATGCCGGTCGGCGGTGGCGGTCAGCGCGAGCCGGGGAACGTCGGCGCGCGCGTCGAGGAGGCCGCGCAGCAGCCGGTAATCGGGACGGAAGTCATGGCCCCATTCGGACACGCAATGCGCCTCGTCGATAGCGATCAGCGCGAGGGGGATCTGCGCGATCAGGCGCCGGAAGCTGTCCGACGAGACGCGCTCCGGCGCGACATAGAGCAGGTCGAGCGATCCCGAGCGCAACCGATCGATCGTCTCGTCGCGATTGTCATCCGCCGAGGTGAGCGCGGCGGCACGGATGCCGGCGGCTTCGGCCGATCGCACCTGATCGTGCATAAGGGCGATCAGCGGCGAGATAACGAAGCCTGTGCCCGGGCGGCATAGCGCAGGAATCTGGTAGGTGAGCGACTTGCCTGCGCCGGTGGGCATGACCGCCAGCGTGCCAAGGCCCGCCATGACCCGATCGATCACGTCTGCCTGACGTCCCCGGAACTGCGCATAGCCGAAGGTCTGTTGCAGGGCTTCCAGCGGGGTGGGCATGGCGGCCTTCTACCGGGCTGAGGGCTCAGGTCAAACCCGCCGTCTCAGGCCGCCTCGCGCTCTTCGGACTCGCTTGCCTGGCGCATCCACATCTCGGCATAGAGGCCGTCGTGCGCCATCAGCTCGGCGTGGGTACCGCGCTCGACGATCCGGCCCGCTTCCAGCACCACGATCTCGTCGGCATGGACGATCGTCGACAGGCGGTGCGCGATGACGATCGTCGTCCGCCCCTCCTCGACATTGCGCAGGGTCGACTGGATGTCCGCCTCGGTCCTGCTGTCGAGCGCGCTCGTGGCCTCGTCGAGGATCAGGATAGGCGGGTTTTTGAGCAGGGTGCGGGCGATGGCGACGCGCTGCTTCTCGCCCCCAGACAGCTTCAATCCGCGTTCGCCGACCTTGGTGTCATAGCCTTGCGGCAGCGAGAGGATGAAGTCGTGGATCGACGCCCCCCGTGCAGCAGCCTCGATCTCTGCCTGTGTCGCACCCTCGCGACCGTAGCCGATATTATAGCCGATCGTGTCGTTGAACAGGACGGTGTCTTGCGGAACGATGCCGATCGCGCGGCGCAACGACTCCTGCGTCACGTCGGCAATGTCCTGCCCGTCGATCAGCACCTTGCCGCCGGTAATGTCGTAGAAGCGATAGAGAATCCGCGCGAGGGTCGACTTGCCCGCACCCGACGGTCCAACGACGGCGAGGGTGCCGCCCGCCGGGATCTTCAGGTCGATGCCCTTCAGGATCGGCCGCTCGGGGTCATAGGCGAAGTGGACGTCGTCGAAGCGCAAGCTTCCGCCCGCCACCGCGAGGGTAGGGGCACCCGGCTTGTCGACCACCTCCGCGGGCGTGTCGATCAGGCGAAACATCGCCTCCATGTCGATCAGGCCCTGCCGGATCTCGCGATAGACCATGCCGAGCAGGTCGAGCGGGCGGAACAGCTGCATCAGGATCGTGTTCACGAAGACGACGTCGCCTGGCGAGAACCAGCCCCGGCTCCAGCCATAGACGCTATAGCCCATGGCGCCGGCCATCATCAGGTTTGTGATCAGCGCCTGGCCGACGTTGAGCAGCGCCAGCGATGTCTCGTTGCGCGTCGCGGCCGTCGCATAGGCAGCGACCGCACGGCCATAATTCTCGGTCTCGCGGCGTTCGGCGCTGAAATATTTGACCGTCTCGTAGTTAAGCAGCGAGTCGACCGCGCGGGCCGAGGCGCGCGTATCGGACTCGACCATCTCGCGCCGCATCTTGGCCCGCCATTCGGTCACCTTCTGGGTGAATACCGTGTACGCGGCGATGGCGAGCAGCGTGGCGACGACCAGCTCGATGCCGAATTTGAAGAAGAAGATCAGGCAGACGGCAGTCAGCTCGAAAATGGTCGGGCCGATGTTGAACAGCAGGAAGTAGAGCATCGTATCGATGCTCTTCGTCCCGCGTTCGACGATCTTGGTCAGCGCGCCCGTGCGCCGTTCGAGATGATAGCGCAGCGACAGCCGGTGCAGCTGGCCGAACACCTCGACCGACAGCCGACGCGCGGCATCCTGCCCGACCAGTTCGAAGATAGCGTTACGCAGATTGTCGAACAGCACACCGCCGAAGCGGGCACCTGCATAGGCTGCGACCAGCGCGAGCGCGATCATCACGCCCGGCTCGAACCCCGGCGCCATCCGGTCGACGACCGCCTTATAGGCGAAGGGCATGAGCAGCACCGCGCCCTTTGCCGCCAGCACCATAAGCATGGCAATGACGACCCGCAGCCGCAGCATCGGGGCGTCCTTGGGCCACAAATAGGGCAGGAAGCGTTTCAGTGTCGCCCAACCCTGTTCGGGAGCGGCGGTCGAGGGGGAGAAATGATCGGGAGGCATCGCGAGCGAAGATAGGAGGCCGGCGGGCTTCAGGGAAGGCCGCAGCGCGGGCTATCTTGCGCGAGCCGCGAGTTCATACAAAGGTAAGGATGACGAACGCATTAGGTGCAATTGGACGCGATGTGTCGCGAGAGGAAATAATGTTTCTGCAATTGGTCTACATCAGTACGGCTCGCCCGACCCTCGAGCTGTCGGACGTGGAGGCTATCTTGCAGACCTCGCGCCGCCGTAACGCGGCCGATGGCGTGACGGGTCTGCTCATTTTCGATGGAAAGCGGTTCCTGCAGGCGCTGGAAGGTCCGGCCGAGCAAGTTGCGAAAACCTATGAACGCATTCAGGGCGATCCGCGCCATCGCGCTGTCGTGCAGCTCAATCGTGCAGAGGTGAGCGAAAGGCAGTTCGGCCCTTGGGCGATGGCAAGCCAGCTCGTCGGTCCGATCATGGGCACCGGCTCGATGATCGAGCAGGTGGACCAGCTGACCGATGCAATCGAGGATCCCAACATCAAGGCGACCTTACGCAGCTTCGCCCGGGTGCGCGGCTCGGCCTGACGATCGGCCTTTCGGCGACAAGAGAAAAAGGGACGAAGCCGCGACCGGCTCCGCCCCTTCTTCCTCCGAACGGTCGCGGTGACGAGCGTCAGGCCGCCCGTCGGAGCCCGAAGTCCGGTCGCGTGGCGCGGTTGTCGATCGTGAACCGTCCCATCTGTTGGGCCAGCTGATCGGCTTCCTGTCCCAGGCTGTAGGCAGCGGCCGTCGCTTCCTCGACCATCGCCGCATTTTGCTGAGTCACCTGGTCGAGCTCGTTCATTGCGACGTTGATCTCGGACAGACCAGTCGCTTGGGAGTCGGATGTCGCTGCGATCGCCCGGACGACGGTCGTGATGTCACCGATCTTGGCGATGATCTTCTGCTGCGCATCGCCAGCCTGGGCCACCAGACGCGCGCCCTCATTCACCTCGCGGCAGCTCGCCACGATCTTCGTGGCGATGTCCTGTGCCGCATCGGCGGACCGCTGGGCCAGCGCGCGGACCTCCGATGCGACGACTGCGAAGCCCTTGCCCGTCTCACCGGCGCGCGCCGCTTCGACCCCGGCGTTCAAGGCCAGAAGATTGGTCTGGAAGGCGATACCTTCGATGACGCTGATGATCTCCGAAATCTCTCGTGAGGAGCGCTCAATGCCGTTCATCGACGCGGTCGCGGCGTGGACGATGTCCTCGCTCTCGGTCGCCTGCGCCTGAATGTCGCTGACCAGCATCGCCGCCTTGCGCGCTTCTTCTGCGGACGATGCCACTGATGTCGATAGCTCGGTCAACGCCGCGCTCGTCTCTTCGAGGCTCGCGGCCTGGCGCTCGGTCCGGCAGGACAGGTCGTCCGACGCGCGACGGATTTCCTGCGATCCGGTGCGCACGCCGTCGCTCGCCGACGACAGCGCCTCGAGCGTTTCGGCAAGGCTGTCGATCGTCCGGTTGAGGTCGGCACGCAGCGCTTCGAATTCCTGCGGGAAGCGATGGGATATCCGGCATCGCAGATCGCCGTCCGCCAGCCGGCGCAACGAGTCCCCGACGTCCTTTACCACGTGGCGCTGTGCCTCTGCGACGGTCTGCATATGCTCTTCCGACGCGCGCAGATTCTCTGCATTGCCCCGGAAGATCTCCATTGCTGCGGCCATCCGGCCGACGCAGTCGCCATGATCGCGATACGCGATAGGCGTGGCGAGATCGCCGTCGGCCAGTCCCTCCATGCGGACAACGGTCGTGACATAGGGGTCGCAGATCAGCGCCTTGGCATAAAGCGCCGTCGCCAGCGTCGCCACCGCTCCGAAGCCGAGGATGACCATGGCCGCCCAGGGATGGGTCGGTCCGAACAGCATGACGGCCAGTCCCGTTGCGGCTGTACAGATCAGGAAGGCACAGGTCAGGATATCGAATTTCTGTCGGATGGGCGCGTTCTTCGCGAACCAACGGATCATGGACAAATCTCCGGCGATCGTTTCGTGAACGCCGTACAACCCACCCCGTCACACGGCAGGTCGACCTAAGACCAAAGTCGTAAAGGCTTCCTTTCGAAACTACGTAGTTTTACGAAAAAAACTGCAAATTCGCACCAAAATGGACCTATTTCCGATCGGGGCGGGCGGTTAGGCCTCTGGTTGTGTCAAAGTGCCGGTGATCCGGATTCCGGCGCCGTCCACCCGATAGGTCTTGTTCAGGAAGATCAGAATCGAGGTCATCGCCTCGGCCGCCGCCGAGTTGACCAGCGCACCGGCGTGGAGGCCGCGCAGCCCCATCGCATCCGCCAGCGTCACGACCTCGCCGCGCGCGTCCTTGTCGTCGCCGAATACCAGCACGTCGCAGCCGATGTCGGTATCGGGAGCGAGCTTGTGCGCGGCGACGTTGTGAAAGGCCGACACGAGGCGCACGCCTTCGCCCAACAGGCCCGCTGCCCGCACGGCCGCACTGCCCTCTGGCGGCATCTGCACGCGCATGACCTTCGGCGGGACGAGCGGGACGGTGGTATCGACGACGATCTTGCCCGCCACATGCGGCGCGATCTCGGCCAGCGTTGCATCCTGGGCGGCGAAGGGAACGGTGACGATCACCATGTCGCCCGCCGTCGCAGCGTCGGCATTGCTGTCGGCAGCTTCGACGCCCAGTTCGCCTGCGGTCGCGGACGCCCTGGCCGGATCGCGCGAGCCGAGGATCACGCGGTAGCCGGCGCGGGCGAGCCGATAGGCGATCGCCGCGCCGAGCTTGCCGGTACCGCCGACGATGGCGATCGATGGGGTCGAGGTCATGACTGATACTCCAAGGATGCAGTGCGCCGATGCTCGACGCGGTCATAGCAGGTGGTGCGTTGCGCGATGGGCCGGCCGGCAGAATGGGCGAGCGCGATCATCGTGTCGCGGTCGAGGCATTGGCCGTTGGCGCCGCCTGCCGCACGGGTGATCGACTCGTCCATCAGCACGCCGCCGAGATCGTTCACCCCACAGTCGAGCAACTGCCGCACGCCCTCGGCGCCGAGCTTCACCCAAGAGGCCTGGATATTGGGAATGACAGGATGGAGGACGATCCGCGCTATCGCGTGCATCAGCAGCGTCTCGCGCCAGGTCGGCCCCGAGCGCGCGAGCCCCTTCCGCCAGATCGGCGCTTCCATATGAACGAAAGGCAGGGGAACGAGCTCGGTAAAACCGCCCGTCTCGGTCTGCAGCGAGCGTATGCGGATCAGGTGGCGCGCCCAATGTTCATAACGGTCGACATGGCCGAACATGATCGTGGCGGTGCTGCGCAAGCCGACCCCATGGGCGGCGCGCATCACCTCGAGCCAGGCATCGGCGCCCAGCTTGTCGGGGCACAGGATCGCCCGAACTTCGGGATCGAGAATCTCGGCCGCCGTGCCTGGCAACGTCGACAGCCCTTGGTCGCGGAGCCGGGCGAGATAATCCTGCACGGGCAGACCGAGCGTTTCTGCCCCATGGCTGATCTCTAGCGGGGAGAAGGCGTGGATGTGGATATGCGGTGCTGCCGCGCGAACCGCTCGAACGATGTCGATATAGGTCCGCCCATCATAGCCGGGGTGGATGCCGCCCTGCAGACAGACCTCGGTCGCCCCCCGGTCCCAGGCCTCGGCGGCGCGGCGGCCGACCTCGATGAGGTCGAGGCGATAGGCGGGCCCGCGCTCGGAGCGGGTCGATCCTTTGGAAAAGGCGCAGAAGCCACATTTGTATAGACAAATGTTGGTGTAGTTGATGTTGCGGTTGACGACGTAGGTGACCGTGTCGCCGACCGCCTCCCGGCGAAGCGCGTCAGCGGCGGCGAGGACCGCTTCCAGATCGCCATCCTCTGCTCCGAACAGCCGCGCAATATCCGTCTCGCCGACTTCGGTGGTGGACAGGGCCCGCTCCAGGACCCCGTCGAACGTCGCGCTCGGGCCGCGCTTCGCAAATCGTGAAGCGGGAAGGGCGTCGCCAGTGCCCGGCGACCATCCATCGGTGCGCGGCAGGCCGCGTCCGTCGATCGCGCGCCGGACGACGGGAGCGAGGGCGGGATCGAGCCAGCGATCGGCGTCAAGCGCATGGCGGGGGCCGATCGCCAAACGCTCGCGCAGGCTCCGCCCGGCGCGCGCCGTCGCCTCCGCCAGCGCGTCGAGATGGGGCCATGGCTTCTCGGGATTCACATGGTCGGGGGTCACCGGCGACACGCCGCCCCAGTCGTTGACGCCCGCCTGGACGAGGGCTGTGAGCGCGGACTCGTCATGCAGGTTCGGCGGCGCCTGGATGGTCATTGCCCCGCCCAGGATGAGTCGCGCCGCCGCGATCGTCCAGAGATGATCGTCGAGCGAGGGCTCGGGGTGACCGGCCATGCGCGTCCCCGGCTTCGCCCGGAAATTCTGGACGATCACCTCCTGGATATGCCCGTAGCGCGCGTGGAGATCGCGGATCGCGACCAGCGTCTCGATCCGCTCGCGCCGGGTTTCGCCGATGCCGATCAGCAGGCCCGTGGTGAAGGGAATGGATGCCTTCCCTGCCTCTTCGATCGCGGCGAGACGCATGGCGGGGCGCTTGTCCGGGGAGCCGAAATGCGGACCGCCGCGGTCGCACAGGCGGTCGGCGCTGCTTTCGAGCATCAGGCCCATCGATGCAGCAACCGGGCGCAGTGCGGCATAGTCGGCCGCCTCCATCAGGCCAGGGTTCAGGTGGGGCAGCAGGCCCGTTTCTGCGAGCACCATCGCCGCCATGCCGCGGAGATAGTCGAGCGTCGACCCGTGCCCGCTGGTCGCCAACGCCTCGCGCGCAGCGGGATAGCGATCTTCCGGCCGGTCGCCGAGCGTGAACAGCGCTTCCCGGCACCCGGCGGCAACGCCGGCGCGGGCGATGTCGAGGATCGCGTCGGCGCTCAGATAGGCGGCACCGGCCTTGGCGGGTGTGGTCGCGAAGGTGCAATAGTGGCAGACGTCCCGACAAAGCCGGGTCAGCGGGATGAAGACCTTGCGCGAATAGGTGACGACCGGACCATGCGCGTCGAGCGTGGCCGCCTCGGCCATGTCGATCATCTCGGAAAGCGACAGGGCGGCCAGCCGCTCGTCCCATTCGGCGGCGAAGTCATCGCCTTGGTTGCTGCTCCTCACATCCTCGCCCATGATTGCTCATCGATGCCCCGACCGCGCTTTTGCGCCGTTCCGGAGCTTTCGACAGTGCTGGGGGAGGCGACAAAGCCTTGTCAACCGCGCACCGCCTCGGGCGCGCACGCGGGATCATCTGATGAGCGGAACCGGTATCGCCAGCATTCGGCGATACCGAGCGTCGCTTATTCGATAGTTTCGGCAAGCTCCCGGTTGAGCCACAAGGCGACGAGCGTGGCGGCGGCACCCGACAGCAGATAGGTGCCGGCGGATAGCAGCCCGAACTGGCTCGCCAAGACGAGGGCGGCGAGGGGAGCGAAACCGGCACCGAACAGCCAGGCGAGGTCCGACGTCAGCGCCGATCCGGTATAGCGGTGGCGCGGCGAGAAGCGTGACGACAGCGCTCCCGAAGACTGGCCGAAGGACAGGCCGAGCAGGACGAAGCCGAGCAGCATGAAGATCGTCTCGCCGGTCTCGCCCGCGTCGAGCAACTGTGGTGCGAAGCCGCTGAACACCGCGATCGCCGCAGCCGATGCGCCGAGCACGGTCCGGCGGCCGAAGCGGTCGGCGAGATAGCCGGAAGCAACGATGGCGCCGATGCCGAAGCAGGCGGCGATTGCCTCGATCGCGAGGAAGCGGGTGGGGCTGTCGTCGGTGAACAGGAACACCCAGGACAGAGGGAAGACAGTGACCATGTGGAACATGGCGAAGCTGGCGAGCGGAGCGAAGGCGCCCAGCGTGATCGTCCGCCATTCGGTGCGCGCGGTCTCGAGCAGGGGCGCGGGCTGCAATTCGCGGCGCTCGAACAACGTGTCATATTCGGGCGTAACCACGATGCGCAGGCGGGCGAACAGCGCCACGACGTTGATCGCGAAAGCGACGAAGAAGGGGTAGCGCCAGCCCCAGCTCAGAAAGTCTTCCGCGGGCAGGGCGGCGATGAGGAAGGTGAAGAGAAGGCTCGCCACGACCAGGCCGATCGGGGCGCCAAGCTGCGGGATCATCGCGTACCAGCCGCGCTTCTTCTCGGGAGCGTTGATCGCGAGCAGCGAAGCGAGGCCGTCCCAGGATCCGCCAAGCGCCACGCCCTGGCCCATGCGGAACAGAGCGAGGAGCAGCGCAGAGCCGTGCCCGATCGTCTCATAGCCGGGCAGGAAGGCGATGGCTGCGGTCGACCCACCGAGCAGGAAGAGCGCGATCGTCAGCTTGGCGCCGCGCCCGTAGAGGCGGTCGACCTGGGTGAAGATCAGCGTTCCCACCGGTCGGGCGGCAAAGGCCAGTGCGAAGATGCCGAAGGAATAAAGTGTCCCTGTCAGCGCATCGACATAGGGAAAGACGAGGCTGGGGAAGACCAGCACCGAAGCGATCGCATAAACGAAGAAGTCGAAAAACTCGGAGGTCCGACCGATTACCACGCCGACGGCGATCTCGCCCGGCGCCACCTTGTGATGGCCCCCGTGCAGACTGCGGGCGTCACGCTCCGCGGTCGTGCCGTTGATCGACTGCGCACTCATCCTTCGACTCCTCGGTGTGCCTCCGAAAGGCACCAACAGGCCATGGTCCATGCTCCCGCGAATCGCTCCGCCGGACATCCCCTTATCCGTCATTGATCCTGCTCAAAGGCATTGGACAAAATGTCCTATGTGCGTCGCAGCAGTGCCGTTCTACCTGCGCGCCATGTTCGACATATCGCGCCGACTCACCTCTCTCTGGCAGATTTCTAAGCGTCTGCCGCTGATTTCCGCTGCGGCACTCCTGTCGGGGTGCAACATGGTCGTGCTCAATCCAGCCGGCGATGTTGCAATGCAGCAGGGGCGGCTGGTGATGATGTCGACCCTGTTGATGCTGCTGATCATCGTGCCCGTAATCGCGCTGACGCTGCTCTTCGCGTGGAAGTATCGCGCGGCCAACAAGGAGGCGCGCTACGAGCCCGACTGGGATCATTCCACCCATCTCGAGCTCGTCATCTGGTCGGCACCGCTGCTGATCATCATCTGCCTGGGCGCGCTGACATGGGTGGGGACGCACCTCCTCGACCCGTGGCGCCCGATCTCGCGGACCGCGCCAGGCAAGCCCGTCGCCGCCGAGGTCCGGCCGCTTGACGTGCAGGTCGTGGCGCTCGATTGGAAATGGCTGTTCATCTATCCCGAGCAGGGCGTCGCGACGGTCAACGAACTGGCGCTGCCGGTCGACCGCCCGGTCCGCTTCCGCATCTCCGCCTCCTCGGTCATGAACAGCTTCTACGTGCCGGCGCTCGCGGGACAGATCTACGCGATGCCGGCGATGGAGACGAAGCTCCACGCGGTGCTCAACAAGACCGGCAACTATGAAGGCTTCTCGGGCAATTACAGCGGTGCCGGCTTCTCGACCATGCGCTTCGGCGTGAAAGGCCTGAGCGAGCATGATTTTGCGGCCTGGGCCGAGGCCGCACGCCGGGCGCCCGCGCGCCTCGACCGTGCGACCTATCTGAAACTCGAGCGGCCCAGCGAGCGCGAGCCGGTGCGTCATTATGCCGCCGTCGAGCAGGGCCTGTTCGACGCCGTCGTCAATCTCTGCGTCGAGCCGGGCAAGATGTGCATGCGCGACATGATGGCGATCGACGCGCGGGGCGGCATGGGGCTGGCCGGCATCCACAATGTCCGTGCGCTCGAATATGACAAGTTCGCCGGCCGGGGCACGGTTCCCTTCGCCACGACGGTGCAGCCGATGATGGTGGCTGCGACCTGCGTCCCGATGAAGCCGCGCGAGCAGGCGGAGGAGGCCGTCAAGCTGACCAGCCTGGCACCGCTGAAGGGCTTCAACCTCAGCCGCCCCGGCGCGTCGTCGCCGCTGCTGACGCTGGCTGCCAACACCACCCTGTCCGCGCCGCGTCGCGCGTCCTGATCACCGGGAAAGAGAATATGACGTCCGCTCCCACACCGATCGATCCGATCTTCGGGCGGCTTTCGCTCGACGCGCTGCCGCTGCACGAGCCGATCGTCGTCGCCACCTTCGTCGCGGTCGTGATCGGCGGCGCGGCCGTGCTCGGCCTGATCACGCGCTACCGACTCTGGGGCTGGCTGTGGCGTGACTGGTTCACCAGCGTCGACCACAAGAAGATCGGCATCATGTACATGGTGCTCGGCCTGATCATGTTCCTGCGCGGTTTCGCCGACGCGATCATGATGCGCCTCCAGCAGGCGATGGCCTTCGGTGGGTCGGAGGGCTATCTCAACGCGCATCATTACGACCAGATCTTCACCGCCCATGGCGTGATCATGATCTTCTTCGTGGCGATGCCCTTCGTCACCGGTCTGATGAACTATGTCGTGCCGTTGCAGATCGGCGCGCGCGACGTGTCTTTCCCCTTCCTCAACAATTTCAGCTTCTGGATGACGGCGGCGGGCGCGGGCCTGGTCATGTGCTCGCTGTTCGTCGGCGAGTTCGCCCAGACCGGATGGCTGGCCTATCCCCCGCTGTCGGGCATCGCCTACAGCCCTGCGAGCGGCGTCGACTATTACATCTGGGCGCTCCAGATAGCGGGCGTGGGCACGACATTGTCGGGCATCAACCTGGTCGTGACGATCCTGAAGATGCGGGCGCCGGGCATGACGCTGATGAAGATGCCGGTGTTCACCTGGACCTCGCTCTGCACCAACGTGCTGATCGTCGCATCCTTCCCGGTACTGACCGCCGTCCTCGCGCTGCTCAGCCTCGACCGCTATGTCGGCACCAACTTCTTCACGAACGACTTTGGCGGCAGCCCGATGATGTACGTGAACCTGATCTGGATCTGGGGTCACCCCGAGGTCTACATCCTGATCCTGCCGCTGTTCGGTGTCTTCTCGGAGGTCACCTCGACCTTCTCGGGCAAGAAGCTGTTCGGCTACACCTCGATGGTCTACGCGACGATCGTCATCACGATCCTGTCCTACCTCGTCTGGCTGCACCATTTCTTCACCATGGGGTCGGGCGCCAGCGTCAACAGCTTCTTCGGCATCACCACGATGGTGATCTCGATCCCGACGGGCGCGAAGCTCTTCAACTGGCTGTTCACCATGTATCGGGGCCGGATCCGTTTCGAGCTGCCGATGATGTGGACGATCGCCTTCATGGTGACCTTCACTGTCGGTGGCATGACCGGCGTGCTGCTGGCGGTGCCGCCGGCCGACTTCGTGCTGCACAACTCGCTGTTCCTGATCGCGCACTTCCACAATGTGATCATCGGCGGCGTGCTGTTCGGCCTGTTCGCGGCGATCAACTTCTGGTGGCCAAAGGCCTTCGGCTTCAAGCTCGACGTCTTCTGGGGCAAGATCAGCTTCTGGTGCTGGGTCGTCGGCTTCTGGCTCGCCTTCATGCCGCTCTATGTGCTCGGCCTGATGGGCGTCACCCGCCGGATGCGCGTGTTCGACGATCCCTCGCTGCAGATCTGGTTCGTCGTCGCGGCGATCGGCGCGGTGATCATCGCGGCCGGCATCGGCGCCATGCTGGTCCAGTTCGCGGTCAGCATCTGGAAGCGCGAGGAGTTGCGCGACGAGACCGGCGATCCCTGGAATGCCCGCACGCTCGAATGGGCGACCAGCTCGCCGCCGCCCGACTATAATTTCGCTTTCACCCCGGTGATCCATTCGCTCGACGCCTGGTACGACATGAAGGCGCGCGGGGCGGAGCGTCCGGTGACCGGCTTCAAGGCGATCCACATGCCCAGCAATACGGGGACCGGGATCATCCTCGCCGGGCTCAGCGCGGTCTGCGGTTTCGCCCTGATCTGGTACATGTGGTGGCTTGCCGGCCTGAGCTTCCTCGCGCTGCTCACCGTCGCGATCGCCCACACCTTCAACTATCGGCGCGATTTCTACATCCCCGTCGAGACTGTGGAGGCGGCCGAAGCGGTGCGGACGCGCCAGCTTGCCGCGCAGGGAGCATGACGATGCAGAATCAGGCCATGACCGCTGCCGGACCGGTGTCCTTCTACGACCTCGACGAGCATGCCCATCCCGAGGGCCACAGCACGATGCTGGGCTTCTGGATCTATCTGATGAGCGACTGCCTCATCTTCGCGATCTTGTTCGCCTGCTATGCGGTGCTCGGCGGCAATCTCGCCGCAGGCCCCGGTCCGAAGGACCTGTTCGATCTGCCGCTGGTCGCGGTGAACACGGCGATGCTGCTCTTCTCGTCGATCACCTATGGTTTCGCGATGCTGGCGATGCAGCGTGGCGCCAAATCGGCGGTGCTCGGCTGGCTCGCGGTGACCGGGCTGTTCGGGGCGGTGTTCCTCGGCATCGAGCTCTACGAGTTCCACCACCTGATCCATATCGGCGCGACTCCCCAGCGCAGCGCCTTCCTGTCGGCCTTCTTCACTTTGGTCGGTACCCACGGGCTGCACGTGACCTTCGGCACGATCTGGCTGGTCACGCTGATGGTGCAGGTGTCGCGCCACGGCCTGATCGCGGCCAACCAGCGCCGCCTGATGTGCCTCAGCCTATTCTGGCACTTCCTCGACGTCATCTGGATCGGCGTCTTCACCTTCGTCTATCTCATGGGAATGCTGCGATGAACGCCGACCACAGCCCGGTCCACGGGCACGCCGATCACCACCATGCCGATCATGGCGGAAGCGGCCATGGCACGATGCGCGATTATGTGATCGGCTTCCTGCTGTCGGTCGTGCTGACCGCGATCCCCTTCTGGCTGGTCATGGCGCGACCCTTTCCGGCGGGCGTCACAGCGGCGCTGATCGTCGCCTTCGCGATCGTGCAGATGGTCGTCCACATGGTTTACTTCCTGCACATGAACGGCAAGTCGGAGGGCGGCTGGACGATGACGGCGCTGGTCTTCACGCTGATCCTCGTCGTGATCATGCTGACCGGATCGCTCTGGGTGATGTACCATCTCAACGCCAATATGATGCCGATGCCGCACGATATGAGCCAGATGCCGTGACGGTGCGCCGCCCGGCACGGACGGGCGCTGTGCTCGTCCTGCTGGCGCTCGTGCTGGTCTTCGTGGCGCTGGGCGTGTGGCAGGTCCAGCGCCGGGCGTGGAAGCATGCTCTGATCGCGACCGTTGAGGGGCGGGTTCACGCCGCTCCCGTGGCGCCTCCCGCGCCGGGCAGGCTCACCTCTCCGGAGATGACGGACCTCGCCTATTTCCGCATTGTGGCAAGGGGCCGCTATCGGCCCAGTCCCGACATTCTGGTCCGCGCGGTGAGCGACCTCGGCGCAGGCTATTGGGTGATGACGCCTTTCGATACCGAAGCGGGCTTCACGATCCTCGTCAACCGGGGCTTCGTGGCGCAGGACGACAAGGCTCGGGCGCGGTGGAGGCCCGACGGGGCGGTAGTGCTGACCGGCCTGCTACGGCCGTCCGAGCCCGGCGGCGGTTTTCTGCGTGACAATGATCCGGTCGCCGGCCGCTGGTATTCGCGCGACGTCGCTGCGATCGCCCGCGCGGTGAAGCTGGGTCCCGTGGTGCCCTATTTCGTCGACGCCGATCGACTGCCTGGCGGAGATGGTCCAGTGGGCGGGCTGACGGTGATCCGCTTTTCGGATAATCATACCGTCTATGCGCTCACCTGGTTCGCCATGGCTCTGATGTCCGCCTGGGGTGCATGGCACCTTTTGCGCCGTCGCGGGGCGGGCTGAAGCATGGCGGAGGAGGTCCGGCAGGGCTGGCCCAGCGGTGGTGACGATACCGGTCGCCGCAACATGGAGCTTCTGCTCCAGCTTCGCTGGATCGCCGTCGGCGGTCAGCTCTTCACGATCATGGTCGTGCATGGCGTTGTGGGCGTACAAATCCCGCTCGTTCCACTGTTGATCGTTCCCGCCCTGCTTGCGGCGATCAACCTGCTCAGCTGGCCGCTGATCCAGCGGCGCGGTGCGGTCTCGAACGCCGAACTGACGATCGCACTGCTGATCGACGTGGCGGCGCTGGCCTGGCAACTCCACCACAGCGGCGGCCTCGATAATCCTTTCACCTCGCTCTTTCTGTTGCAGGTCGTGATCGGCGCCATCCTGCTCGAGCCGCGCTCATCCTGGGGAATCGTGGCGGCGACTTTCGTCGCGCTCGCCATGCTGTCGCTCAATCCGCAGCCGCTGGTGCTGCCGGGGCGCTATGCCGAGGATCCGATGCATCTCTATCTGCAGGGCAGCGTCGTCTGCTTCGCGCTGATCGCGGTGCTGCTGGTGGCGTTCGTCGCGCGGATCAGCCGCAATCTGCGCGACCGCGATTCCTCGCTCGCCAAAGTGCGCCAGCGCGCGGCGGAGGAGGATCATATCGTCCGCATGGGCTTGCTCGCCTCGGGTGCCGCACATGAGCTCGGCACGCCGCTCTCCTCGCTCTCGGTATTGATCGGCGATCTGAAGCGGATGCCGAAGCTGGCCGACGATCCCGAGCTGCGCGAGGACCTTGAAGACATGGATGCCGCGGTGCAGCGCTGTAAGGCGATTGTCAGCGGGATATTGATGTCCGCCGGCGAGGCGCGCGGGGTGGCGCCTGCGGTCACGACGATGCGCAGCTTCCTCGATGGCATCGTCGACGAATGGCGCACCATCCGGCGCTCGGGCGCGATCGACTATATCGATCGCTTCGGCGAGGATGTGCCGATCGTCTCGGATCCGGCGCTCAAGCAGGTGCTGGGCAACATCATCGACAATGCGGCCGACTTTTCGCCCGACTGGGTCGGCATCACCGCGACGCGCGAGCAGGACGCGCTGATCCTGGAGATCGCCGACCGGGGACCCGGCTTCGCGCCGGACATATTGTCGTCCTTCGGCCAGCCCTATCGGTCGACCAAAGGCAAGCCCGGCGGCGGCCTGGGCCTGTTCCTGCTGGTCAACGTCGTGCGCAAGCTGGGGGGCGAGGCGGAGGCGGGCAATCGCGACGGGGGCGGGGCCTATGTGCGCGTGCGCCTGCCGATCGCCTCGCTGGCCTATAAGAAGGACGTGCGGACGTGACCGATCAAAAGCTTCTCGCGATCGTCGAGGACGATGTCGGCTTCGCCCGCACGTTGAAGCGCAGCTTCGAACGGCGTGGTTATGCCGTGATCGTGGCGCACAGCCATGAGGAACTGATCGAGCTGCTGCAGACCCACCGTCCGGGCTTCGCGGTGGTCGACCTCAAGCTCGGCGGCGCGTCTGGGCTGGTCTGCGTGCAGACGCTGCGCGCGCTGGACGAGGCGATGAAGATCGTCGTGCTGACCGGTTTTGCCAGCATCGCCACCGCCGTCGAGGCGATCAAGCTGGGCGCTTCCTATTATCTCGCCAAGCCGTCGAACACCGACGATATCGAGGCGGCTTTCGCGAGGACCGAGGGAGATCCCGATGCCGTGGTCGAGGGGCGCCAGTCGTCGATCAAGACTCTGGAGTGGGAACATATCCATCAGACGCTGGTGGAGACCGACTTCAACATCTCCGAGACCGCCCGCCGGCTGGGTATGCACCGCCGCACGCTGGCTCGGAAACTGGAAAAGCGCCAGCTGCGTTAGAGTGTGAGGCCGTTGACCGGCACTGCCGTGACGCCCTCGGCTTCGAAGCTCGCGATCGGATAGGCGCAATAGTCGGCGGCATAATAGGCGCTGGGCCGATGATTGCCCGAAGCGCCGAGCCCGCCGAACGGCATGTTGCCGGCCGCCCCGGTCGTCGGCCGGTTGCGGTTGACAACCCCGGCGCGGCTCTCCTCGACGAACCGGGCCCATAGCGCTTCGTCGGCGCTGACGAGGCCGGCGGACAGGCCATAGACGGTGTCGTTGGCGCAGCGGATCGCGGCGTCGAAATCGGGCACCCGGATGATCTGCGCGACCGGCGCGAAGATTTCCTCGTCGGGCAGGGCGATGCCGGTCGTGTCGAGAATGGCGGGCGTGACAAAGGCGTCCGAGAGGCCGGGGATGCGGTCGAAGGGTCGGACGGTGCGCGCACCGGCGGCGATCATCGCCGCGACGCCCTGCCGGGCGCGGTCGGCGGCGGGGGCGGAGATCAACGGTCCCATGAAGGCCTCACCGGCTTCATCCCAAGCGGCGATCGGCAGTTGCGCGGTCAGGGCGTCGAGCGCGTTGACGATGGCGTCGCCCATGTGCCCCTCGGGAACGATGATCCGTCGCGCGCAGGAGCAGCGCTGCCCGGTCGTGACGAAGGCCGAGTTGACGATGATCGAGGCGGCCTCTTCAGGCGAGTCCCAGACGATCAGCGGGTTGTTGCCGCCCAGCTCGAGCGCCATGATGACATGCGGCCTGTCGACCAGCGCGCGCCGCAGCGCTGCGCCGCCTTGCGGCGATCCGGTGAACAGCAGCCCGTCGATGTCCGACGCGACCAGCGCGCGGCCGGTGTCGGGGCCGCCCTGGACGACGCCGAGCAGTCCTTCGGGCAGGCCGGCGTCGCGCCAGGCTGCAACCATCGCCTCGCCGATCGCCGGGGTCAGTTCGGACGGCTTGAACACGACCGCATTGCCGGCCAGCAGCGCCGGCACGATATGGCCGTTTGGCAGGTGGCCGGGAAAGTTGTAGGGCCCAAGCACCGCCATCACCCCGTGTCCGCGATGGCGCAGGATGGCGCGGCCGAAGGGCATGTCCGCCGCACGCTCGCCTGCCCGCTCCGCCATCGCCGCGATCGAGATGTCGACCTTGCCGATCATCGAGCCGATCTCGGCGCGGGTTTCCCACAGCAGTTTACCGGTCTCGCGCGACAGCAGTTCGGCGAGCGCCTCGCGACGTTCGCTAAGCAACGCGGCATAGCGTTTCGCGACCGCGATCCGCTCCTCGGCCGGAGCCGCGCGCCATGAGCCCAGCGCCGCGCGGGCAGCCGCGATTGCGCGGGCGACGTCGGCCGGGCCGGAAACGGCGCCGCGCCACACGATCGCGCCGCTGGCGGGGTCGGTCGAAACAAGCTCTTCCATCATCGTCATCCGTTGCTGTTCCTGATCCGGTCATTGTCGCCGACACCGAGCGCGCGGGCCGTATCGGCGTCGATCCTCGCGATATCCTCATGCACCGTCGCATGGCCCTGCACGGTGCGGAAGGCGTCGATATCGACGGTTGAGAGAAGGTGCGGGACCGCGTCGATGTCAGGTGTGCCGATGTTGACGCGGGCGACGCGGCTGGCGCGCAGCGTCAGCAGATTGTCGCGGGCGCAGGTCATCGTCGGGCCGCCGTCGAATATGTCTATCAGGCCCGACGCCTCGAACCCTTCGCGCTCCAGCAGCCGCTTCGCTGCCTCGCCGTCGCGATGGACCCGCCCGATAGCGCGGCACGCCTCGCCGTCGATCAATTCAACATAGATCGGGTGGCGCGGGGCGAGGTCGAGGATAAACTGGCCGTCGGTCGAGGTGACCATGCGATCGGCTTCCTCGAACGGCAGGCGGAAGAATTTGGAGGCGACCCCGTCCCAGAAGGGCGAATGATCACGCTCGTCGAACCAGCCGCGCAGTTCGGCCATCACTGTCTCGGAGAAGCGCAGCGGTGCCGATCCGATCAGCATGTAGCGGCTGCGCGCGAGCAGGCGGCCGGCGCCGCCGCTGCGTCGCTCGGGGCGGAGGAACAGCGAGCCGACCTCCGTCCAGCCACCGCATTCGTTGACGAGCACCAGCGCCTGATGGTCGAAACGCATGTCGATCGCGGCGCTGTACTGGGCGAGCGTCATCACACGGAACGAGAAGTGCGGACGGCGCATGCCGACGGCCGCGCGAACCCCCGCCACGCCCTCGATGCGCGCCGTCGCCAAATCCTCCAGCATGAGCGTGTACCAGGCCTCGGCCGGCGCCACGCTGCCCGCGAAGCTGTCGGCGGACAGCTGCAACCGCTGCGCCAGGACGTCGCGATCCTCGGGCAGGCTGGTGAAGCCCCGGCCCGAAAGGACCGCGAGTTCCATCAGTGCGGGCAGGTCCGCCGGCCCGGCGGGCCGGACCACCAGCATCAGGCGGCCGCTTTCGCCAGGCGGGCCCGTGCATCCTCGCAGGCCGCGTCGAGGCGCTTCACCGCCTCCACGATCTCTTCGGAGGTGATGATCAGCGGTGGCAGCAGGCGCACGCAATTCTCGCCGCCGCCCGCGACCAGCAGATCATGGTCGCGCGCGATCGCCATGAACTCGCGGTTGTTCGGGATCATCTTAAGGCCGATCAGCAGCCCCTTGCCGCGCACCTCGGCGATCAGATCGGGGTGGCGGCCGGCCAGTTCGGTCAGGCGCTCGCGGAACTCGGCGGAGACGGCCTCGACATGGGCGAGCATGTCGGGGCGCGCGACTTCGTCGAACGCAGCGGTCGCGACCGCCATCGCCAGCGGGTTGCCACCGAAGGTGGAGCCATGGACGCCGACGATCATCCCGCTCGCGGCGTGATCCGTCGCGAGGCAGGCGCCGACCGGGAAGCCGCCGCCGAGCGCCTTTGCGACCGCCATGATGTCGGGCGCGGCATCCTCGAACCACTGATGCGCGAACAGCTTGCCGGTTCGGCCCATGCCGCACTGGACCTCGTCATAGATCAGCAGAACGCCGTGCTGGCGCGTCAGCGCGCGCAGGCGGGTAAGCCATTCGCCCGACAGCGCTCGCGCGCCGCCTTCGCCCTGGACGGGCTCGACGATCACGGCCGCCGTGGTCGGCCGCGCGACCGCCTCTTCGATAGCGGCCTGGTCGTCGAGCGACAGCTGGACATAGCCCGGCAGACGCGGGCCGAAGCCCTCGAGATAGGTGGCGTTGCCCGAGGCGTTGATCGCGGCATAGGTCCGGCCGTGGAAGGAGCCGGCGAAACCGATGATGTCGATCCGCTCGGGCTGGCCGGCGGCGGCGTGAAAGCGGCGCGCGGTCTTGATCGCGCATTCGACCGCTTCTGTGCCCGAATTGGCGAAATAGACGACGTCGGCGAAGCTGGCGTCGGTCAGCCGGCGGGCAAGCGCCTCCTGTCCGGGAATGCGGAAGATGTTCGAGACGTGCCACAGCTTGTGCGCTTGCGCCTCCAGCGCCGCGACCAGCGCCGGGTGGCAATGGCCGAGCCCGTTGGTGGCGATTCCCGCGACGCAGTCGAGATAGCTACGGCCGTCCTCGTCGGTCAGCCACACGCCCTTGCCAGTGGCCACCGAGATCGGCGCGCGGTTGTACAAGCCCATGATGCGATCGTCGGTCATCCCCGGTCCTCCATGTCGAAATCCACGCGCCCGATGCGATGAGGCGCGACAAGCTGCTGGATACGGCCGGCCAGACGGCGCTCTGCCGCCGGTACCAGCCGCGCATAATAAGCCGCGTTGACGGGGCCGAGCCCGTGCTCCGCGCTGAAGCTGCCGCCATAGTCGCGGACCACGGCGTCGAAGATCATCGCGCGCGCCGCCTCGCCCTCGGCTGGCACATAGGGCCCGGCCTCGGGCGGCCAGACGAGATTGAAGTGCATGCCCCCGTCGCCGATATGGCCGAAGTCGCACAGCCGCAGCTGTGGCGCGGTGGCGGCCAGCCGTTCGATCAGGTCGGCGCGAAAGCGCATGACGTCGCCGCGGCGCAGCGAGACGTCGCAGCCGATCACCTTGCCCGAGGCGCGCAGGCCTTCGGGGATCGCGTGGCGGATCGCCCAGAGGCCCTCGTCATGCGCGACCGCGATGTCGATCAGGCCGCTCCCGGCGCCGTCCATCCAGGGTTCGAGCGAGGTCGCCAGCGCATCGGCCAGCATCGCCTCCGACAGCGCTGCGCCGCCCGACAACTCGACCAGCACCGCATATGGTGGCACGCCGTCTGCGAAGGGCAAGCGCAGGCGCGGTACATGGGCGAGGGCGGCTTCCATCGCCGGGCGCGACATGCCCTCGAACGCCGTCAGCAGCGTGCCGAGACCGGCTTCCAGCGGCGCGATCAGATCGACGGCGGCCTCGGGCCGGTCGAGCGCGATCAGCGCGGTGATGCGGTTGGCAGGCTTGGGCTGCAGCGCGACGGTCGCCCGCGTGATGATGCCGAGCGACCCGGCGCCGCCGATCCAAAGCTGCTTGAGATCGAGCCCGCTATTGTCCTTCCACAGACCCCCGCCGAAGCTGAGGACGGTGCCCTCCGCGTCGGACAGCACGACCTCCAGGCCGAGCAGATTGCGCCGCACGTCGCCATGGCGCAGCAGCCGCGCGCCGCCGGTGTTCGCCGAGACCATCCCACCGATCGATGGGTCCGCGCCGAGATCGATCGGGAAATAAAGACCGTGCTCGCCCGCCGCCGCGTTGAGGGTCGACAGCAGTACGCCGGCCTCGACATCGGCGGTCCGGTTGATCGGGTCGATCACCGGCGCGGCGTTGAGACGCTCGAGGCTGAGGACGATCTGGCGGTCGGCGAGGCCGGCGCCGACGAGGCCGGAGCGGGCGCCCTGCGGCACCAGGCGCTGGCCGGCGGCGTGGGCCGCGCGGACGAGTGCGGAGACTTGTTCCGTCGAGGATGGGCGAACGACGGCCAGCGCGGCCCCGCCGCCCTGCCGTCCGTCCATGTCATAACGGGCCAGATCCTCGGGCGCGTCGAGCAGGTTGCGCTCGCCGACGATCGCGGCCAGGCCGTCGAGGGTCATGCGACCTTGGTCATCTGGAAGATGCCGGTCGCATTGCCGCTGTCGAAGCTGAGATCCAGCTTGCCCGTTTCCGGATCGCTGTCGCGGGTGATGAATTCGTAGAAGGAGCCCGGCACCTGCTGCTCAATCTGGCCGTCATCGGTCCGGAAACTGCGGATGACGGGATCGGCGCGATAGGCGGTCTGGCGTACGCGGCCGTTGGTCGAGATCTCGACGCGCTCCTTGATCGGGCGCCCGATCAGGCGCTGGCGCTCGGCGAGCGCCTCGACGTCGGCGACGCGGTCGGTCGCATGGTTGAAGGCGTTGCCCTCGGTCGCGATCCAGGCGGCCTCGGGCGAGGCGCTGCGCAGCGCGTGATAGTCGTCCAGCGTCGGCTCGTCATGATGGCGGCCGAAGGCGGCGAGCAATTCGGGCAGGCCCGCGGCCGCGACGTCGAACGGCGCCTTGTGCGTCGCCGACAGCGTGTCGAGCAACGTCCGGGCGGCGCTTCCAAGCGGATCGCGCGACTGGCCGAACACGCGCTTGGCGACCGCGCCGAACTCCGCGTCGAAACGGTCGACATGCAGTTCGCTCACGAAATATTGCGGGATCGTCTCGGCATGGTCGAGGTGGCAATAGGCCCGGCCGGTCATGTTGAGGCGGGGCAGCGGATAGGCGCCGGCCACCGCATAGCCGAGCGGCTCGAGGATGCGCGAGAAGGCCAGCTGCCCGGCCGGCAGCGCTCCGGTGGGGCCATCGGCGAACAGGATCGTCCGGATCGCACCATGGTCGAAGCAGACCTTGCCGCCTTCGGCGCGGCGATCTTCGACATAGGCGGCACCGCTCGGAACCGCGTGCAGCAGTCCGTCGAACAGGCAGGCGCCGAGCGCCATCGCCACTTCGCCGCGGCTTACCTCGTCCCCGTCCCCGCTGCCGATCGATGTATCGATCTCGACGACTTCGAGGAGTCGGCTCGTGGCGTCCGTGCCAAGCTGGGCTTCGATCAGACGTTCGACGGCGCTCATATCCGGTTCCATCATGAAGTGAACTGACGATGCGCCTATTTACCGCCTTGAGCGCTTGGTTCAAAATGGCATAGCTTCATCTATAGATGAGGATCTGGAATGTACGACAACCGTCGAAGGCTGCTTCCCCCGACCGGCGCGCTGGCGGCTTTCGTCGCGGCGGCGCGGCATGAGAGCTTCTCGCGGGCGGGAGCGGAAGTCGGGCTGACGCAGAGCGCGGTCAGCCGGCAGATCGCCCAGCTTGAGGACTGGCTGCAGCTGAGCCTGTTCCGGCGCAAGGGGCGCCGCGTCGAACTCACTCCGGAAGGGCGCGCCTATGCGGACAGCGTCGGCCCCGCGCTCGATCGCATTCGCAGCGCCACCGAAGCGGCGCTCAACCGCCGCTCGGATCGAGAGGTGGCGATCTCCACGCTGCCGAGCTTCGGGATGCGCTGGCTGGCGCCCCGGCTGGCGGGCCTCACCGCGCGGCACCCCGACATCATCGTCAACTTTGCGGCGCGCTCTTTCCCCTTCAGCTTTTCGGACGAGCCGTTCGATGCAGCGATCCATTTCGGTCTGCCCGACTGGCCGGGCGCGCGCCACGATCTGCTGTTCCGCGAGGAGGCGATCCTCGTCTGCGCACCCGCGCAGCTGGCAAGAAACCCGATCGCCGCGCCCGAGGACGTGCTGCGCTGGCCGCTGCTGGTCCAGTCGTCGCGCGCTTCTGCCTGGTCGCGCTGGCTGCGTGCGGCGGGGGTATCGGCAGAGCCCCCGGCGCCGAGCGGCTCGTTCGAGCAGTTCCTGATGCTGGCGCAGGCGGCGGCGGGCGGCGCGGGCGCGGCGCTCATCCCGCGTTTCCTGATCGAGCCCGAACTGGCGTCGGGCGTGCTCGTCTCTCCGCTCGACATCCCGCTGGCGGGGGAGGAGGCCTATTATCTCGTGACCCCGGCCGATGCGACCGAGAGCCGGGCGTTGCGCCACGTCCGCCAGTGGATATTGGAGGAGGCTGCAGCCTCCTCCACCGGCTGATTGCTCAGGCGCGGCCGCGCAGCTTCCCGTAGAGGCCCGCGTCGGACAGGATCACCTGCGCCGCATTGTGGCCGGGGGCACCCGTCACGCCGCCGCCCGGATGGGTGCCGGCGCCGCACATGTAAAGCCCCTTCAACGGCCCGCGATAGCCGCCATGGCCGAGCACCGGGCGGGCCGCCCACAGTTGGTCGAGCGACATGTTGCCATGCATGATGTCGCCGCCGACCAGCCCGAATTTGCGTTCGAGGTCGAGCGGCGAATGGATCTGCCGGGCGAGAACCGACGCTTTGAAGCCAGGGGCATAGGCTTCGACCGTGTCGATGATCAGGTCCGCCGCCGCCTCCCGCTCGTCGTCCCAGCTGCGGCCGTCGGGCAGCACGGGGGCGAATTGCTGGCAGAACAGGCTGGCGACATGCTGTCCCGGCGGGGCGAGACTGTCGTCGACGATCGAGGGGATCAGCATCTCGACGATCGGCTGCTTGGACATGCCGTGCAGCTTCGCATCGAGGAAGGCGCGGTCCATATAATCGAGCGTCGGCGCGATGATGATGCCCGATTCCAGATGCTGGCCCGGCCCCGGCAGGCAGGTGAAGTTGGGCAGCTCCGACAGCGCGACGTTCATCCGGAAAGTGCCCGACCCCGCTTTGAACGAACGGATGCGGCGCAGGAAATCGTCGGGCAGGTCGGTCGGGTCCATCAGCCGCTCGTAGAGCAGCTTCGGGCCGACATTGCCGATCACGCGGCGGCTGTAGACTTCCTCGCCGCTGTCGAGACGCACGCCGACCGCACGATCACCATCGACCAGCACCTGCGCGACCGGCGCCTCCAGGCTGATCTCGACGCCGAGGTCGCGGCACACCTTCGCCATGATCGCGGTGATCTTGCCCATCCCGCCGACACTGTGGCCCCAGGCACCCTTCTTGCCGTTCACCTCGCCGAAGACATGGTGGAGCAGCACATAGGCCGAGCCCGGCGTGTCGGGGCTGGCATAGTTGCCGACGACCGCATCGAAGCCGAAGGCGGCCTTGACCGCCTCGCTTTCGAACCAGCCGTCTAGGACCGTGCGCGCGCTCTTGGTGAACAGGTCGAGGACGTCGCGCTGCCGTTCGAGCGGCAGGCGCGCGAGCGGGAGCCCTTGGCGTCCGCCTGCAATCAGCGTGTCGATGCCGTCGCCGACATTGGGCGGCGCGTGCATGGCCAGGTCGCGCAGCACGTCGGCGACGCCTTCGAGCGCGTCATAATAAGCCGGCAGAACCTCGGCATCATGCGCGCTGAACTTGCGGAACTCGGCCTGGGTGCGCTCCAGCCCGCCGCCGAGCAGCAGATAGCCGCCATCGGGCTGCGGCAGGAAATTGGACACCGGCCGCTCGATCACGCGATAGCCATGGTCGGCCAGCCGCATGTCGGCGATCACCTTGGGGTTGAGCAGGCTGACGGTGTAGCTGGCCACCGAATTGCGGAAGCCGGGGTGGAATTCTTCCGTGACCGCCGCGCCGCCGACCACGTCGCGCCGTTCCAGCACGCGGACCTTGTGGCCCGCGCGGGCGAGGTAGAAGGCACAGACGAGGCCGTTATGGCCGCCGCCGATGATCACGGCATCATAATGGGTCGACAATCGCTTTCCCCTCTTCCTCGATAATCCCTTCAGCGCGGCTCAGCCCTGAGCGCGCGGCCGCCGGCTCCAGCCGGGTGCCGGCGCATGGTGCAGCCGCGCTTCGGGGATCAGGCCCCGCATCTTCCGGCAGAAATTGCGCAGCGCCACCTCGGTTTCCGACAGCGGCCCGACGGTGAAGCTCTTCGACGCCATGCCGTCCTGCACCCGCTTGATCAGCCAGGTGTCCTCGGCGTTCACCTGACGGTTGATGCGCCAGTTGAGATAGCGGGCGGCCTTCATCTCGCGCCGGTCGTCGGGCACGGCATAGGCGATCTCGCGGATCAGGGTCTCGGTCGGGGAGACCGGCAGCCATTGCATGAAGTCGACCTGGTCCGGATAGATGTCGAAGGCGAAGTTCGGCCACAGCTTGAAATAGGTCCACAGCCGCTTGCGGTCCTCGGGCAGGTGCGCGACGTCGGGCAGGATCGCCTGATAGGCGCGCTCCGACGGATTGTTCGACAGCCGGTCGCGGATGGGTGCTGCCATCTTGTCGACATGCTCCATCGCCTCGACCGTGTAGCCATTGCCCATCAACCGAGTGAGCCCTGGATGGGCGACGACGATGTGCAGCCCGTCCGAATAATTGTCGCCGACATTCTTCCAGTTCACGGTCCGCGGGCGCAGCGTCACCCGGCCGAAGGCGCGCATGTCGGCGAAGCGATAGGGCTCCACCTCAGCCGCATAAGGCTGCATCATCTCGGCGACCGACGGCCCGCCATCGTCCTCCAGTCGGACGAAGATGAAGCTCTGCCAGATCTCGACCTGCACCGGCGCCAGGCCGTGCGCCGTACGGTCCATGCCGCCATAGGTCTGCGACAGCGGCAGGCCGGTCAGTGCGCCTTTGAGGTCGTAGCTCCACGCATGATAGGGGCAGGTCAGCCGGCTTGCGCAGCCCGACGGCCCGTCGACCAGCCGTGCGCCGCGATGGCGACAGACATTGGTGAAGGCGCGGACCACCCGGTCGTCGCCGCGCACGACGATGACACTTTCGCCGATATAGTCGAGCGTGTGATAATCGCCGACCTGCGGAATGTCGCTCTCATGGCAGACGATCTGCCAGGACGGGCGGAAGACGCGATCGACCTCTGCCTGGAAGAAGTCCGGATCGGAATAGGTCCAGGCCGGCAGGCTCCAGCCCGCATCGGGATCAGACATCATGTCGGAACGAGGCTGCGTGGCCATGGCTACTCCTGCTTGTTTGACATCTGTATAATAAGCGGCGGGGAGTCGCAAGATGGGCTTGTTTGACGCCTGTCAAACAGTGGTGCAGGATCGCCACTCGGCCCGCCGACCGGGCCAGCGAGAAGGGGGATTAGCATGGCGGGCAGGCGCGGCGTGACGAAGGCGGTGATCGGTCTGGCGGCGCTGCTGTCGGTGGCGGCAGCCGACCAGGCCTGGGCCGAGACCAGCTATGTCCGCGCCGGTCGGTTGATCGACACCGGGGCGGGCAAGGTGCTGACCGACCGCCTGATCCGCATCGACGACGGCAAGGTGACCTCGGTCGCGCCCTATGCGCCGCCGCCCGCCGGAACGGTGCTGGTCGACTGGTCGGCTTATACGGTGCTGCCCGGCCTGATCGACATGCACACCCATCTGGCCGACGTCGAACAGAGCGCCAATGTCGCCGAGCCCCTGCTCCATTCGGAGGCGGATATCGCGCTGCTCGGCGCCCGCCATGCGCGCGACACGCTGATGGCGGGCTTCACCTCGGTGCGCGACGTCGGCACCTTCCGCGCCTTCACCGATGTGGCGCTGCGCAACGCGATCGAGGCCGGATCGGTGGAGGGGCCGCGCATGGCGGTGGCGGGGGCCTATATCACCGTGCCGGGCGGGGGTGGCGAAGTGACCGGTACCGCACCCGATGTGGGGGTGCCGCCGTCGATGCGCATGGGCGTTGCCAGCGGCCCCGAGGACGTGAAGGCGAAGACGCGGATGCTGTTCCAGCGCGGCGCCGACTTCATCAAGCTGATCGCGACCGGCGCCGTGCTCGCCGCCGGGACCGAGCCGGGCGCCCCGGAAATGAGCGAGGAGGAGATCCGCGCCGCCGTCGACGAGGCCGCGCGCAACCGCAGCTATGTCACCGCCCACGCCCATGGCGCGGAGGGGATCAAGATCGCCCTGCGCGCCGGGGTGCGCTCGATCGAACATGCGTCCTTGATCGACGACGAGGGCATCGCGCTCGCAAAGCAGAAGGGCGCCTGGCTCGTGATGGACATCTATAATGGCGACTATATCTCGGAGGTCGGCCGCCGCGACGGCTGGCCCGCCGACATCCTCCGCAAGAATGACGACACCACCGAGGCCCAGCGTCAGGGCTTCGCCAAGGCGGTCAAGGCCGGGGTGAAGATCGCCTTCGGCACCGACGCCGGCGTCTATCCCCACGGCCTCAACGCCCGCCAGTTCCGCTACATGGTCCGCTACGGCATGACGCCGATGCAGGCGATCCAGTCCGCCACGACCAGCGCCGCCGCTTTGATGGGTAAATCCGCCGAGGTCGGCGAGATTGCGCCGGGCCATTACGCCGACCTGATCGCGGTCGCCGCCGACCCGCTGGCCGATATCGACGCGCTGGAGCGGGTGGACCATGTGATGAAGGGGGGTAGGGTGGTACGGTAGCGGGGAGCGCGGGTGTGACGCATTGAGTGGCCGGCGTGTGATCCGCTGCTGCAATTGCGCACGGCAACTGGGCCGGTTGAGGCCTGCGAAACCATACATCCAGGGTTCTTGTTGGCCCTCCGCATGGCGCCTCAGAACGTTGCAGCGTCCGGATCGTTGGTCTGGGATGCACTCGACCGGAAAACCAAGCGGCCGACGCCATGGCTGAGCCATCGCGCAACGACTTGGCCGAAAGCCGTACAGAACTCGCCGAGGACCGAACGATCCTGGCGCATGAGCGAAGCTTCGCGGGCTGGCTGCGGACCGGCATGGCGTGCGTCGGCATCGCGCTGGGTTTCCACGCGCTTTTCGGCCGCCTCGAGCCACCGTGGGTTCCGAAGTCGATCGCGACCGCATTCCTCGTCATCGCAATCGTGATCTTCGTCACGTCGGCCCGACGTGCGCGTTCGGTTCTGGACAAGCTGGAAGCGCATGAAGTGCGTGAGTTGCGCGCTATGCGGCTCGCTCTCTTGTCCGCCGTGCTGGTCGCGGCGACGGCGGCACTCGGAGTTGCGCTTTGGTGGCTGATCTGATGGATCAGCGCTTTGCCCAAAAGAAGGTCGCGGTCGACGAACCCTCATCATATGCCCGTCGCTATTGCCGCGCTCGAATCTTCACACGGCGCAGCGTCGACCCCTCTCATCGCTCTTGGGTCCACGCGTGACGCGGATATTACCGTCAATTCGGCGACGCTCGATCGCTATCTTTTCCATAGCGAGCGGAACTTGACGCGCATCGTAACGCTGAAGCCGCATGGCCACCTCTCGCCTGATTGCAACGTTCAAAGCGAACATCGTGCTGTTCGGCGCCCTGCTGGCGAATATCGGCATCGCGATCGCAAAATTCGTGGCTGCGGCACTGACTGGTTCGTCTTCGATGCTATCCGAAGGATTTCACTCGCTCGTCGATAGCGGGAATCAGATTCTACTGCTTTACGGCGGCAAAAAGGCGAAGCGCGCGCCGGATGCGCGGCATCCGTTCGGCTATGGCCGCGAACTCTATTTCTGGAGTTTCATCGTCGCGATCCTGATCTTTGCATTCGGGGCCGGCATTTCATTTTATGAAGGCTGGGTGCATTGGCGCGAGCCGGAGCCGTTGCGCGATCCGCTGGTCAATTATGTCGTGCTGGCCATAGCGGTCATGCTGGAGGGGACGTCCTGGGCAATCGCCGTGCGCGAGTTTCGCCGGGCCAAGGGGGACACCGGCTGGTGGCGGGCCATCCGCGAGTCGAAGGATCCGGCTAGTTTCATCGTGTTGTTCGAAGACAGCGCCGCACTGACCGGCCTGGCAGTGGCCGCCGCCGGCATCTGGGCGTCACATCAGTTCGGCGATCCCCGGATCGACGGAATCGCATCGATGATCATCGGGGTCATCCTTGCTTGCGTCGCCCTGCTGCTGCTGCGTGAAGCCAAAGGCCTGCTGATCGGGGAACGCGCCGACCCGGCGGTAGTCGAGCAGGTCCGGTGCATGGTCGCGGCGCATCCCGGGATCCGCACCGTCAATCACGTCCGCACCATTCACACCGCGCCACAATCCGTGTTCGTCGCAATCAGTGCCGATTTCGAGGACGCGATGAGCATGCGCGAGGGCGAAGCGTTGATCGAAACGATCGAAGCGGAACTCAAGGCGAAGCTGCCACAGCTGTCGTCAATCTACATTAGGCCCGAGCGGCACGAGGATTCTCCCGACGCTACCAACCCGACCAAACACGAACGCACCTGATGGATCGCACAGGGAAATGCCCCTGCCGACCGTTATTCTAGCTTCCGCCAACTGCGGGCGCGCGCCTTCGCCCGCGCCCGGTCCGGCGCACGCTTGCGCGTCAGGCGTTCCGGCGACGGCCTGTAACCCAGCCGCAGGCCGTCCATCGTCGCACAGAGGGCGTCGCCAAGTCGAAGAGCAGCAGCGGTCCCTGCGGTAGGGGGCGACGGCGCCGACGAGGAGGGTTTGGAGGCGATTATTGTAATGGCGGCTGACCTCGGCGAAATCGGCATTGCTACGGACCAGCGTCCAGAAGGCGATCGAACGGCCCAGCAGGTCGGAGTTCGGTGATTCCCACGCAAGCGCGCCTACACTCTCTCACAACTGCGCCAGAATCGTCCGATCCGTAATCCGGCTTTCGTCCACTAGCAGGAAGGCCTTGCTCAGGATGATCGACACGAGGCTGTCGCCGGTGCAGGGGAGCTTGATCGTCTCGTTGTGCTTCCCGGGACGGCCCGGAACGATGCAGAGATAACGGTTGCTCGGCAGGATCTGGATATTGCCCGATCCGAAGTGGATCGCATAGCGGTGCCGCTGTCCCTGCACGATCAGAGCCTTGTCGGCCACCTCCAGCCGGTCGGCTATCGCCAGCTTGGGGACGATGGCGGTGATCAGCGTCCGTCGGGTTTCCGCGCTCTGGCCGAGGTCGCCGAAGGCCCAAGCGCGCCAATAGTCACCGAACCGGCCATCCGGTCCGCCGTCGGTCCAGGCCGGATCATTGGCCACGCTGGTGACGGAGACGAACAGGTCGACATCGCGCAGCGTTTCCGAAAAGATGATCGGCGGCACCGTCTCCAGCGAAACCGCCCGGCCTTCATTGTCGAGGAAACGGATCCGGTCGGTCGTGAGATGCAGCGGCACATAGGCCGCGCTCCTTTGCCCGTCGTGAACGGGGTCGACATAATATTCGATATTAAGCCGATGGTGCGGCATTGGGCGGGTGGGGATGCTGTCGCTGTCCCAGCCGCCGAGAAAATCGAATGACCACCCGCGGGCCTGGCACAGCGCGCGGAACTGATGCTGGCGCAATATATGCGCCGCGAAGCGGTTGGAATAGGTGTCGGTGCTGCGCTCGGCATCCGTCAGGACGTAGATTTCGCGATGCGCCTGCTTGATCGGCTGCGTCAGGTCGAGCGCGACGATGCGATTGCGCCAGGCCAGCACGTCTTCGGGATGGCTGTCGAGCGGGTGCCAGAGCCGCACCGTCCCGGCTGCAGGGATCGGAGCGCCGCCACTGAGCGTCAGCAGGCAATCGCCTTGCGGCATGGCGTCGAACGCGCCATCCGGCCCTTCGAAACGCCAGATCAGTGCATGCGCCACCTGTCGCCGCAGCGGGTGATCGAGAAAGGTCCGCCGCCACGTCGCGGCATCCCAGTGCCGATCCTCCAGCCAGGACTGTTCCAGCCGCAACGCCTGGGCGGCGCGGGCCGCTTCGATATCCTTCGCGGCCTGCCGGATCGATGCCAGTTCTGCCTTATGGTCGCGCTGGACGGCAGCGGGCACTGTTTTCAGGGAGCGCTTGTCCTCGGTCTGCCAGCGGATCTCGACGTCTGCTGCGTCGACGACGATGCTCGCCGTGAACTCGCCCAGCCTGTGGGTCGACATTCCGTCGCGCGCCAGCCCGAACGTAGGCAGCGCGCCGTCTTCGAGATCGGCCAGGCTGCGACCGAGCCGTCCGGCCATGATCGTAAGGAGTTCGTCGAGCAGCTTCCTAGTCGAAGGGAGCTTGAGTCGGGTCCGCAGGCGAAACAGTTCGGCCGCCGCTGCGTCGACGTCCGCGCTTGCCGATAGCGTCCAGAGCGCCGCATTGCCGAGTTTGACCGAACGCGCACCGACACCGGAGACCTTGCGGAAGCATCGCTCGGCAAAGCGCCCGACCGCGCCGGTGAGACCCGGCTGGACCCATGCCGAGGCCAGCCAGACAAGCCCCCTGAGGATGTCGAGGCTGGGATCGGCTTTGGTCGGGTCGGGGGTGGTAGCCTCCATCCAGGCGATCATTCGAGCGGCGACGACGGCTTCACGGACGGAGTCGACCAGTACCTGTCCTTCCACCACCCACTTTGCGGCGGGTCTGCTTTTGTCGCCGGCGCTGGCGGCATAAGCGAGCAGCGCCTGCCATGCGTCGCGATCGGTCGCGTCGAGTGCCGCGAGCCATGGCGCGAGCGATTTGGCGAACGGACCTGCCGGCAGGGTGCGCCGATCGCCCGAATCGGGCTCGAGCAGCGCCTTCACGCGCGCGAGGAGCTTCTTGTCGAATTCGCCGCTGGGCTGGTTGGCGAAGAGGGGCGTCAGCCGCCGCCGGAGCTTTTCGAGCGCGCCTCGCAGGGCGCCCTCGGGGGCTTGCCCGTCCAGCAACCGCTCTGCCGCACCGATCATGGAGAGCCCGGCCATGCCATATTGAAGATGGGGTTGCTCGGCCCAGGCCCTGATCGGACCGGCGAGCTGATCGCCGGTGAAGGGCAGCTTCTTACGGAAGAGCTGCGACGCGATCGTTCTTCGCGTTTCCTCGATTGTCCCGCCGTCGAGGCCGCCATGGCGTTTGTGTATGACGGTGTTCAGCGCAACGGCGACCTGCATGGCCTCGGGACCAGTCTTCAGCCGTTCCCAAAGATCGATGCCGCTGAGCCTGACCGCCCCGCCCCTGTAGCGCTGATCCCTGGCCACCTCAGCACAGATCGCCGTGATCACGCGGCGCACTTCGGGCGCTGAGGGGGAGATCGGTCCCGACGCGTGCTCTGCGATATTGGTGTCCGTCGCTCGATCGCGGCTTTTGAACAGCTCCGCAATGCGACCGATCAGTCCGGTCATCCGCCGATCAGCGGGGTCAGATAAAGGAACACCGCCTCGCTCTCTGGCGTGACGACGATCGCCTCGTCGAGGTCGCAGACCTGGCGCTCGTCGACCAGCAGGACGAACTGGTTTCGTCCGAACGCATCGATCGCGCGGTTATATTCGATCGCCTCGTCGAAGCGGTGGGCACGGAAGGAGCCGGCGTGAAAGGAGGCAAGCCCGCCTCCGGGCGTGTCGTCGCGCAGCGGGATCAGGAAGGATCGCGCGCGTTCATGATCGGCGGCGACCTTGATGCGCTTGCGATTGGCGACGCTTACCTCGTCGGCCACGCGCCGGCGGATCAACTCGCGCGCGGTGATACGCTCCGTCGCGAGGCGCAGCTCGAGCGCGGGCCTGCGCTCCCCCGTCGCGGCACCGAAGCACTCGTCGACGATCTTCAAAACTGGCGGCATGGGCACGCTCCCGCATGGTTCGGCGATAGTGTTACGGGAGCGACGTAGGGTCCAGTGGGAATTTGTCGGCAGGGCAGCGGACAGCTGGCCGCGATGTTCGATCGCCGACGCGAGACCCAACACGTCGGACAAGCAGGGCATCGACCGCACCTGTGCGCGGCCGATGCCCCGTGACGTTACTTCTTTTCCTTGGGCTGCCACATCGTCAGGCCCTTCGCCTTCTCGGCGAACGCCGCGCGATCGGCGGGCGAGATGTTGGCGCGGCCGGCCACGACGCCCATACCGATCTTGCATTTGACGAAGTAGGTCTCGTCAGCCTCGACCTCCAGGGCGAGTTTATCCGTCACCTCGCCTTCGGTGAAATACTCATGCTTCCCCGGCTCGGCCGAGATTACATAATATTTACCCGATCCGAGCCGGGCGACCTCTGCTTCGCCTTCATGAACGGTGCAGCCGAGCGCCGCGCCCATGATCGAGCCGGGGCGGAAGAACACGACCTGCGCCTTGCCAGCCTGCGGAGCCGGCAGCGTGCCCGATTTGGTCACGAGCGGCGCGTTCGCATCCTGCGCCATTGCGACGCCGCTCGCCGCCAACAACATGATCGATAGCATCCCGCTCCGAATGATCTTCTGCATTGCTTCTTCCTCAGTTGGACGATGAAAGGGGACAGGGTTGATCGCCGGTCGGCAGTTGCGCCGCGCCGGACAGCTTCGCATTGCCGCGTGTGCCCGCGGCAAGAGTCATGTCGCTGCCGTCGATCAGGAAACCGGCGAGCGGGACGAGGGCGCTGGCACCCATGGCGGCACCGAAATGAGACTCCCCGCTGCCGCCGAAGTGAAAACGTCCGATCCGGATCTTTTGCGGGCCGCATTCGAGGTAGCGGACCATCACGATCAGTTCGCCGGCCTTGCCACCCCACCCCGCCTTGGCGACATGTGACACTTCCCCACGCCCGGTCAGGCCGATCGGCAATATGAGGCGTCCGTCGATACGCACGGGTTCGACGAGGCGGATCGCAAACATATCGCCGACCTTCGCCGTCTTCGAACTGATCGTCTCGGCGATCTCGATTTCGACGATCGTGTTTGCCGGGATGGTGGGCCCCGCAGGCTGATCGACTGCGACAGGCTCGGCTGCGGCTGTTTCGACAGCCGGCAGAGCCGTGGCCAACAGCGCGAGGAGGATGGAATGCATCAGGATATCACCAGGCTCACTTTTGAGGGGGCAAAGACTTTGCCGAAGCTGAGGCTGCTGGCTGGCTCGCCGCGGATGTCGTTATGGCCATCGAACGGGCCGATGTGACTGGGACCGTCATCGCTTCGGGGGCAGCTTCCGTGAAGTTCACCGGAACATCCTCGTCGATGATCCCGTTCACGACGGTACCTGGTGGAATGACCGCACTCGTTCCCGTCATGAAGAAGCCGGCGGGGAGGAAAACGATCGCCGATGTCGCGATTGCTCCGCCGCCGGCCTTTACGCCCTTGTCGTTCGTCGAGCCCGAAATCCTGATCCGACGCTCATTCGTCGAGATGTAGAGCAGACGCGTCTCGATATTCCCCGACTTGCCCCACATGCCCTTGTTGCGGACCGACGTGATCTCACCGACGGCATAGGTGCCGGTCGGGATTACGACCTGTCCGCTGAGCATGACCGGATCGGCCACTTCTAGGCTGAAACGATCGCCGACCTTCAGGTGCTTGCCCTTCGTCGTCAGATTGTTGAGCGTACGCAGAGTAACGGCCGTGCCGGCTCGCAGCACATTTCCGCGCGGTGCCGCGCCGACTGTCAACGGAGCGGCATCGTCCTGCGCATGAGCGGAATAGCCGGCTGTCGCCAACAGCATAGCAACGATGATCTTATGCACGAATGGCCCCAGCAAGCGGGGCCCCCGCCACGCCCAATCACAAAGCCCGACCGCACCCTGGCCGTCAACGGCGATATTGATCCACAATGGTTATAACGGGTCGGGCAAAGTCCGGAGATGGAACGGCGGAAGCAAGATTCGGCCTCACTTTTCCACCGGCGCCAACCGCCGCAGCATCGTCCGCGCCAGGTCCAGCGCCCGCTCGCGCGTCAGGCGTTCCTGCGACAGGCTGTAGTCGAGCCACAGGCCGTCCATCGTCGCGGAGATCAGCGTCGAGATGTCGCGGGGCGGCACCGGGCCTTGCGGCAGGCGGGCGACGGCGCGGTCGAGGAGGGTCTGGAGGCGCTCGTTGTAATGGCGGCTCACCTCGGCGAAATCGGGGTTGCTGCGGACCAGCGTCCAGAAGGCGATCCAGGCGCCCAATATGTCGGGGTTCGACCATTCCTCGCTGAAATGCACCTCGAACAGCCGGTCGATCGTCGTCCACGGGTCGGGATGCTCGGCCTCCACCTCCTCGGCGAAGCGGTCGATGAAATTGTCGCACAGCTCCTGATAGGTCTCGAGCAGCAGGTTTTCCGGGTTGCTGAAATAATGGCGGAGCAGACCGTGCGAGACGCCGGCCTGTCGGCAGATCTCGCGCCCTGTCGCGCCGCGCGGTCCGAGGGTTGCGAGGCAGCGGATCGTGACGGCGAGCAGGTCCTGGCGACGGATGTCGGGGGCCTGGCGCGCGCGGCGAGGCGGTTCCTTCGCCGCAGTGGCGCCAGCGGTCTTTGCGTCCGAAGCTGTCATCGCCCCCTTCTCTAAGAGTCTCCGGCCCAAAGCGGAAGGGGAGCGCCCGGTCCGACGGGCGGTTAGCGGACCGCCGCCTTGATCAGCGGGGCGGGGCGGTTGATGAAGGATTTGAGCGCGAAGCTGCTCTGGATGTGCGCCACGCCGGGAATGTTGGTCAGCACGTCGAGGAAGTCGCGATAATGGTCGAGGTCGCGCACCACGCAGCGCAGCAGATAGTCCGACCCGCCCGACATCAGGAAACCGCTCATGACCTCCGCCAGGGAGGCGACCTCGGCCTCGAAGGCGTCGAGCGAGGCGCGCACCTGCTTTTCCAGGGTGATCGACACGAACACGCTCATCGCCCCGGCCAGCTGTTTCTCGTCGAGCCGCGCGAAATAGCCGGTGATGTAGCCCGCCTCCTCCAGCTGCCGGACGCGACGGATCGTCGGCGTCAGCGACAGACCGATACCGTCGGCCAGATCGCGCCAGGTGATGCGGCCGTCCTGGCTCAGCGTCTGCAGGATTCGGATGTCATAGCTGTCGAGGTCTGACATAGCGCTCGGTTCGTAGAAGTTAGGTTATATCGCCATAGATTATCACATAAATAGTTCAGAATGCCAAGATCGGTGAATTGGGCGGAAAGTTTGGAAACCCTTTCCAAGGGCGTTGGGCTATCCTCACGGTCAGGAGACCCGCGATGAATCACGACCGTATCGTTAGCCTAGACGCCATCTACACCGCCGAGAGCGGCCCGACCTTCATGACCGGCATCCAGGCGCTCGTGCGGTTGCCGCTGATGCAGCGCCGGCTCGACCGCGCGCGCGGTCTCGACACGGCCGGGCTCGTCTCGGGTTATCGCGGATCGCCGGTGGGTGCCTACGACCAGCAGCTGTGGAAGGCGCAGAAATATCTCGATGCGCATGACGTCGTCTTTCAGCCGGGTCTGAACGAGGATCTCGCGGCGACGGCGCTGTGGGGCGCGCAGATGCACAAGGCATTCGGCAAGACGAAGGCCGATGGCGTGTTCGGCATCTGGTACGGCAAGGGCAATGGTGTCGATCGCACGGGTGACGTGTTCCGCAACGCGAACATGCTCGGCACGTCGCCGCTCGGCGGCGTGCTGGCGATCGGCGGCGACGACCATGCGGCGCAATCTTCGATGTTCCCGCACCAGACCGATGGCATCTTCCAGTCGGTGATGATGCCGGTCATCCAGCCCGCTAACGTCTCCGAAATCCTGACGCTGGGTCTCGCCGGCTTCGCCCTGTCGCGCTTCTCCGGCCTGTGGGTCGCGATGAAGACGATCGCCGAGGTGGTCGAGAGCGCCGCGAGCTTCGAGCTGCCCGACGCCTATCCGCTGTTCCACGCGCCGTCGGATGTCGTGCCGCCGCATGGGCTCAACTGGGATCCGACGATCCAGTGGCCAGCCCAGCGCGCCGAATATGAGCGGCGCATGATCGAGGAGCGCCTGCCCGCCGCCGTGGCGTGGGCGACCGCGAACCGGATCGACCGGACGATCTTCGCGAGCCGCGCTAAGCGGCTCTGCGTCGTCACGGTCGGCAAGGCGCATCAGGACTTCATGCAGGCGCTGAGCAATCTCGGCATCGGCGAGGACGAGGCCGATGCGCTCGGTCTTTCGATCTACAAGGTGGCGATGAGCTGGCCGCTCGCCACCGCGCCGCTGCTGGAGCTGGCGGGGCAGGCCGACGAGATCTTCGTCGTCGAGGAGAAGGGCCCGACCGTCGAGAACCAGATCAAGGCGGCGCTGTTCAATCGGGCGGGCCCGCGCCCGCGCGTAACCGGCAAGACCGACGCCGACGGCAAGCCGCTGCTGCCCGTGGTGATGGAGTTCGATCCGATGCTGGTCGCACGCGCGCTGGTGTCGCGGATCGCGAACGATCCGATCGGCCTGCCGGCGCGGCTCGAGGCGTTGCAGAGCCGCAAGGCCGGTGGCGAGGTCGTGCCCTTCCCGGCGCGCAAGCCCTTCTTCTGTTCGGGCTGCCCGCACAACAGCTCGACCAAGACGCCCGAAGGGTCGATCTCGGGAGGCGGCATCGGCTGTCACGTCATGGCGCTGTCGGTGCCCAAGCTGAAGACCTCGACCTTCAGCCAGATGGGCGGCGAGGGGATCCAATGGGTCGGCGCCGCACCCTTTTCCGAGACGAAGCATATCTTCCAGAATCTTGGGGACGGCACTTATCAGCACAGCGGCCTGCTCGCGATCCGCGGTGCGGTCGCGTCGAAGGCGAATATCACCTTCAAGATCCTCTACAACGATGCGGTCGCGATGACGGGTGGGCAGCCGGCCGAGGGCGTGATCGAACCCGCTCGCATCGTCGCGCAGTTGAAGGCCGAGGGCGTGTCGCATGTCCGCCTCGTCAGCGACGATCCCGCCAAATGGCGCACACTCGGCGGCGACGTGATCGTCGGCCACCGCGACGAGATGGACGCGATCCAGCGCGAGATGCGCGCCATGCCGGGCGTCACCGCGATCGTCTATGAACAGACCTGCGCTGCCGAGAAGCGGCGTCGCCGCAAGCGTGGCGGCTTCCCCGATCCCGACCGCCGCCTGTTCATCAACCCGCGCGTCTGCGAGGGCTGCGGTGACTGCTCGGTTCAGTCGAACTGCATCGCGGTGCAGCCGCTGCAGACGCCGCAGGGTACCAAGCGCCGGATCGACCAGTCGGCCTGCAACAAGGATTTCTCCTGCGTGAAGGGCTTCTGTCCGAGCTTCGTCGAGATCGACGGGCCGGTGCTGCGTCGCCCCGAAGCCACGCGCATCGAGGCGATGGAGAAGGAGCGCTTCCCCGCGCTTCCGCAGCCGCAGATACCGGCGCTCGACGGCGTGTTTAACGTCTATGTCGCCGGCATCGGCGGGCTGGGCGTGCTGACGGTCGGCGCGCTGCTGGGCATGTCGGCGCATCTCGACGGGCTGTCCTCGACCGTGCTCGACTTCACCGGGCTCGCCCAGAAGAACGGCGCGGTGGTCAGCCAGGTGCGGATTGCGCGCGGCGACATCCATGCGGTGCGGATCGGGCAGGGCGATGCCGATCTCGTTCTGGGTACCGATGCCGTCGTGGCGAGCAGTCCCGATGCGTTGCGCAAATTCGCGGTCGGACGGGGGGCGATCGTCCTCAACGCCGACGAGACCCCGACGGCCGACGTCGTCATGGACCGCGACGCCGCTTTGCCGACCGCGTCCATGCTCGACCTGCTGATGAAGCGCGCGGGCGATCGCGGCTTCCTGCTCAACGCGACCCGCATCGCCGAAGGGCTGTTCGGCAACAATGTCGCGGCGAACACGCTGATGGTGGGCTATGCCTGGCAGAAGGGCTTGCTGCCGATCTCGGCCGATGCGTTCGCGGCAGCGATCGAGTCCAATGGCGCGGCAGTCGGCCTCAACAAGCGCGCTTTCGCCTGGGGCCGGCTGGCAGCGGTCGACCTGGATGCGGTGGAGCGCATGGCCGGCCTGGTCACCGAGCCGGTCGCCGTCGAGGATGTCGAGGTGCTGATCGCCCGCCACAGGACCGACCTCGTCGCCTATCAGGACGAGGCCTATGCCGCCCGTTACGCTGCGCTG